>Ga0209942_1001868_pt1 | contig 11138 bp, 15 predicted proteins | sample SalPonR1_A_D2_MG_FD_185695 | JGI IMG/M metagenome (GOLD analysis project Ga0209942, IMG submission 185695) | Salt pond soil microbial communities from South San Francisco under conditions of wetland restoration - Salt Pond MetaG R1_A_D2_MG... ... | reverse complement strand
ATAAAATAAAAGCAAATATGAATTAAAACTATTATGCAAAAAAATCCTTTAATTTTGTTATAAAACAAAAAATATGTTAATAAATATTAGTAAATAAATGCTGTAATAAAGATTATTATTTTACAGAAGGGAGTGAATGGAATGAAAAAGGTTTTGATAGGTGGATTTTTATCATTAATTGGTACGATATGGGGGTTAGCAACAATAGTTTTTGTAGGCAATAACTTGACTTCAAGTTGGCCAACACCTCCAGGTCGCTTTTTAACAACTGTTATCGAGTTGAATATGGTGATTCCAATGTTCATCGGATTTATATTTTTGATACTTGGATTAATAGTTATGGGTGTAGAATACTTTAAAAAAGAAAACTAAAAGATCATATTTAAAGACTATTACATTATGATTATAATGTATACTTGAATTTAATATGTACTATTATCATTATGTGTATCTTAAAAGTTTCAAGTTAATAAAGATTGAATTTGTCTTAATATATAATAAGCAAAATTCAAATAATCATTTATGATACGGTTCACCGTAATTTAGTTTATTATAAAGTAATTATATGAATAATATCAGGGCTACGCATACCTTGATAGATCTCAGGTTAATTTATTAACTCAAAATATTATATGTATCTGGAATTTTATTAACTACTAAAAGCATAATTATAGAGGGTAGATGAGATGCTGTAAAACAAATAGCAGATAATAAAGCTAAATATATATATACAAGCTTTAAATGTTTTTTAAAAAAATTATCAACAATAACTATATAGTATTATTAAAGTAATTATTTTTTGCGATTTTTTTGCGATTCTTTATATTAATTGAAAACTTAATTTTAATTTTATATAATGAAATAATAAATAATATAGGAGAAAGAAATGTTATCGGATATTTATTATCGTAAAAAATTAGGATTTCCTTATTTTTCAATTGTTTTTATAGCTTGCTGTCTTCTAGTAACTGTACCAACATATTTTTTTCCTAATTTAAATTATGTTTTGGGTGGCACAAAGAACAAATATTATATATGGCAGTATTTGACATTAATATTTCAACACGGTAGTTACAATGTACCAATTATTTTTCATTTATTGACAAACGTAGTAATTATTAGTTTTTTTGGAATAATTGTCGAGAGAGTTTTAGGAGCTAAAAAATTTTTAACTTTAAATTTATTTTCAATAATAACATTTTACATATCATTATTTTACATGAATGGTCTATATGGAAATGGTGGATCTGGCATTATTTGGTCTTACACATCTATTACTGTGTACATAGTATTTATTTTATGGAGAAATAATAAAAAGCAATTATCGAAAGAAATTTTGTTTTATGTATTTATAATATTAATAATTTATTCATGGGTTTTTATAACAATATCAGATTTTATAATACATGAAGGACTTTCAGTAGGAATTAAATCCCATTTAATTAGTGTTATATTAGGTTTTTTCTTTTGCTTTTTATGGAAAGATTTTATAAAAAAAAGAATAGAGGATATTCCTAAAGGAAAGCATAAAATTCAAGAAAAAAATATATTGTATTATAAAATAGCAGTATTATCATTGCCTATAATAATTATATCAATACTAATATCTTCATATTTTGGATTGAATACTAAACATATATCTTCTGCAAATATAAAAAACATAGTTCCGACCAACTCAATAGAAGAAATAAATAAAAAAGACAGCAAAATTATAATTGAGTTTGATTACCCTATGGAAAAGAAATTAAAAGAAAGTAGTTTGTATTCTATTTCCCAAAATAATTATTTTGAAAAACTTTCTATAGATATAATCTGGGAAAACAATAAAACAATTATTATTAAATTTAACAGAATTATATATAAAGATGAAAAAATAAAAATAGTTTTAGGTGGCCTGAAAGATATAAATGGATTGATTATTAAAGATAAAATCATTTTGGAATATGGATATATTTATAAATAATATTTTGTTTGATTAATTTTTTGGTTTAGCAACAAAAATATAATTATAAGATAAATAATAGATTTTAATGATTATAAGGAGGATTATTATGTTTATAGAGATTCAATCTGGTATAAATATTAATGTTAAAACTTATGGAGATAAAAACAATCCGGCAATACTTTTATTGCATGGAATAGGTGCAGACTATGAAATGTTTAGGCCTCAAATTGAAAGTTATAAAGCCAATGGATTTTTTGTTATTATACCTGAAATGAGAGGTCATGGAGAAAGTTCTAAAGTAAAGCATCTAAAATTGGCTGATTTTACATAGGATATAAAAGAAATATTAAATCATTTTAATATTGAAAAAATAATAATAGTGGGAGTAAGTATGGGAGTAGTAATAGCACAACAATTTGTTGTTGATTACTCAAATAGAGTAAAAAATCTAATAGTTGTAGATAGCTTCGGAGAATTAAATTCTACTAAGGAAAAATTAATAGGCAAGTTACAGATATTTGGATTTAAAATTTTTAAATATTTACCTAAGAAAACCGGAGCAAAGATAATTGCTTCTGCTTATAAAAATGTATCTGAAAATGCTAAAAAGTACTTTGAAAAAACAAGTCTTAATGTTGATTACAATCAGTTGATTTTGGCTAGAAAAGCTATTAATGAAATTGATATACTAAAAGATTTAGAAAATATTGAGATTCCATCATTAGTTACTGTTGGAAATCAAGTTGTATTTGTCAATTGAAATTTCCCCTAAAGGAGGTGCGGACAAAAACCTGGACTTAAAAAGTCATAAGGAGGTTGTTCGTGTTTTCATATGAAGATAGAGTTAAAGCAGTTAAATTACTAATTAAAATACAAATCCGATAGTATTAAATAAAATACCAATAATAACAGCAAAAAAATCAAATTTTATTAAAAGCATACTTTGAACATTATTAGTATAAAATTCATATTCTTCTCGAAAAATTGGTATAAGTTTTTTCCTTTCTTCATAAAAAGCATTTAAATATTGAACAAAAATAATTATAAGAGCAATTATTACTCCAATTAAAGATTTTAGAGAAAGCATAAATCCAGCATATAAAATAATGAAAGTTCCATACATTGGATGCCTTACCTTTGAATAGAAACCATTAATTAAAAGACTTTTAGGTATATTATCTCTTTTATCTTTCACACTATGATTTTGTATTGTTATTTTCAAAAGTTTTCTTAACCCATAAACTGATAATAAAAGTCCATATAAAAAATACACTAAATCAACTTTTGAAATTTCTATCCTACCAATATAAAACCAAACTTCAAAATCACCCCAAGGTTGAAAATCCGGCAAAAAAGTTAGCACATATTTAGCAATGAAATACAGAAAGATATAAGAAATAATTCCTAATAAAACACTATAGAAATTTTTTAGTTTATCGTTTTTTATTAATTTTTCATAATGTTTATCTAAATTAAGTTTTTTTTCATATTTAAGCATATAATATCCTCCCAAAACTATATTTTTATTTTTCTTGGATTTAAAAGGTTTATTGTATTTTTTATACATTCTTTTCTTAAAAACTTGAAGCTTTTAGCCTATCTTTAATCCATCTTCCATTAGTTTTAGATAGATAAGACATATCTATCATCTCATCTGGATCTGTTGTATTGTAAGTTCTTTTAACTTTCTCTACTACTTTTTTATCAAGATTAAATATTCTTTGTTCTTTTTTTCTTTGTGTTCTTAGATTTCTATAGTATTCTTTTATACTACCACCATTTGCTTTGTATGCTCTTAGTCTTGCCATTTCATCGGCTCCTATTACACTCCATCCCATTGGTCTTGAACTTAACCTTGCTGAGAGTATATGGCTTATATGTCCTTCTGCACTGCATCTATACTTTTCTTCTTTAAATAAATTATTTATGCCTTCCCAATTGTTTATTATATATCTTTTGGCTTTTTTCATAGCTTTTCTTTTACTTTTAAAGGGTGTTTCTTTTATTGCTATATCTATTAACTCTATAGCATCTTTTTTCTAATATATTTTTATAGTATGTTCTTTCAAATTCTAATTCTCCAAATCTTGTATTTAAAGTTCTTTCTACACTTTTTTTATGAACATGATATCTTCCTTTTCTTTCAGGTGACTTCTAGATGGTTTCATTTAATTATTCTATTCTTGCTAAGAGAGTATTAATTCCAATATCATTTACCATTTATCCTACTGAATCCACTATATTATCTAGCTTTGCATCACCTTCAAGTGCTTTAATTACATTTTCTTCAATTTCTCCCTTAACTTTTTCCATAATTAATTGTATTATATTATTCATAGAGAATTCCTCCTTTAATTTTTGTGGTTGGTTTATTACATTATATCAAATGGAGTGTAATTCTCTATATTTTTTTGTTTTTTGTCCAACAACTATTTTACACTAAGTTACCCTATTCAACATTGTTGTCCAAACTATTCTTTACCCACTTTTGATAACAAAAATATCCATAAAGCAGTACTTATACAAAGCATTATGATTAACGGCCAAAAGTATGAAAAATCAAATATACTACTGGACATTAATTTAAATCCCCATGTTGCTGGGAATATTTTTCCTGAATTTTCAAGAAATGTTGGCAATAAATCCGTTGAAAACATAATCCCAGACAACATAAGTGATGGTAAAAAAAGTAATTGAGAGAACATCGTTAACCTAGATGTATTTTTTATTAACAGACCTAATGTAGTTCCGATAGATACACTTACAACAATAAACAAAGCTAGTGACAAGAAGTATAATCCAATATTTTCTGGTATTTTTGCTTTAAAAGCTATTGGAGCTATTATTAACATAATCGTACTTGTAATAAACAAATGAATAGTAGCAGAAATATAATTATTTACTGCAGCCATCCATAATGGTATACCACCAACCTTGTATGCTTTAATAATATCACTTCTATACAACTCTACAAGAGGAGCAGGAGTACCTAAAAAAGAACCCATTGTTATTCCAAAAATAGTCATTGATTGTATTAAAGTATTTTTTGCCATTGGATTGATTGAGCTAAAAATGCCACCCATAAAACCGAAAAATAAAAGAGGTACAATATAATAAGTAATAAATACACCTCTATTTCTTAAATCAATCTTCCACTGTACTCCTACACCATATAAAAATTCATTCATAATCAATTTCCCTCCGTTGCTATTTCTATGAAACGCTGCTCAAGTGATGCCCGTTCTATTTTAATATCAATTATTTCGTTATTATTTTCCTTAGCATATTGAAGTAATTCAAGTAAGGCATCACTAATGCTATCTGTTATGACTGTGAAAAACTCTTTCTGTACTCCTACATAAGTACTAAACACGAAATCTTGTTTTTCAATTTGAATTTTTGATTTAATTTGAATTTTACTTTTGCTTAAGTATGAACTGGTTAACTCTGTTGGTGTTCCATTAAAAACAATCTTACCACCCTTTAGTATTGCTATATTATCACACAAGTTTTCTATCTCAGCCATATCATGGCTAGCAATAATTATTGTTTTTCCAGCTTCTTTTAATTTTCGTATTTCTTTGTGTAGAAAAACTCTTCCCTCAACATCAAGCCCTGCAGTTGGTTCATCAAGAAAAAGGATATCCGCATTATTAATTAATGCAAGTGCTAAATGAAGTCTTCTCTTTTGGCCAGTTGACAAAGCCTTATATTGATTATTCTTTATCTCAGAAAGACCAAAAGAATCTAATAATTGATGATTTTCATCAACTTTATTCCACTTACAAAAAAGCAAAAAAGCTTCCTGTACGGTTATATGTGAAGGTAGAGAAGATGATTGGAGTTGAACCCCAATTTTTCCGTTGACTTTTATTTCTCCTGAGTTATAATTCCTTAATCCTTCGATACACTCAAGTGTGGTTGTTTTTCCGGCTCCGTTAGCTCCCAAAAGTCCAAATATTTCACCTTGAATTGCCGAAAATGAAATATTGCGAACAACTAAATTATCACCATATTTTTTAACTAAATTTTTTACAGAAACTCCAACATTCATTGACTTATCTCCTTAAAATAATTTTTTATTAATTGTTTCTATTTTGAGTTTAAAAAGAATTCATTTTTAAATCATATAAATACTTACTAATATTATACCACTATATTTATAATTAACTGAAGTTTATTCTTTCATTATTAAAGGATTGAAAATCCAAAATTATACAAATTCAATTTTTGTTATTAAATCATCATATCTTATTATTTGATATACCAATACAATTTAAAATCATGGTCACTGATAAAAACAGAAGTGAAATTCTTAACCATTGATACATTTTAGGAAATACTGATTCAATGAATATGTAATCTAAATTTAAACTCCATAATAATGACAACATAATAATTGTTGGAAAAATCATTTTTATTATATTTTCAAAAGATTTTTTTTCTAAATCTTTCTTTTTTATATTTATAAAGATATAAATCAGCTGCAAAATCGAATAAGAAAAAATTATTAAAACAATTATTTTTAAAATATTAATTCCAAGAATAATCCGAGACATTTTTAAATCATATCCATATTCTTGAGACCAATGTTTTATAATATAAGAAATGAAAGGCCAGCTTCTTTGAGAATTTGTAAGTATAACAATACCATTACCATCAGCCGATACAAAATGATAATGGGTCATCCAACCATGTCCTTGACCACCATGAAATACGGCTTTTTTATCATCAAAATACTCAATGAAATGACCTAATCCATAATCATCAGAAACTAAGTTGTATATTCCCCTGGTTTTAACTGCTGGTGATTGAATTAGTTGAATCATTTCTTGATCTAATACTTCCCCTTGATTGTCATTAATCATTTCTTTAGTTAAAAATTGAGCAATATCTCCAACAGTTGAGTATAAACCACCAGATGCTTTTTCTGGATATACATATGGTAATACTTTCTTGTTTTTTAAATCATAGCCATAAGGCATCTGTTTAAATATTTCATCTGTCATCTCATAAGTTGAATTTATCATTTGCAGGGGAATTAAAATTTCTCTTGTCATATACTTATTAAAATCTTCACCAGTTACATTTTCAATAATCAATTCTAATAAATTAAATCCTGTATTTGAATAAATGAATGTTTCATTCGGCTTTTTAATAAATTTAATTTCTTTAGTTAAATTTTTTCTGAGGGTCGGTATATCTTCACTAGGGTTATAATGTATCCCTACAGTACCTGTTGATAATCCAGAACTATTTGATAATAATTGCCGGATGGTAATTTTTTTCAATTCATTTTTAAATTCAGGGAAATTATCTTCATCTAAATAATCTGTTATGGGATTATCTAACGCAATATGACCTGATTCGACTAATGCTATAACACCCCAGGCTGTTATTGATTTCGAAATTGACTGTGTTCGACAAATAGTGGTCTCTTCCATTTTTACTTTACTATCAAGTTTTGAGTAACCATAAGTTTTAATAGATACTATCTCTCCATTTTCAATCATAGCTATAGAAGCACCTGGTATTTTATAATTTTTCATTATTTTCGTTATTTCTTTATCCAAAATCATACTTATATTTTCACTCTCTTGAGCGTTAACATTATATGAATTCAATTGAACCGTCATTGTAAGTATGACTATTATAAAAATTAAAAATATTGTTTTTTTCAAAATAATTCTCCAATAACTTTCTAATACAACTCACTATATTACCTTTCTCATTAACTATATATCTGAAAGATTAAAACCAAATTAAGAAACTATTATTCGATAATTAAACATTAATATCACAAATATTATGGTAATCATTTGAACTTATTAGTAATAGTCAAAACTAATACCTTAAAGTTAGAGTGTAAACTGTGAAACAGCCTTATACGGAACCGTAAGTATGGTGGTGTGGGAAGACGGTAAATAAATTAATTATTTACCTCCTACCCGATTATTGTATTTTTACCTGTATTTTTCTCAATATCTTCCCTTTTTTTCTCCTTTATTAAATTCTTAATATTTAATGCAAGCAAACCTAAAATTACTACAACTATAGCTGCCATGAATATCCACTTAACAGTAGTAAATACCGTCCCTATTTGCAGCAGAAACTTTGGAGTACTGGGGAAAAATTTAGTTAGTGTCATATATGATAAAGTTTCAACAAAATCTGCAGCACTTCTTAAAAAAGGTATTATAACTAACCACTCATACCTCTCTACTCTTCCAATCCCTTTTAACAATTTTCTTATTAGAGTTGACTGAAGTACACATAAAACTATAATTAGTATTAAGTCTATAGATAGTAGGTATAGGTATTTACTTCTGCCAAATTCTCCAATATTAATAAGGTATGTGGTTACTTCTACTGGAGTATTGAAAAAATTCATATCAAGCATTCTAAAATCTGGTATTACTTTTTTAATATAACCTTTTCCAAATATATTATTCTCCATTAAAAACATCGTACTCATAAAGGAGATCATTATGTACTTATTATAGGCTTTTTTTGATAAAAACCTTATTAGTTCAAATATTTTTTTCATTTCATTCTCAATCCTTTCTAAATATATTATACTTGCTTTTTAAGATATTTCTGTTAAAGAGCAGAAAACCGCACTTATAGCCACTCCTATACATATGTTGCCAATTCTAATACTTCAGTAGGTCATATTTAAAAGTATATAAAACAACTCTAAAGCTAAAAAACTGTCTACTGTAATCTTCATAAGTCTTCTGTCAAATCTATCTGTCATCACTGCCAATGATTGCTTTTGCTTTCATTATGCCATCATTTACAATACGAAACACAATAAGATCTTATTTATAGTTAAGACAAACTGATAAAATAATTTATTCATAATTATCCATAGTTCTTGTTTATATAAATTTCATATTGCTTCAGTTCTTAAATTCTTTATATCAAATTTTGCTAAATTACTCATTAATATTTCTTTTCATTCTTTTGTATTACATATTTCAGCCTTTATCGTTTTTCCGTATAATCTTATACTAATTACTCCTTATGTTTTTCTAAGATTTCTTATCTCTTCGTAATCAGGTGTTTCAATTATTTTCATAGTATATTTTATATAGTATTTTTCTTTGTTTAAATTCATCAATTCTTTTAAAGAATACTTTATGTTTTCTGCTTTTAAATAGTGTTCTATTTCACTTTTGCTGTTTTTATTCAAATTTTTTTCGTATATTAAACTGTTATCTAACATTTTTTCCTCCTGATTTTTAGATTTTCTTTTTTGGGCTTTAACTCATGAAAATTTCTTACAATTAAATAATAGCATATGGGCTGGTCATAAGATAAGTATCTATAGTAATACTAAAGTCATATTAAAGTCATATTACGTATCTTTTATGCTTTCTACTTAAGTATTAAGTGCCATTAATTACAATGATTAAACAAGTAATAACAATTAAGATTCCCACTGTTATATAAAGTGTAGTTAAATCTCCATTTATATATATATATATATTGGAAAAATGTTTGCAAAACGTGTATAAGAAAAAGGGATGGAATTTAACTTTAGGCTTTCATCCGTTTTTAGTTAACAAGGATAACTTCTGAAAATCTAATAAAATCAAAAAAATAATAGATACTAATAAAAAAAAAGGAACCATCATTTCTAATGATAGTTACAGGAACTGGATACGCTTACGAAAGAAAAGATGGAGTAATAGTAGTACCCATAGGTTGTTTAAAGAATTGATAGGTAAGATATTCCTTTAAAGATAAAAATTGACACTAATAAAAAACGGAAAATAATTTAAAAAAACGGATTAAACAGTTAAAAGACTATTCTTAAGCTAAGGATATATCTTATGAAAGTGTAATTAAGAAACATTATTTTACTATGAACGTTTAAAAGGAGGTTTATCTAAAATGTTACATATGTCTCACTGTGTATTTCCAACACCAGATATTATAAAAACATCGGACTTTTATGTAAAAGTAATGGGGTTTAAGGCAGTTAAATACTTTGATGCAAAAGAGCCGTATATCTCTTTATATAGAGATAATACAGAAATTATTTTAACAAAATCTAAAAATCGAAAGGTTATTCCAAACAGAGAGTTGTACGGTTATGGATATGATGGATATTTCATTACAGGAAGAGTTTAAAAAATCAGGAGCAAATATCGTTAGAGAATTATTTAACACAGATTATCATAATAAGGAATTTGTAATAGAGGATATAGATGGTAGATGGATAGGCTTTGGGATAAAAGATCAATAGAAATTTCAATAGAGTTAATAGTCACACTATTGATCACTTATGATAAGGTTCACCCTAACATAGTGTACTTCAAAATACTTATTAATTAACATTAAACAATATAAGCGATATTTACAAATACACTTAAATCATATATAATATAAGTATATTTGGAAAAGGTGATATTTATGGATTATGTTGACAAATTAAAAAAAATTATAAAAAAAAATAATGGGACTATTTTAACATCCCAACTCAAGCAATATGGAATACCGAGAGTTTATTTAACTAAATTAGTTTCAGAGGGAAAGTTAGAAAGAGTACAAAGAGGAGTATATGTTTATTTAGATTCAATTGAAGATGAAATGTATTATATGCAAAAAAAATATTCTGAGTTGATTTATTCTCATGAGACAGCTCTATATTTACATGATTTAACTGATAGAACTCCATTTGAGTATTCAGCAACGGTAAGAAGTGGATATAAAGTTGTAGAAAATATTTCTAATAGATTTAAAATCTATTATATAAAAAAAGAATTACATAATCTTGGAGTTGAAAAAAAGTCTACAATTTTCGGAAATGTAGTTAAAACTTACGATATTGAACGAACAATATGTGATATTGTGAGAAGTAGGAATAGAATAGATATACAAATTTTTAATGAGGCTTTAAAAAGATACGCTAAAATGAGTTCAACTGATTTCACACTCCTTAATCAATATGCTAAGAAGCTAAATGTAAGTAATATTATAAAAAAATACATGGAGGTACTGATTTGAGAAAAAAATGCTATGAGTTTAAAAGCAAAGATAAGAAACATAGCACATGACAAAAATATTTCAGCACAAGTAGTTCTACAAAACTATATGTTTGAAAGATTTTTAGAAAGATTATCCTTATCAGAATATCGAGATAAATTCATAATTAAAGGTGGAATATTAATCGCTGCACATGTAG
>Ga0209942_1001867_pt1 | contig 11143 bp, 8 predicted proteins | sample SalPonR1_A_D2_MG_FD_185695 | JGI IMG/M metagenome (GOLD analysis project Ga0209942, IMG submission 185695) | Salt pond soil microbial communities from South San Francisco under conditions of wetland restoration - Salt Pond MetaG R1_A_D2_MG... ... | reverse complement strand
CAGGTAAAACGGGGGGTGATTATTAAAGTTGTAGATTATTGCAACTACCTGAATCATTTTCCCCTAACTTGCACAAACCTCCTGTTAGCGGGCTTTTTCTTTATTATTCGAATATGGCAGATCATAACTGAACTGTCTTGATAATTGCAGTGATTGATATATTGTTTTACGAAAGGGGAGTGTCATGGAAGGACTTTAATATCTCTACGAGCTGTTTGAATCTATGCCCAGGGGTGGTCCGGGAAAACAGTGCTTTTAAAACAGCTTGCACTGGCGGCGGAAAATTCCTTTTATATCTCTCTTGATACCTTCCAGGATGGAGACCTTTTTGATCTGATCAAAAATCTGAACAGTAAGCTTGGTTTTGATCTGTTCCTTCTTGATGAGATCCATGTTTACTGGGGATATAATGAACAACTTAAAAAGATCGAGGGAGAACTTCTTTGCCGGAATAATGAGGTTCGCTGATATACCGTTTCATTACCTGAAGAACAGGCGGAGTGCTAAAATGCCCGATTACCTTATCTAAGAAAATGATGAGAACCTGGATAATCGAGATTGGAGGAAAGGGTAAAGGCTACAGCCAGTTTAAAGGTATAGAGGATATTGAAAAACTGGTATTCAGCCATTACGGTGGAGTTGAGGGATTAAAAAGGCCTCTCTTTACCCTGGGTTTCCAGAGATGACCCTAATAGAGTCTCTCTTTTTACGGCAGACTTGCTAAACGACCTCGGGGAGTTTTTTTGAAATGGAATTAAATGATAGCCATTAGGATCTGGGGAAAATGGAGAGCGGAACGAACCGCCCTCCACATGTTAAATCAATTTGTTACAAGTATTTAGTTTCTTTTGATAAACAGGCCGAGCAATGGAAGAATCAGCAATATCATGGCCGGGGAGAATATTGCCATATTACATCCATCTCCCGATGCTGCAAACTCTGCATCTTCGGGGGATACTGTCATATAGTCAACTCCGGTGCCCGTAACGTATGCAATAGTAGATCCTCATTTGCTTCATTTTGGGAAATATCTTGATATGAAAGTACGTTGGTCCACGAACAACGAGCATTGTTTCTCAACGCAGGGTTGCAAACTCCAAAAACACTTCAAGCTGGCCATAGAGTCTGCCCAGCTTGAAGTGTTTTTGAATCTTTTTTTGGAACTTATCGTTTTAAATTAAAATTACCTTACTTTTTCAAAAGGAACAGCAAGGGGATAATTAGAATACCGAAAGCTGCAGGTATTAAACCTACATTACACCCGTCGCCACCACTATTGGTGGTATCAGCATTAGCAACAGATGTGGTTACTGTCCCTGCAAAGGAGGAATTGAAAGATTCATCCTTCGTGCCGTCTGAAATCAGGAAATATCCATCCTTGACTTCCACTCCAGCTTCATCCGTATCTGCAAGAACTGCGAAGAAATGCACGCATACCCTGTACTTATTTCCCACAACACGGAAGTAATTGGTGGGTTCCTTGCCAGCCGATTCCACTAACTGGACAAGATCTGTCTTAAACCCTTCAGCATCATAGTTGAAGAGCCTGAAGTTCTTCAGGAATGCAATATCAAGAGGCGTATCTTCTTCCAGTGCCTGGACGAAATCATTGTATGCTGTTTCATCCACATCCCTCATCAGATCTTCTGTCAGGAATGCAAAGGTATGAACAGGCATTACCGCTACATCATCCGAATCAAGTTCTGATACATTTGGTCCCAGTGGAAGTTTAGGAATGAGAGGTTCATAGGGCACAGGATCAAATGGTACATCAACAAGAGCTGCATAAGTTAGGTTTCCTGCAATAGAATCCTCTGAAGGGATCTGCTCCAAAGATACGATATCTGCGCTTTCATTTTCAAAATCATAAGCTGGAAGGAACGCGTTCATGCCCCCGAGATCACTGGAGGGAATGTCAAAAGACACCAGGTGCATTACCACTCCTGAGCCCTGGTAAAGATCCGGAGAATCTATATCAGGGAAATTATTTTTCTCAGGATTACCCACGGTCCATGCCTGGGATGCCAGGAAATTTACATTTTCCTCATTTGGAGATGGGTAAATGCTACCTAGAGTTTCGAATTCCTTTGGACTCCAGGTAAATGTAAACGTGTTCCCATCTACTGCCGTAAAGAAGCTGTTCTGCTCATCAGAGTAGGTTCTGTTGGAAGGTATACCTTCAAAAACATCTACATTATTAAACCTGCCGCCCCAGTACATGGATGAAAGGGCGGGAGACATAGGCCACTCGTAGACATCCCCTTCCCATGGTACGTCACTGAAATCCTGAGGACTTAATGAATCTGTATAATTCCCCCAACAAACAGCGGGCCATACGGTTCCTGTGTCGGTCTTTCTCATTCTCAAGGCAAAAGATTCGAAACCCGTTTCTTCTGGATCAACGTTGATTGTTTGTGTTTCATCGCCCCAGTTAGTAACCTTAACCACGAGAGAATGTCCTTTCCCAGCTTTTTCTTCCAGATCCGCACCTATCCGAAATTCTTCTTCCGATGGAAAATATGAACCAGGTTTCTCATAATATTTTGGCCACCCCTCAAGAGTGGACACAAATACAGTACCAAGATCTATTACCAGATCTTCATCACTGGAGAATCGGCTCGGGGTAAGATCCCTTCGAATAAGGGGGTAACCGTCTGCAGGGTAACCATAGGGGATGGATCCTCCGTAATTGGAATATCTGACCTCATAATAGGGGGTATCAAGAACCCGGGCTATTAAAACCTTGTTGAATAAAGTATCGCCAACACAGTCAACCCAGGGTCTGACCTCTGGCCAGTCATGTTCTCCAAGGCCTACCGTATCAATGGTGTAATAACCTCTGGTTGTGGGGATAGTAACATTCATGGTCACATCACCGCTGGTAGAAGCCTCGATACCTTCTGCAGAAAGCGATGCTCCATCATGAAAATCGATATTGAAGGAACCGGAAAAACCTGTTTCGTTTTCATAATGAAGGGGAATGTTCACTGAATTGACTTTTGTAACAATATTCAATGTACTTTTATAATCAAATTCTGAGTCGGAATCACCGGTCTCGAACCATAGATCTTCCTCGACCTCGCCTCTTTCGTCATCCGACTCGGCGATATTGATAACAAGGTCTCCACTCTGAAGAATAAAGGGAGTTGAAGTACTATACTCATAGAGGTAGTCGTTATCATCAATAAACCAAGTCGAATCCTGTTCGGAAATATCTTCGGGAATTGTAGCATCATCCCAGGGCAAAGCCCACGCAGAAGATGTTAATAAACACAACACCATTATTGCCACAAATAAATTGCGAAAATGTCTCATATATACTCTCCTCTCTTTCATCGAAAAAACTGCGATCTCTTCAATTAATCCAACTTGGGAAATCTTTTCTCTTCCCTTCTCTATGACTCTGCTGGTTCTTCCTCCTTCCTTTGAGTTGTATGGTTGTAGCAATATACAAAAAAGCCCTCCCACTTTGACCCGGGAGGGTGTGAATACTCCACAAAGGGCAAATAAAGCACATTTCGCAGCCCGGCTGCCTTTGTCCGAAAAGGATTTAGACCCGTGGCTTTGCGTCACCGTCTTTCGGCGGTTTTGCCCTTGAGGAATACTGAATTGAACGATTTTTAAAGCTTATAGATGAAGATATATTACTATACATGATTTTTTCAAAACTGACCCGGGACTCATGGACTAAAAGGGAAAGTCTTAAGTCCCATTTCCATGTCGTTTTGTCTTGACTATTAGGATGCCCTGTATTACATTTTCTGAAAAATCTTAAGCCAAATCCTTAGGGGAGAAGAACATGAAGAGCAAACATAAATTAAAGGTCTACATTGAAAAGCCTGTAGGTTCTGTCTGCTGAAGCAACTTCACTTTCGGGGAGGATGAGATGAAGTCCTTTCCCATGAAGAACAGCCGTGTGCTGGTGGGGGACCTGCTTGGAAAGATCAGGGCAAAATATGGAGGTTTGTTCGATCTGAACATTTGTGATCCAAAATGTTCTATATGGTTCTTTGACCTTGTAAGGTTCAATATCAGGTCTACTGAAGTTGTATGGGTTCTGGACGGAAAGCTTCTTGCAAGGGGAGTTCCGTCCTGGCAGGAGCTTGAAAGCCTTATCGATCACCGTATAAATAATTGAAAGATCGTCATGGTTTTGATCCCACTGAACTGGGGTTTGAGGGCACAGGCCATATATACGGTTTTGATGTATCCTCATTCCATCCGTATTTTTTGTAAAAATCATAGTTTTTTCTCAAGAGGTTGGACCGATGAGAACTATGAAATTCTTCCCATCCAAACCAGGTTGGATAAAATGATTTTCTTTCGGACATATCCTTAAGGATCTTTTCTGTCCAGACTCCATCCATTTTTAAACTTAAACTGTTCAATATCTTTTCTTTGCATGTGTCTCTGTACTGTTTACTGATCCATACGTTGCAGCAAATTACCCCGTAAAGGGAGAGTGCTGGTATATTACTTTTCCACATAATTACAGCTGGATGGTTTTTCCATCCTTTCTGTCCAGGGTTCAACAGCGTATTGACTATCTGCAATACCTCAACCCGCTGTTTTCCCAGTCTCCTGTAGTCCAGACATCTGGCTGATTCGTAAAAGTCAGCATATGGCAGAAATGTTTGCATTATATTTTCCTTCTTGTTTCCTCCAGATAAAGTTAAATGAATGCGTTTAAATTTTACATAAACGAATCTTCTTTCGAACAAAGGTTCAAACAGACTATGCATTTTTTGGAATATAAATGCCAATTTTAGCAGAGTTTGTTCAAAAAGATCCTGTTATTTTTTGTAAGTTGGAAAGAAATGAAGGAAATTATTTTCCCTTCCAAAATGTCAGGAAACGTTGAAATATTTAAAATTCAGGTTTGAGAATTGACCAATAAATATTTTTTGTTAACATTTGAAGTAGCAGATCAGAGTGATAAATAGTTACGCTTTTCTGTAAAAGGAGGTTGAGAGTTATGAAAGGTTTTGCAATGCACGGTATTGGGAAGGTCGGATGGATCGATAAGGATAGGCCCAAGGCCGGGCCGGAAGACGCTATTGTCAGTCCTCTTGCTGTTGCGCCTTGTACATCAGATATTCATACAGTATTTGAGGGTGCCCTTGGAGAAAGAAGTGATATGATACTCGGTCATGAGGCTGTTGGTGAAGTAGTGGAAGTTGGAAGCGAGGTGAAGGACTTCAAGCCCGGAGACAGGGTAGTTGTTCCTGCAATAACCCCTGACTGGAAAACAATTGATATCCAGAGAGGATTTCATCAGCACTCTGGAGGATTACTTGCCGGATGGAAATTTTCAAACATAAAAGATGGTGTGTTTGGAGAATTATTCCACGTGAACGATGCAGATATGAACCTTGCGAAGCTGCCGGAAAATATTCCGCTGGAAGCAGCGGCGATGTTCCCAGACATGGTTACTACAGGTCTTCATGGAGCAGAGCTTGCAGAGATAGGTCTTGGTGATACTGTTGCTGTTATTGGTATTGGGCCGGTGGGCTTGATGGCTGTGACTGGTGCAAAACTCAGAGGTGCTTCCAGGCTGATAGTCGTAGGGACAAGGCCCAACTGTGTCGAAGTAGCCAGAGAATACGGTGCTACTGATGTTGTGAATTACAAAGTGGCTCCTATCGAGGAACAGATTCTTGAACTTACAGGTGGACAGGGTGTGGATGCTGTTATTATTGCCGGTGGGAATTCGGATATTTTTGTTTCGGCAGTAAAGATCGTAAAACCTGGAGGCCACATTTCCAACATAAATTACTTTGGAGAGGGTGACACCCTGCCGCTGCCTCGGATTGAGTGGGGATCTGGAATGTCCCACAAGACAATAAGAGGCGGACTTACTCCGGGTGGCAGGCTGAGAATGGAAAAACTTGTAAGCCTTTATGAGTATGGAAGGATAGATCCTGCAAAACTTGTCACCCATGTTTTTGAGGGATTTGAACACATTGAAGAGGCGCTCATGCTCATGAAGGACAAACCAAAGGATCTTATAAAGCCGGTGGTGTTGATCAAGTAGCAAGATTCTGGTGATATAGAGTTACAACTATCATTAGGGGGGCAGGATACGGTTCTGCTCCCCTTTTTCTGGGTGCCCCCCGCGAAGTGAAATCTGAAGGAAGATTGAGGCAAAGTTCTGGTCCATGGAACACGAACATCATCAGGCATGAAGTACGGGTTGAGCTTGCGAAACAAAGCGAAGTCCAATAACTGCACGGACATACCAGTGTATATGATGTGGGTATAATGCTATGTATTGTGTTTTTCGTCACTGGAGTAACCTTGATGACTGGTTCTTTTCTTTATTATTCCTTCTGATTTTTTTGAAGAAGATAATGTGCAACCATCCATTCCGTTCCATTATTCATTCCGAATAATTCGCTGCATGACATGAGGAAAATTCTCCATCGGCCCATCCATGATCTGTGGTCATTTCCATAGATACTTTTGAGGAGGATCTGAATTTCATTCGAATTTCTATCCATTCTCTTAAGCCATGATTCAAGCGTTTTCACATAATGATTTCCATTTACTTCCCATGAATTCTCAACGGAAAGATCTTCCTGAAAGGACAGGGGAAGGTCAAAGCTTGGCATCATTCCTCCTGTAAAAAAATAATATCCCATCCATTCTGAAGGGGATGAATCCTCAAAAAGATATGGCCAATTCCTGTGACAGAAAAAATGCAGAAAACATTTTCCATCAGATTTGAGCCATCCGGCGATCTTTTGGAGAAGAAGTTGCCAGTTTCTCATGTGTTCAAACATTTCTACTGAAACTATTCTGTCATATTTTTCAGAAGAGTCGAATACTGTGACATCTGCTTTTTCGGCATGAATATTTTTCAGACCCTTTATTTTTGCCATTTCATTGATGAATGATACCTGTGAATTGGAATTAGACAATGCATGGACTTTTGAGAGAGGATATTTTTCAGCTGCCCACAGGGAGAAGGCTCCCCATCCACATCCAAGATCCAGAATTTTTTGACCGTTTTGTATCTCCGCCCTTGACGCGACAAGTTCGAGCATATTATTTTCTGCGTCTTCGATGTTTTTAGTGTCTTTAAGCCAATAACAGCAGCTGTATTTCATGTGTGGACCCAGGAAGGTCTGGAAAAATTCCCCGGGAATTTCATAATGCTGATCATTAGGTTTGGACTGTTTCAAGGCTACAGGGTTTTGTCCAAGAAATGAAATAAATTCTTCCTTACGAATGTTAAAGACTTCGGAACTTTCTCCAGGAATTTCCCTGAGGATGTTCTGCAATCGTTTGCGTATTTCTTTCCTTACAAGAAAATCAGGCACTAAACCGTTTTCAGCTATCCTTACAGTATTCATTAGGTTTATTCCTCCTGAACTATGAAGATAAGCTACTTTCTTTTTCCTGATATTTACTCTGACCGGACTGGTTTTTTGAACAGTTATTTCTGAATGTTAATATAATTCTATCATGTTAGCTGGGTGTTACAATGAATTAATCAAGGTGCAGATCAAACTGGCAGGTTACAGAATAGATATAAAATTAATTCCCCGTCTGTTTCAGGCGGGGAATTCTAAAGATACGGATTTTATGAAAAAATGGATTTAAGGTTCATTTCATCTCTATCTTTTTGATATCAAATTCCGCCATATCTTTGATCCTAAGGGAGTCCATAATTTTTTTCAGCCCGGGAATGTTCATCTTCTGCCACAGGGGATCTTGAACTATTCCGCCTGATACAACCGGGTAGGCTTTTCCGGGCTTAAGGCCTTTCTTCATTACAGGCTCCGCAGATGAAGCTATATTTGCGGTGTTCTTTAATTTTCCCAGGCTCGGATATGATGCCCCCTGGATCTTCTGGGTTACCGTTTTGTAGACGGAAGGGAGGTTCAGCTGTGGAGGAACAAGCGAAGGGGAGAATCGAATCGGCCGAAGGGTAGGATCACCCAGCAGAGTCTGGCTGTAGTATCTTTTAGGGTTAACGTGGCCTGGGTCAGAAGGGGCTACGGTTACCCAGTTCTTGTTTCTTGCGTAGGATCGCTGTGTGAGCATCTGAGCCTGTCCTATGTTCATTCCGTATGCCAGAGACACATATAAGGGGCCGGTTTCATGGGGACCCACGGTGGTGTTACCCAGAACTGCCATGGGTTTCAGATCCCCTATATGATTGGGGTAAAAGAGATAATTCTCTCCCAGGTTGTCCTTTTGCTTATAGTCGCAGGCGGAGCACCCATGATGGTAATAAAAGAGGGCTTTCATTTTCTGTTCCTTGAAAAGTTCCTGCTTGTGAACCTTTTCGATTCCTGAAGAAGTGTCGAACTGGTGAAGGTCATGGGCAGAATGCATGAAAGTCTCTACCCAGAGATAGTTCCCGAGCTTGAGTCTTTCAATGTAATCAGCCTTGTTAGTGGTGTTTGTTCCGTTCACTATCCGGGTATATCCCTTTGGGTGTCCAGTCCCGGCATAAGATGTTTCTCCGAAGACAGGGCCTGGCCATGTAATTGCCATCATGTCTGCCGTTTCCTGGGCAAGGTGCCGCATGTCGTCATCATAATAGATAAGACGGTTTTTGAAGGTCTGTTCCTTTATATCCTGCTCAGATGTTTGTTCTATACCCTTTCGGTATTTGTGGTTGGCGAAAAGATAATCTGTGATAGCTATGCCATCGGTGGTGGCGTTAAAGGAGGTATTTCCGGGGTTGATCCGCCCCATCCAGATCTCTGGTTTTGCTCCCATCTTTCCCCAATCCTGGATGTCCCCGGTCCAGTAAGGATGAACTTCGTCCCCGGGGACACATTCATGATCCATTGGTATTTCAGGGTAATCCATAGTTGTGATCAGTGGGTAGCCTGTCTCGTCCACCAGGTTCCAGTTGCCATCCATGTCTGTGAGATAAAGGTCACAGGCGAAAACACCCTCGTAAACAATTTTCTCCACGGTTCCCGATCCAGGAGGCTCTTCCTTGTATGTCCTCATCCTCTTGTGGACCAGTGGAAGAGGGAAGGGACCTATTAGAACAATGCCCGTACCCATCTCGAAGGCCTGCTTCGAAAGCCTTCCTTCTTCACATTCCTTAAGTGTTCTCAACCATTTTGACCTTATGAAACTCTTCAGGTTCTTGACATTAGAGAAGAAGGGGTCCATGTCCCCGTCGAAGGTAATTGTATAAAGTTTTACCTGGTAGCCATCACTGGCAACATCTTCGGCATAGGTTTGTACATAGGGAAGAACATTATTTAAGTTACTTACCTCCTCGCTGAGGAGGATGAAAAAAGAACCTTCCCGCCCATTCTCTGGTTCCCAGATTCCCCTGGGTGTGGCTTTCAGGGTCCCAAAGGTTTCAGGTTTGATATTGATCTCCCTGCTGATCTCCGGAATTTTTTTTATCTCCAAGGGTGGCTTAATGGTGTCTTTGGGTCTTATTTTTAAGTTCGGTTTCTTCTTGATGATCTTTTGGGTCTCCTCTTTTAAAGAAGGTTTCTTGATGGTAATTGCTGCATGGGCCTGGAATACTACTCCCATAAAGAGCAGGCATAACAGGCATATCATGATGGAGAACAAGGTTTTTCTCGTTTTCTGATTTCCGTAGAACATGATAAATCCCTCCTCAATTTTTACTGAACAGGAAACAGAAGTTCTCTTCTTGCTCTGTTGAAATTCAACAAGTCATCTATCTAACATTATAAAGCAAGATTCTATATAGGTTTTATTATTTTGAGTAAAATGTCTGTAAAAAATTCATTTTCATTTACATATCTCATGATAAAAGGGATTAGACCTTTTGAGTCAATTTGTAGACTTCTGTATAATTATGCGAAAATCCCAATTGTATTTCAGTAGCTCCAGAGTACGAGAACACATTTTACCTTTCAGATCGGAGAGATGAATAATGAAAAGAATATGCCTTGCTGTATGTTTGATTGTATTAATGGCGGTTCCAGCTTTTGCGGCAGATATGGTGATAGAGACCGTTGACCGGGGAAGCATCCATGGTCCTGGATCATATGTGGCAGTCGATGAAGAAGGTACGCTGCATTTAGCCTTTTTCGCAGAAGACAGACACAGTTTGAAATATGCCGTATACGGGGAAGATGGATGGGAGGTACAGACTGTATATGAGACTTCTCAAAATATGTTTGCAGACATATCTATATCCCTTGCACTGGACCAGTACAATAATCCCCATATAGCCTGTGTTCTAATGTCTGGCTCTGATTCAAAACGTGCACTGGATATCTCTGGTCCTGAAAACCTCTTTTATGCATGTTACGACGGTACAGAGTGGAATACTGAGATCCTCGGAGAGACCCATGATTTTAAAAGTTTTGTATCCCTCGCCCTGGATTCTCAGGGTGGTCCTCACATAGGATACAGTTATTTCGGAAATGTTGAATATGCTTCGAAGCAGGCAGAAGGCTGGAACATTGAAACTGTAGTATCAGGTGATAGCATAGGCACCTGTTCCATGACTTTTGATCAGAATGACACTCCCCATTTTTCTTTTAAATCCTATGAACTAAATAACACTCTCCTTTATACCTTCTTTAACGAAGAAGAATGGGCAACCCCTGTTTCTGTAGATTCTATAGCTAACTCTAACCATCCCATAACAACAGAAAATGGCACTCCCATAATCAGTTACCAGGACAGCAACGAGAACCTCAAATTCGCCATCCTTTCCGGTGACCAGTGGGTTAGTTCATTAATAGACTCGTCAGATAATGTAGGGGAATACTCTTCCATAAAAACAGACCAATATGGAGGCATACACATCAGTTATTATGAAAGAGACTTTGCCAACCTGAAGTACGCCAATTTCGATGGTTCCAGATGGAACATAGAATATGTTGATATGGGCGGAAATGTCCGAACAGTACCTTCCTCCCTGGCGGTGAAACCTTCAGGAGAACCTGTGATCTCGTATGTTTCATTTTCTCCGGACAGCGATCTGAAATGTGCTTTCAATGTGGATGATAGCTGGAATATTGAAACCCTTTCTCCAGCAGGACCTTCCACTGGATACTATCCCACCATTGCTCTTGACTCGGCCGAAGATCCCCACATGGTCTATTCTTCATCTGATGGTACGGTTTATTACGCCCGATATGAGGGCTCAGATTGGGAAAAAGATGTAGTTGTGTCTTTT
>Ga0209942_1001865_pt1 | contig 11144 bp, 6 predicted proteins | sample SalPonR1_A_D2_MG_FD_185695 | JGI IMG/M metagenome (GOLD analysis project Ga0209942, IMG submission 185695) | Salt pond soil microbial communities from South San Francisco under conditions of wetland restoration - Salt Pond MetaG R1_A_D2_MG... ... | reverse complement strand
CCATACCGAGGATTTCCCCGGCTACAAGAGTTTTTCGGACATGCTGGCGCACGGCGAATTCATCGCCGAATTCCGAGACCGGATTCCGAAGGTTGCCGTGTGCACCGACTCCACGGTCGCGGGATTGCTGCAGGTCATCGGCAAGGTATTTACCGAAGCCGAGGTGCGGAAGTTCGACTACGGGGACAAGGATGATGCCGAAAAATGGCTGCTGGCCTGATACGGTAGTGCGCACACTCTGAATCCCTTTTTGACGGGGGCGACATGTCGTCGGCCGCAATCGTATTCCTGGTTCTGGTCGTATCGTTCGCGCTTCTGGTCAGCGGCCGGCTGAAGCCCGACATCGTGGCGGTGCTGGTGCTGCTTTCGCTGGTGCTGAGCCGGGTGATCGAGCCGGTCCAGGCGTTCGCCGGATTCAGCAGCTTCGCCGTGGTGACCATCGCGGCGCTGATGATCATCGGCGACGGGTTGCAAAAGACCGGCGTGGTCGACTGGGTGGCCAAGAAGCTCGAGAAAGTCATACGCAAGCGCCATGGTCGGCTGCTGTTCGTCAACACCGCAGTGCCGGGGCTGCTGTCGGGCGTGATCAATATCGTTGCGGCGGCTTCGTTCTTCATTCCCGTCATTCTGAGATTGTGCAAGGAGATGTGCGTCGCCCAGTCGCGCATCCTGCTGCCGATGGCCTGCGCGGCGCTGGCGGGGGCCAACCTGACGCTGATCGGCGCCTCGCACAATCTTGTGGTGCACAGTCTGTTGGAAGACGTCCAGGGCAACGGGTTTTCGTTTTTCGAATTCACCGCCGTCGGTGCGATCCTGCTGCTGGCAGTGATTGCCTATGCCTTCGTGTTCGGCCGTTTTCTGCTGCCTGGCCGTCGCGAGACGCCCGACCCCGAGCAGGTGCCGGTCACCACGCGTCTGATCGATGTCTACGGCCTCGACGATCGTCTGTTCGAGGTCTATGCGACCGACGAGATCGAAGACAGTACCGTCACCATCGACGATCTTCGGCTGGAGGCCGATCACCGGCTGGAGCTGGTCACCGTGGTGCGTGAGGGCAGTCATCTCAAGGCCGAGGCGCGCGACACCGTGCTGAAGGCCAGCGACATGCTGCTGGTTCAGGGACGGCGGGCAGACGCCGAGGCTTTTGCCGAGCGGCACGAGTCGCTGACCTTCATGGGGCCGCCGGAAATGCAGCGGAAATACCCGTTGAGTACCGCAGAGCTGGCCGAGGCCGTGGTGCCGCCCCGATCGCCGGCGGTCGGCCAGACAGCGCGCGAATTCGGTCTGTCCGACCAATTCGGGCTGCGTGCGATCGCCTACTATCGTGACGGCAGGGCACACCGACGCGGAAGCCGCGATACGCCGCTCCGCGAGGGCGACAGTATCCTGTTCTATGGGCCGCGGGCGAAGATGCGCGAATTCGAGCCGGAGAAGGACCTGCTCGTCTACTTCAAGCCCGGTAACGCCGAGGTCGCTTCCACCAAGCGGCACCTTGCACCCTGGGCGGCCGCGATTCTGGCCGCGGTCATCCTGGTCGCAGCGCTCGGTTGGTATCCGATCGCGGTCAGCGCACTTGCCGGTGCAGTGCTGATGGTGTTGTCCGGCATTGTCGACTGGCGACGGCTTTACGACGCGATCGATTGGAAGACGCTGGTTCTGATCGCCGGGATGTATCCGCTGGGTACGGCGCTGCAGCAATCCGGTGGTGCCGACATGATCGGCGAGGCGCTGGTGAACAATCTCGGCGGTTTCGGCCCGTTGGCCGTGCTGGGAGGCATTTCGGTGCTTTGCATGCTGCTGACCCAGCCGATGCACAATGCTGCAGTGGCAATCATCATGACGCCGATTGCGATCACGGCGGCCGAAGCGATGGGTTCCAGCCTGACCGGTTTCTGCGTTGCGGTGGTGGTGTCATCGTCGGCGGCCTTTCTCCTGCCTTATGGACATCCGGCGCCTTTCCTGGTGCAGGAGCCCGGCGGCTACAGGATTGGTGATTATTTCAAGTTCGGTGCCGGATTGAACCTGATCACCCTGGCGATCGTGTTGCTGCTCGTACCGTTTTTCTGGCCGATCTGAATCGGGCCGCCGATTCACCCGACATCGAATGGGCGTGCGGTGCAGCGCAAACCGTGACTATCGGCGCTCAAAAACCGCCGGGGGGCTGAATATTTTTTATCGCCCCGACCCGGTTGGCGCTGCGGGGGTTAACGATTCCGAGAGGACACGCATTGATTCACAATCGACGTTCAATCGGATCTGTTAGGAAACACCCGTTTCCGTCGAGGTTCGGAGGCTTTCGGTGCGACGCTATACGCTAACCGCTCGGTGGCCGGGCGGTTAGCGTATAACGTCGTACCCGGAAGCCCCGCATGACCCAGCTCGAAATTCTCGCAATACTGACCGCAGCGGCCCGGAATGGCGACGTTCGGCCGTGGTGATTCGACTGAGCCCGCAGAGCCGATGATCTTGATTGACGGGCTTTCCGGAACACAGGCCCCGCACCGCGTGCAGCCCCGCGCGCTACCGAAGACCAGATGAACGCGCGTGGGCATGCCCTTGCCGGTAAGATATTCGGTCTTTCCGCTTTGATTTCCTGACCGCCGATGCCTCAGCGCGAATCCCTCCCGAACGAGATCCAAGAGGTTCGGCGCGCCGTCGAATCCGGCGCGCTCGACGAGGCCGAACGTCGCTGCCGGAAGTTGATCAGCAACTGTCCGGGTAGCGCCGAAGCCGCGGTGGCTCTGGCCGACATCCTGTTGCGCAAGGGCGATGCCGCCGCAGCCCATGAGGCAGCGCACCAGGCGGCACGCGCAGGCGCTTCCGGACTGGATCTCCTGAGTGTTCTTGCGCCGGCCGCTATTGCCATGGATGCCCGACAGGAGGCAAGCCGGTGCATGGCGCAGTTTCAGCATCTGGCGCCGCAACAGCAGGCCCGAACGCTGATGTACTGGGCCGAGCGACTTGAAGACCTCTACCTGTTTGCGCACGCCGCATCGGTGCTGCAGCCGCTGGCCGACTCGGCGCAGGCCGATTACGAAGTTCTGGTCTTTCACGCCCAGCTCTTGCTGAAGGCACATCGCGCAGACGCCGCCGCTGCGCCCCTTGCGCGCGCTGTTCAGATGGAGCCCAGGCGGGTCGGCGCGCACCTTGCCCGGATTCGGCAGCGAATCCAGCTCGGCCGCATCGAAGATGCCGTCGCCAGCGCGCTGGCGGTCCTGGAGCGCGATCCAGGATCGCCGCCGGCAGCGGCCATGCTCAGCGAAATCGCGCCCGAGCGCTTGTCCGAGGCCACCATCGCCGCGCTGGAGACACTGCTGGACGATCCCGTCGCCGATCTGGAAAGCCACGCCGCGGCTGGACTTGCGCTGGGTCGGGTCCGGGAGACGCGTGCCTCTTATGAGCACGCTTTCGACGCTTTTGCCTCGGGCAACCGGGCGCTCAAGCGTCGTGCGGCCGGGCGCGGACATGATTACGATCCGGCGACCGTCGAGGCGAGCGTCGCAGCGCTGCAGAAGACCTTTGCGCATACGATCAGTTCCGATGGGCTGCAGGGAGAAGGGCTGATCTTCATCGTTGGCATGCCGCGTTCGGGCACCACGCTCCTGGACCGCATTCTCGCCGCCCATCGGCAGGTTGTAAGCGTTGGCGAGCACGCAATGATGCCGGCGATCGCCGAACGCGCCGGCGCCGAGTCCGGCGATCCGCGGCAATTCGAAGCGGGGTTGTCGGCGTCGGCTGGCGAATGGCGCTCGCATTATTTGAACAGCCTGCCGCACCGTCCCGCTGCCGATCGCGTTATCGTCGACAAACTGCCGCTTAACTTCTGGAACGTCGGGTTGATCGCGCATCTCTTTCCGCGGGCCGCGATTGTTCATGCCTGCCGCGACCCGCGCGATGTGGGGTTGTCCAGCTTTCGGCTTCGGTTCCCGGAGTCATTTAGATATGTCAATGATTTCAATGATTTCGCACACTATTATGCGCAATATTCGAGATTGATGGCGCACTGGGCGGCAGTCTTTCCCGGCCGAATTCTGCGGATCGATTACGAGCAGGTTGTCGCGTCGATCGAGCCCTCGGTACGCCGGCTCCTGGACGGCTGCAGCTTGCCCTGGGATCCGGCGTGCCTGAAATTCCACGCGAACCGTGAGGCTGTTTATACGCTTAGCATGGGTCAGGTCCGGCGCGAGCTGTACCGTGACGCAACGCAGCGCTGGAAGCGTTACGGCGACCGGCTGACCGCGCTTGAGAACGCGCTTGAAAAGCATGGAGTCGCGTTGTCGCCGGACTGACCCGGATTTGGGGGGCGGGCTGTTGTGGCGGGTTCGAGCGCATGCGAGAGCCACGCGCAAACCGCTATCTGTTACGGTGACAGCAATTGGGCGACAATTAATCTTGTCGCCTTATTTGCTTTATCCATCAAGACATTCATCGAGAGGATTCAGATCCATGTTGAAATTCGGAACCATCAGTTCAAGAGCATTGATCGGCATCGCGCTGGTCCTGTCTGGGGGCGCGGCCGTGTCCCAGCAGGCGCCGCAGCAATCGGCGCCGAGCCCCCACGGCGGAGGATTGATGCAGCAGGTGCAGCAGAAACAGGCCGAACTCCAGCGGCTCAACCAGCAGCTGGCGCAGATTCAGCAGGCCACCATCGAGGCGAACCCTGAATTGGCCGATCAGCGCGACGAATTGCTGGCCAGCGTTGACGAGAAAATGGTCGAAGCCGGCCATGATCCCGATAGCTCGCGCGAGAAAATCGGTGATCTTCAGGAGCAGTTGCAGGGCGGCGAGCTCTCAAGCGAGGAAAGCCAGACAGTAACCCAGGAGATTCGCCAGGAGCAGACCCAGCTGCAACAGGCGCAGCGCCAGGCGATGCAGGATGAATCCATCCAGACCGAGATCCAGAGCCTGAACGAGGAGCTGGTCGAGGCGATGACCGAGCAGAATCCGCAGGCCGAGCAGTTGATCGCGCAGCTTCAGGCCGTGCAGCAGGAATACCAGGCGCTGATGCAGCGTGCCATGCAGCAGCAGGGTGCCATGCAGCAGCAGGGTCCGGGCGGCGGCTGAATTCGTTTTCGGCGGGCTGGACGCACCCCGGGTGCGTCCAGCTGTCGACCCGTCTCCAGCATTTCCGGCCATTTGCGTGTTCCGATTTGCCGCTCTGGCAATGCGTTCGCGCAGGTCTCGCGTTCGGGATTGCGCAGGGCCCGGCGCCGGCCGCCCAGAGCGCACTTTTCGCCGGGCGCGGAACAGTCGCTGTAAAATCGGAGCCTGCTTGATCTGGCCTTCCAGCGCGCAATGATCAGATTTCTCTTTGTACTGACAATCATTTTCGTCCCGCTGCCGTCGCTCCAGGCTGCAGATCTTGTTGCCGGCCCCATGCCCGGTCATTCGGCGATGCGGGCAGTGAAAATCTGGGCGCAGACCGATGCGCCCGCTTCGGTGGCCTTGCGCTACTGGCCCGACGGCAAACAACGGTTGGCACGAACGACTCAGCCTGTTGCCGCCACGCCCGCCAGCGCCTTTGCCGTCGAAATAGACGTGATCGGCCTGGAGCCCGGCACCGGATACGCGTATCGGGTCCTGATCGACGGAGAACCGGTTCCGCCGGTATTCGAGCAGCGGTTTCAAACCCAGCCACTGTGGCAGTGGCGAAATGATCCGCCGGCCTTTTCATTCGCTCTGGGCTCCTGTGCCTACGTCAACCAGCACGAATACGACCGGCCCGGACAGCCCTACGGCGGCGACTATCAGGTGTTCGATGCGATCGCCGTCAAACAGCCCGATTTCATGCTCTGGCTGGGCGACAACGTCTACTACCGGGAAGCCGACTGGCATTCGGTCTCGGCCATGTACGCGCGCTACAGCCATACCCGGCAGCTGCCCGAGCTGCAGCGCCTGCTTGCAAGCACGCACCACTATGCGACCTGGGACGATCACGATTACGGTCCGAACGATTCGGACAGCTCGTATCGCCTGCGCGAGCAGGCGCTGAAGATATTCGGGGATTTCTGGCCCAACCCTGAATTCGACTCGACGGCCGGTGGTGTCACGCATCATTTCGAATGGCATGATGCCGCCTTTTTCATGCTGGACAATCGCTACTTTCGCCAGGCCAATGGGCGCGTCACCGGACAACGCACCGTGCTCGGTCGTGAGCAGATCGGATGGCTGCTCGATGCGTTGAAGTCCAGTTCGGCCTCGTTCAAGTTCGTCGTGATGGGCGGCCAGTTCCTAAACAGCGCCGAAACGGGCGAAAACTACATCAACCTCGCACCGGGCGAGCGTCGCGAGATCCTCGACCGCATCGATGCCGAAGACATTCCGGGCGTGCTGTTTCTTTCCGGCGATCGCCACCATTCGGTGCTGATGAAAAAGGAAAACGGCGTCGACTATCCGCTCTACGAATGGACCGTCTCCCCGCTGACGGCGGGTCCAAGTTCGCCCAGCGCCGGCGAGAATCAGTACCGGGTCCCGGGAAGCCTTTTCGAGCGGCGGGGGTTCGGGTTCGCCGAAATCAGCGGGCCGCGCGACGATCGGGTGCTGCGTCTTGGCCTGCACGACAGTGATGGCGAGCGCGTCTGGACGACCGAGATATTCCAGCGCGATCTGCGCTGATCGCGAGGCATGACTCATAGCGCGGCGAAGGGACCGCCAGATTCGATCTGGTATAGTCGAAACGGGGTCGTAAGAGGGTCGCCAAAAGCCGACGGTCTTATATGCTCGAGCCGACAATCGATCCTCAATCGTGACTGCGGTGATTTCGAATTTTCCCGAATGCGGAGTGTTGCATGAGAAATATGTTCAAACTTGCGGGTTTCCTGTTGCTTGTTGCGCCGGCGCTGGCTGTTGGCCAGGGCATGAGTCTGGAGCAGATTGCCGATCTCGAGCAGGTCAGCGGCGTGCAGATCAGTCCCGACGGCGCGAGAATCGCCTACCTTCGTTCGGTGCCGCGAGACATCCCCGAAGAGGAAGACGGCCCTGCCTGGAGCGAACTGCACGTCATCGAAGACGGCGCGTCGCGCCCCTTCATCGTCGGCCAGGTCTCTGTCGGCGCAATGGGCTGGCACCCGGATTCGCGCCGCATCGTCTTCCTGGACAAGCGCGGCGACGATGAAACGACCCGTCTGTACGCGATTTCAGCAGAGGGCGGGGAAGCGCGTGGCATCGCATCTCTGGAGACTGACATTTCCGGCTATTCGTTCAGCCCGGACGGCAGTCAGGTGGCGCTGCTGGCGTTCGATCCCGAAGACGAGGCGCATGAGAAGCTCGAGGATCAGGGCTTCAACCAGATCATCTATGAAGAGGGTTTGCGTGATCGCCGTATCTGGATTCTCGACCTGGAAGACGCCGATGCCAGCCCGCGCAGGATTGCGCTGGAAGGCTCCATCCAGGACGTTGCATGGTCCCCGGCAGGCGATCGGCTGGCCGTCAAGATCACCCCCCGGCAGCTGGTCGACGACACGCTGGTGTTCACGCGAATCCGGATCATCGACCCGCAGGGCGCGGAACTCGGCCGCATCGAGAATCCCGGGAAGCTGGGCCAAATGGCCTGGAGTCCCGACGGGCAGTATCTGGCGTTCATCGGCACCAATCTCATCAACGATGCGCGCGAAGGACGCTTGATGATAACCGGCAGAAACGGCGGCGAATTCAACGACCTGATACCCGGCCTGGAAGGCCACGTGTGGCACCTGGGCTGGCTGGAGCAGGACAGGATCGGCTTCCTGAGCTATGAAGGTACCGGCGTGAGGCTTGGGGCGATCGACCCCGATGGCGACAATCAAAAAACCTTGGTCGAAGAGGGTCCGATCTTTACCGGCCTGTCGATCGCCGGCAACGGTGACGTGGCCCTGGCCGGCAATACGCCGTCCCATCCCAACGAGGTATATCGGCTGGACCGCAGCCGCGCCGAGCGCCTGACGAATTCCAATCCCTGGCTTGCCGACGTGGCTCTGGCCCGGCAGGAAGTGGTCCGCTACGAAGCACGCGACGGGCTGATGATCGAAGGCATTCTGGTATATCCGCTGGACTATCGGGAAGGGGATCGATATCCGCTGATCCTCAACGTGCACGGCGGCCCGGAAGCGCACTACTCCAACGGCTGGCTGACCGGTTATGCATCGCCGGCGCAGCACGCGGCCGCCGAGGGCTATTTCACGTTCTTCCAGAACTACCGCGGTTCCACCGGTCGCGGCGTGGAATTTTCGCAGCTGAGCTTCGGCCGCCCGGCCATGGAAGAATTCGACGATCTGGTCGACGGTGTCGATTACCTGATCGAGCAGGGCATGGCTGACGGCGACAAGGTCGGGATCACGGGCGGTTCCTACGGCGGCTATGCGACCGCCTGGGGGGCGACACAATATTCCGAACGATTCGCGGCGGCCGTGATGAACGTGGGCCTGAGCAACCAGATCGCGGCATTCGGTACCTCCGATATCCCTTGGGAGTTCAACCTGGTGCACCTGGGCAAATGGCCGTGGGAGGACTGGGAACTGTTCCGCCAGGCTTCGCCGTTGTACCATGTGGAGAAGGCCGCCACGCCCATCCTGATCCTCCACGGCGATGCCGATCCCCGTGTCGATCCAACGCAATCCAGGATGTTCTATCGTTTCCTGAAGCTGCAGGAAAATCCGCCACCGGTGCGCCTGGTGCTGTATCCGGGCGAAGGACACGGCAACCGCCGCGCGGCCAGCCGCTATGATTATTCCTTGAGACTGATGCGCTGGATGAATCATTACCTTAAGGGTGAGGGCGGAGGACCTCCGCCGTACCGCGTCGATTACGGGTTTGAGGGTCAATCCGACAATGATTGACAAATCAGCATCTTGAGCGTAAGTTCGACACTTGGCTTTAACATGCAGCAAGGCTTGGCCACCGCGCATCGGGCGCGGTCGCGGGTCGGGGAAAGAATTTGATGGCATCTACTGTTGAATCTTTGACCAGCGCGCGCCTGCCGGGTACGGGCCGGCGACTCGTCGAGGAAGGTCTGCTCAGCGAGGAGCAGGCAGCCGAGGCGCAGGAGAAGGCTTCCGAGCTTGGTCGCACCTTCACCAGCCACCTGGTCCGCGAGAACCTGATCGATCCGGCCGGCTTCGCGCACGTAGCGGCAGACGAGTTCGGTCTTCCGCTACTCGAGCTCAATGCGGTCGATCTTCGCGATGCACCCGGCGAGTTGGTGAGGGAAGATCTGATGCGCAAGCATCTGGTGCTTCCCTTGCTCAAGCGCGGCAAGCGTTTGTTCGTGGCCGTGGCCGATCCGACGAACCAGTCGGGCATCGACGAGGTGGCGTTTACTACCGGGCTCAACGTCGAGGCGGTACTGGCGGCCGCTGATTCCATTGGTCAGGCCATCGATCGGATGATGGCCGGCTCCAACCAGGCCTTCGAGGAACTTACGGCCGGCGACGAGGATCTCGAATCGCTCAGTTTCGAGGCCGATCAGCAGGAAAAGGAAACCCTCGAAGAGAGTTCGGACGACGCGCCCATCGTGCGTTTCGTCAACAAGGTACTGGTTGATGCCATCCGCAAGGAAGCATCCGATATTCACTTCGAACCCTATGAAGACAACTACCGGATCCGCTTCCGTATGGACGGCGTGCTGAAGACCCAGATGCGCCCGCCGAACAAGATGTCCAGTCGCCTGTCGGCCCGTTTGAAGGTCATGGCCAACCTTGATATTGCCGAGCGACGCGTGCCGCAGGATGGCCGCATCAAGCTCAACATCTCCAAGAATCGTGCGTTCGATTTTCGTGTATCGACCTGTCCCACGCTATGGGGCGAGAAGGTCGTGCTGCGTATCCTGGACGGATCGGGCGCATATCTCAGTCCCGAGAAGCTCGGTTTCGAGCCGGAGCAGAAAGACGTTTACCTGGATTCCATCGGCAAGCCCTACGGCATGGTGCTGGTCACTGGCCCGACCGGCTCCGGCAAGACCGTGTCTCTGTATACCGCACTGGGACTGCTCAACGACGAGGGCCGCAATATTTCCACGGTCGAAGATCCGGTGGAAATCCGCATGCCGGGCGTCAACCAGGTGCAGCAGAACACCAAGCAGGGCCTCACGTTTGCCAAGGCGCTGCGCTCGTTCCTGCGCCAGGATCCCGACATCATCATGGTCGGCGAAATACGCGACATCGAGACTGCCGAAATCGCCATCAAGGCGGCCCAGACGGGCCACCTTGTGCTCTCCACGCTGCATACCAACGACGCGCCGCAGTCGATCACCCGCCTGGCCAACATGGGCGTGCCGCCGTACAACATCGTCTCGGCGGTGCACATGGTGATGGCACAGCGCCTGGCCCGGACTCTGCACAAGTGCAAGGTGCCCGAAGACGACCTTCCGCCCGAGGCCTTGAAAAAGACCGGCTTTACCGACGAAGAGATCGAGGAGGGGCTGCAGCTCTACCAGGCCAAGGGCTGCAACATGTGCAACGAAGGCTACAAGGGCCGCTCGGGCGTCTTCCAGGTGATGCCCATCACCGAGGAAATCGAGCAAATCATCCTGCAGGGCGGCACCGCACTCGAGATCGAACGCCAGAGCAAGGTCGAAGGCATTATCGACCTTCGGCGCGCGGCGCTGAACAAGGTCAAGAGCGGTTCGATCAGTCTGGTGGAAATGAACCGAGTCACCAAAGACTGAAAAATCGCCCAGGGCACTACTGAGCACTCGCCTGGCGGCGTCCGGCGGTGCTCGCACTCCTCATGTACTCGCATGTACACTGCGGGTACTCCGCTCCGGCGGCCACCACCAGGCGAGCGCTCAGCAGCACCCTGAACGATTTTTCCCTGATTCCATGCTGGGAATGATCGGCCCGACGGTGCTCGGACTGGTTCCCTCTGGCCGGAATTCCATTTATAATACGCGGCTTCGCACCCGATGCCGGTGTAGCTCAGGTGGTAGAGCAACGCATTCGTAATGCGTGGGTCGGCGGTTCGAATCCGTCCACCGGCACCATAATTAGCAGAAACCTCGGAACGATCCGATCCTCCGCACGATCCAGACCTCCCCGATTCGAACCGCCGACCATCACAACCGGTTCGAACCGAGCGGCGAAGCCGCGAGCTCACTGGCGCGCCAGCGCCAGTAATCCGTCCACCGGCACCATTATCAGCAGAAACCTCAGAACGATCCGATCCTCCGCACG
>Ga0209942_1001864_pt1 | contig 11152 bp, 15 predicted proteins | sample SalPonR1_A_D2_MG_FD_185695 | JGI IMG/M metagenome (GOLD analysis project Ga0209942, IMG submission 185695) | Salt pond soil microbial communities from South San Francisco under conditions of wetland restoration - Salt Pond MetaG R1_A_D2_MG... ... | reverse complement strand
GCTCTTTTCTCTCTCATGTCTACAACATTTTTAATATTGCCTACAATATTGGCGGTGTAATTTGCACCTCCAGAAAAATCAATAGCGCCCGAAGCATTCAGATTAACATTACTCCAATCCATTCCAATGTTTGAGCTTTTTTCCCATTCAACTATAGCAATTACTGCCGAGATTTCAATTTGTCTCTTTGACCTATCAATTCTCTTGATATCAGTTTTAATTCTCCTAACCATGTCAGTAGAAGCAGTAATTGTAATACTATTACCATTTTCAGTAGCTTTTACATAAGGATCAAAATGACTTGAAAGTCTTCGCAACACTTCTTCAGCGTCTACATTAGTTTTAATCACTTCTGTTTCGCTTAAAGCATCAAAACTGAAACTTTCAGGCAATGCAGAACCTATAAGGTAATAAGTAGAGTTCCCGGTTTCAATTCTTTTGTAATTAAAGCCACCAGGAAAAAGAACCATTTCTAGTGCCCTTTCCAAAGGAACTTCTTCCATCTGAACAGATACACTTCCCTCAACTGTTTGATCAGGAATAATGTTTACCCCTGTCTGAGTTGAAATATCCATAAGAACAGAGCGAATACTCGCTTCAACAAAAATATTGGAAACTTTTGGCTGTTTTGCCAATCTTTCCCTTTTTTCCTGTTCCATCTTTTCGGCCATTTCCTGGGCTTTCTGGATCTCACTTTGTCCAAGTTTCTTAATAGAATCTCTACTAAGAATCTCTTGTTCTTCTTTTTTGGGCAGATCAGTTGGTATAAACTTCTGAACTGTACAACTTGAGAAGAATACTACTGTTACTAGTAAAACCAAACTTTTAATTTTCATCTCTATTTCTCCTTTTTTTTAATAAAACAATTAATAAAAATACTAATACAGAAACTAATATTCCTGCAATAATGATAAAACTAATATTGTTATCATTATCTTTATCTTTTACTTTCTTTTCTTGCATCTCAGAAACTTTCTGAGAGACTTCTTTTTGCTTTTCCAGAGTGTCCTCCTCTTTTTCAGAAACATTCTTAGTTTTTTCCGTTTCAGAAGAGTTTTCCTTTTCAGAAATCTTTTCCTGTTTTTCAGCAGACCTTTTTTCTTCTACCTTTTTTTCGGGTTCTTCCAACTTTTCTTCTGCTTTTCTTTCTGCTTCTTTTTTCTTGACTTCTGCAAGAAGTTCATCGGTCATAATTTCAACAGGAATTTCAATTGACTTTCCTTTTTCAGGATTGAAAGTAATCTTTCCAGACAATCTTTTTTCAAAATCATCTGGTACTTTAATGATTGCCTTAACTGTTCTCTTTTGAGCAGGTCTCAAGGTCATAATTGAAGGAGAAACCTTTAACCAGTCACCTTCAATTTCAACTGATACCTTCATATTTTCAGAATAGACACTTGAAACTTCTATTAGCTTAGTCCTAAACATTCCCTTAGCTAAACCAACCTGCAGTTTCTCCGGTTGCACAGAAATAAAATTCATCTTACTTTCATCAATTTCTGCACCTCTTTCAATACTAAAAAAAACTTTATCTTTAGCCTTTTTAAAGTCATAACCGTAATCAAAAGAGATATCTACTACATATTCCCCTCGTGGCAATTTTTTGTCTAATGTTCCATGAAAATCTATAAGATTCTTTGGAAACACAAACTGCTCTTTACCAGGTTTTCCACTTATTTTACTAAGACCAACTTCACCGAAATTAATTCTTCCATCCTTACTTCTTATAGTAGCTTTTCCTGTCACATTCAAATGAATGTTTCCTTGATTTTCAAAAGTAGATACTATCTGAATTTTTCCATCATCTTTCTTAACTTTTGATTCAAAAACATCTCCTTCTTTTTTATAATTTCTTCCTGGAACATTTATAATGATAACAATTGCCACCCTAGATTTCATTTTAAGCATAAATGGCTTATTTTCTGATTTTACATTTGTAAATTCTGTAGGCTCACTCATTATGGCTACATAATATTCTCCAGGGGTTGCATTTCTTGGAACATTAATTTCAAACTCTATTTGTTTTTTTTCGGTTCCAATAAGTCTCATTTTTTTTTCATCAAAGCTTACCCAAGAAACAGCAGAATGTTTAAATTCTGGTCTTCTACGAAATTGAAGAACTCCAGTTCTTAACATCGAAATGTCGGTTGGATAAATAAGAAGATTTTCTGCTTCACTTCCTTTACTCCCCGTAAAGTTTAGTGTCAAAGTTTGACTCTTTCCTTTCGGAATTGTTAAATTAAATTTTACTGGACTTGCCTTAAATGCAAAGGCACTTAAAACCGCCAAAAGAAAAATAACTGTACGGGTTAAATTTTTGACTTTCTTTCTTTTCTTACTTGTTTTCATTTCTAATCATTTTTTAGTTCACAATTTACTTTTAATACAGAATTATACTTTCCAGCATCGTCAGATAATACATGGTCTATTGATTTTGAAATAACCCTTACTTCCAAATGAAGAAAAAGATTATAACTCTGACAGTTTTCTCCTTGAATTACTATAATTTCCTCAACTACTCTATCGTAGATATTCTGAGGGAATTCAGGAGAACCTTCACTTCTAATTTTTGCAAGTTCTTCAAATACTCTATTAAAGTATTTTTTACAATCTTTTTCATGAACTTTAGCAATACGACTCATTATTTTTCCAAACAAATTTCCCACAAATTCTGGAGGAAATTCTTGCTGGATTTGTGCGAGCCTACTTGCTATTATCCCATGAATGTTAGGCGGAACTTCACCAAAATCATAAAGGTTAATCTCTATTTCCATCTGTGAAAGCTCTTCAGGAGTTTTACTTTTGAAAACAGTAGATTCATCTATTTCAGGAGAGTAAATCTCTCCAGAAAAAAGAGTTTTCAGTTTATCATAGGAATTATTAGCTGAACCATTAAGACTGCTTTCTTTTCTTGAGAGAGCAGAAATCGGGGTTCCTAAGGATTCTCCATAAAACTTTACCACATACGGGCCACTTAAATCTTGCCCTATAAGAACACTCTGCAAGGTTAACACCTCGCTTTGTCCCGGTTTTTCTATTCTCCCGCTCACTTCAACTTGAGAATAACTCAAGTAAAAAGAAAACAAGAATATAAAAACCAAAGGGATTTTCATAATTTTCATTTTTTTACCTCCGTTTTTGATTTTTATTTTTCTGTCTTTTCAGTTCGTAACATTTCATAACTACTATTTTAAAGGGTTTTACAATAACAAATTTTAATCCAAAAAATTCCTAAGAAATTATTAATCCTATTCATTCTTAATAATTGCTTATTTTATTAAATTTTAATGAACCTTATTAAACATCTATCTAAACAATACTATAACAAGTTTCAAATTTTGTCAATAGCTAGACCTTATAAACTACTGTATTAAGATAATAAAAATTAATAACAAAGAAACAACTACATAGTTTGTCACTTTTTGTAATCTACGCGACACGATAGCATCACATTTTTTTAACACTAAGTAATATAAGAAATTATTATTCTAAAAAGTAAGAAAAAAAGTAATTGAATAAAATAATTTAATTTATAACACTAAATAAAATAAAAAAACAGGCTATAAAGCCTATTTTTTTATTCTTACCAATATTATCAGTTCTATAATAATTCAAATATTTTTGAATTTCTTTAGGATGTTTTTGTGTTAAATAGAAATATTATTTTAAACCATTAGCATGAAAATAATCAGTATAATCTTTATCAGCATGATTTATATGCCATATCCACCAATCGTATAAAAAGTTACTTATTGCAAAAAGAGTTTTTGCGCTGTTATCATTTTCATAAGATTTTTTAAGTTCCTCTACTTTTTGACGATAACTATTGTGCAATTCAATATGTTGATCTTTTTTTTGGTAACTATATAAATTAAAATAATATTCCTCTATACCAAAGTGTTCGTCTGCATAATTTATTAGTTCTTTAAAAATTGGATTAACATCAGTATTATCAAATTTATTATCAGTGTAAAGTAAAGACAATTTATTTATTAAACTAATTAAACATTGATATTATTTATCTAATTCCTCAACACCAACTGAGTAATCTTTATTCCAATGAATAATTTGCATATTTTTATATTAAATTATAATTATAATATATAAATATTACAGCATAATAATTAAGTTTATCCCAATATTTATTTATAATCATGTTAATTTAGAAAATATATTTAGTTTTATCAAAGCTCAAAACTGCTAAACATCTTATAAATACAGTAAAAAAATAAGCTAATAATATTTATAAAATAGACTTAATTTAGTATTATTAATACTAAGCTTAGATAATAACTAGTTAACTAAAATACTCCTTTTCTTTTCTGGGCTAGCACCCACTTGATATTCTTCTCGTCGTCGGCACACTCATCTGGGCACTCTACGCTATCTGGCATGCATCACCCGAGCTTCATTGGGTCGTCTACACCAACATCCCATATCTCCTATGGGGCACCTTCGCCACTTGTTTACAATTAACCATAACTTATTTAAATAAATAATATGTTCATAAAACTATACGCTATTGCACTTCCCGTTTTCTTCGCCATCGACATGATTTGGCTTGGGTTGATAGCCAAAAACTTTTACCGCGCACAAATCGGCACACTTATGAAATCGGATATAAATTGGATCGCTGCGATTATCTTTTATTTGATTTTTATCGCTGGTCTTGTTGTATTTATCATCGCTCCAGCCATGGAAAAAGGCTCATGGACACATGCACTTTTGTTCGGTGCGTTGTTTGGTCTGGTTTGTTATGCAACATATGACCTTACCAATCTTGCAATCGCTAAAGATTGGCCCTTGCTCGTAACTATCGTTGATTTGGCTTGGGGTGCAGTATTAGCGGCTTCTGTTTCTGTCATAACATACTTTATCGCTAGCAAGATCGGTCTATGAATTATTACATAACACTCATACTAATATTGATCGCATACATGAGCCTATGGTTCGTGGTTTCTTTGCTGAAAAAAAGAAACGATGTGGCCGATGTGGCGTGGGGATTGGGCTTTGTGCTCATGACATGGGCGTCTTTTTTCCTATCTGATGATTCAGGAACGCGAGGAATACTTGTAGGAGTATTAGTAAGTATTTGGGGCTTGCGCCTGACATGGCATATTCACGCACGAAACAAAAGCAAAACAGAGGACTATCGGTATCTTGCATGGAGGAAAGACTGGGGTAAATGGTTTTACGTTCGCTCGTATTTTCAAGTATATCTTTTGCAAGGCTTTTTTTTGTTTCTTATCGTCTCGCCTATACTGCTTATCAATAAAAGCGCTGTTCCCGCAATTGGGTTGCTTGATATTGTCGGTGTCTCGGTATGGTTTGTAGGCTTTTATTTTGAGGCTATTGGTGATGCCCAGCTTGCACGGTTTATTAAAGATCCAGTAAACAAAGGAAAGCTAATGCAAAGCGGACTCTGGGCATATACTCGGCATCCAAATTATTTTGGTAAAGTCACGCAGTGGTGGGGTATCTGGATTATCGCACTTTCTGTCTCGGGAGGTTTGCTGGGAATTATCGGGCCAATCACTATCACTTTTTTGATTTTGAAAGTTTCCGGTATCCCGATGCTGGAAAAGAAAATGGAGGAAAACCCGGATTTTACGGAATATAAAAAGAGAACTAGTGTTTTTATACCATGGTTTAGAAAAAATATATGAGAGTATGGGATATTCATGTAAAGCAAAATCACTACTTCTATTTTATAGCTAATATTAGGCAAAATATGCTAGTATTAGCTAATATTTTAAGCAAAGTAAATGATCAGAAATAAGTATTTTTTATTACCTTTTATCACTTTTCAGTCACAATAGCGTCACACATGAGAATTTGGAGGTATCAAAATCTCATTACTCAAAACTGCAAAACATCTCATAAATAAAGCAAAAAACGAGCTTTTACACTCGTCTTATATTTGCTCGCTTACAGGGACAGCTTCCGAACTTTTTTGACTAAATTTAAATAAAAATTTTTAATAATAAAAATAATTATTTATTTTTTTCCTTTAAATAATCATCTTCAAGACCTAAATATGCTTTAGTAATTCTTTCCTTTTTTCCAAAACCAAGGTTTTTAACCATTTCTTCTATTTCTTCCCTCGAGCCCTCTATCTCAATATATGTACCAAAATAAAGTTTATCTAAAACGACTTCTACTTTATCAAATTTCCATTCTTCTCTAATTTTTTTAAATACTCTTACCTGATCATAACCCATTGACTTCATAATCCCTACGCCATCCTCAGCACTTAAAATCTCCATTGAATATTCTTTCCTTTCAAAATAGTTTGTTTTTTCTTTTGGTCTAACTTTTACGGTAAGCACAATTTTCCCATGCTCATCTCTAATCCTTGGAAAAATGCCTTTTTTAATAGAGTCCTCAGAAAAAAATCCATAAGTGATTTGCTTATAGGGCTTTTGCGGAACGCCCCCCTAAATCCAACAGCTTCGAACGGATATTATCTTTTTTTTCAAGTTTAAATTTTATTTCAATTTCATTATTTATCATTTATTTAATTTACTTTTTAATATTCCCTCTTCTTCTAACTCATATAATTTAACTTTTAAAATCACTGAGCTTTGTTTTAATGCTTTTTTAAAGTTTTTATTATTTATTGGCTTTTCAAAATCCATATATCTATATTAAACAAATTGTATATACTTTAATATTTATAAGCTATTTATCTTTAAATATTACCACAATTAAATTTATAATTAAAGAAAATATAATTAAAGAAAATAAAAAAACGAACTTTTGTGTTCGTTTTTGTTTACTTTAAGAATTAGATAAGTTTTAAACTATATTAAATTTCTTGATCTAATTTCTTTTATGCATTTTTCCAAGTAGTTAACTCCTTTTATGTTTTTAAATTCATCAACATTTAACCACTTGTAATTAACGTGCTCTTCTTCACTAAGCTTAACTTCGCCGCCTATATACTTTGAATAAAAAATAAGAGTTATAAATTGTTTATTTTTACTTTCATCTATATTTGAATAGACAAAAAACAATTTAGGCTCAGGAATATCTAAAGATGTTTCTTCTTTAAGCTCCCTAAGAGCTCCTATTTTAGGATCTTCACCATCTTCCAGTGTTCCTCCTGGAATATCCCAATAAAGAGGAAGCGTATCATTAGACTCACTTCTTTGAAGTAATAAAATCTCTTTATTTTCATTATATACAATTGTATGAACTATTATTCCTTTTTCCATAAAATAATTTTATCAAATTTTATCAAAAGATTTAAAGATATTAATATGTATTACATTTAACTATAAAACAATTAATTAATATGTCTATTTTAAATTATTACACACCTAACATAACACAATACTGATTATAAAAAATTTATAAGACATCTTCCACAATACCTGTTTTTTCTTCAAAATCAATACCCTTTTCTTTAAGAGTGTTTATCATTTTATCACCAAAATTAACACTAATAACTTTATTTACACCTTTATCTGCCATAATTTTACTTACTGCCAAGCTAACACCACCCCCACCAACACTAAATACATTTTTCCAAGCCTCTATCAACTTACCATCTTCAAAAATTAAATAATATGGAGCCCTGCCTGCTTGAGGACTAATTTCTGATTTAGGATTTTTTCCTAATGAAGTAATTGCGATTTTCATATAATTTTAAATTAATTATTAGTAAACTTAGCTACAAAATAACCATTTATTAAAGAAAAAATAATCATTAAAAAAGTTGTAACTAGTAAAAAAGGTAAACCAAAATAATATACAATCATTGCCATAAGCGGAATTTTTACAGCTCTATTGTATAAAAATATTGCAATTAAAGAATTTTTAAGTCCTTTTTCTTTTAATTCACTTAATAATGGATACCACATATATATAGGACCACTAGATAAAATACCCAAAATAACTGCAGTAATATATTGCAATGGCCCTATTTTTTTTGTAAGTAATTTATTTGCTTTTTTGTTAGTTAACCAAATATTTGCTAAAAAGGTTAAACTAAATACAATAATTAAAACTGGAGTAACCTCAATTAATACATCCTTTGTATAAAGTATACTTTTAATGAAAAGATCTTTATTAAAAATTAAAGTTAATAAATATAAAAATAATATTGAAATTAAGAAAACCCAATTACCACCAATTTTAACTATAATTTTTTTAATCATAAAAATTGAAGAATTATAATCGTTAAAATAGCTATAACAATTGCAGAAAAAAAGCTAATAACATTTCTAATCAAAGCAAATCTTTTTCCTAAAAGTAAAGATTCTGCTGGAAACTGAACTACTCCCACTGTTACCCAACTAACTATAAAAGCAGTTACTGCAATAAGACTAACATTTTGTTTAAATAATTCTACACCAATAACATAACTATTTACTGGATTTCCAGCCGCTATACTACCAACTATCGCACCAAAAAAAGAATCTATAAAACCATTACCTGTAAAAAATTTACTATACAAAGAAGAAGGAATAATACTAATTACCCAAGAAATTAATAAAATTACACCAAAAAGTACAGGTAAAGTACTTTTAATATTATTCAAAGTATTTTTTGTAGCTATCTTATATTTTTTTTGCATAATTTTAACAAAAATACTCACTAATATTAGTATACTCTTTTAATAAAAGCTACACAACAGATCAAAAATTACCATAAAAAACAATTTTTATATGTAAAAATAAAACAAAATATTTATAAATTTAGCTTTTTTTAGTATTATTATAATAAGTTTAAATTATATATTAATAATAAATATATGACAAAACAACCGAAACCAGATTCAAAAAAATATACAGATTTAATTTCGGAAATTCAAAAAGGACAAATTAAAATTCCAAAATTCCAGCGTAATTTTGTTTGGAGCTTAGAAAAAACTGCAAAGCTGCTTGATAGCATCCTAAAGGGTTACCCTATCGGTACTTTTATATTGTGGGAAACGAACGAAAGGTTAAATGATATCAAAAATATAGGTGATCTTGAGCTACCACTTATTCCAGATGATGTTAAAGTATAGTATGTTTTAGACGGGCAACAAAGAATTACTTCACTTTATGCCGCTTTTTTAGGTGCCGAACTTCAAAAAGAGGGAGAGAAAAAAATAACTAACTATTCTGATATATTTATAGATTTAAATAAAGATATTGATAATAATGATAATCAAATTGTTCTCTCAGAAAAACCAGAAAATAAACACATTACTCTTCATAACTTACTAAACACAAAATATAGCGAATTAAGAGAAAGTTATTCAAGTGAGGAAATTGATAAAATACAAGAATATAAAGAAACTTTTACTACATACGATTTTTCAACAGTTGTTTTGCGTAAAGAAGATATTGATTCAGCCATTGAAGTATTCACAAGGATAAATACAGGCGGACAAACTTTAACTCTTTTTGAAATTATGTCTGCTAAAACTTATGATGAGGAACAAAACTTTGATATGGAAGATAAATTCCAAAAATTAGTAAAAAAATTAGAAGAAAGAAAATATGACACAATTTCAAGTTCAGTAATATTAAGTATAATATCTCTTATTTTAAGCAAAAATAAAGAATGTAAAAGAAAAGTAATTTTGCAACTCAATAAACAAAAAATAATTGATATCTGGGATGATGTCATTTCTGCTTTAAAAGAAAGTGTAGACTATTTCCGTTCTGTTTATCGTATTCCTGTTTCGTCAATTTTGCCTTATGATTCACTCTTAATTCCATTTGCATATTTCTTTTACTTCCAAAAAGAAAAACCAAAAAGCGCACAGATTAAATTTTTAGAAGAATTTTTTTGGAGAATATCTTTATCTTTCCGCTATTCAAGCTCAACAGAATCAAAATTAGCACAAGATATAAAAAGAATTGATGAAATATTAGAAAGAAACAGACCAAACTATGAAGATGTAAAAGTGTATTTAAATTCACCAAAAGATTTAATTGAAACAAGTTTTAGTGCAGGAAGTAGTTATTGTAAGGCAATTTTATGTTTACTTGCATATAATGAACCTAAAGATTTTCAAGATAATGGAAAAATAATTTTGGATAATTCATGGTTAAAAGTAGCAAACAATAAAAATTATCACCATTTTTTTCCAAAAGCATATTTAAGAAAAAATAATATTGGAAATGGAAATAGTTTGGTTAATATTACTTTAGTTAGCGCTGATTTAAATAAAAGAAAAATTAAAGCAAAAGCTCCCTCAGTTTACATGCAGGACTTCTTAGATAAAAATGAGGAGTTGTCAATATCTATAAAATCCCATTTTATTGATAATTTAAATAATTTTGGTGTAATGAGCGATGATTATCTTGTTTTTTTAAATATGAGAGCAAATGCAATATTTAAAGAACTAAAAAAAAGAATTGAACTTAAACATGAAAAAGATACAAAAGAAGAAGAAATTAAAGAACTTATTTTAAATGGTGAAAACGAATTTTTAGAAATGAAATCAACATTGCGCTTTGATATAAAAGAAGGTACTGTTAATAAAAAACTTGAATATATTATAGCTAAAACAATTTCTGCTTTTCTAAATACAGAAGGTGGAGCTCTTATAATCGGTGTTGATGATAATGGAAACACGTTAGGACTTGAAAAAGATCTTCAAACTTTATCAAAAAAAAATATTGATGCTTTTGAATTACATTTAAGACAAATAATTAAAAAATATTTAAGAGATTATTTTGAAAAATATGTTAAAGTAACATTCCCCAAACTAGACGATAAAGAAATTTGTTTTATTAAAATTTCAAAAAGTGGAAAACCAATATTTACTATCTTTGAAGGAAAGGAAAATTTTTTTGTTCGTAATGGAAACGCTTCAGTCCCAAAAACTAGAGAAGAACAAAGTGAATATGAAAAAATACATTGGAATTTATAAGAAGACTAAATAAGCTTATCAAATCAACAGAATTAACTCTGATTTGTTTTAAAATAGTCTAAATAATAACAAACTTAAATCAACTCATAAAACTCAACTGTCATATACTCTTTGTCAATTATCTGCTTTAATACATCAAGTGTCTTGTCATTAGAAATCACTTTGTAAGCAAATACCCTTTCAGCAAAGGCTTTTTTGTGCTTATGGCCCATAAAAAAACAGTGGGCAAGATTAATGCCAGAGCTTTTACCTAATAGTTTATAATACTTCTCTTCC
>Ga0209942_1001861_pt1 | contig 11166 bp, 9 predicted proteins | sample SalPonR1_A_D2_MG_FD_185695 | JGI IMG/M metagenome (GOLD analysis project Ga0209942, IMG submission 185695) | Salt pond soil microbial communities from South San Francisco under conditions of wetland restoration - Salt Pond MetaG R1_A_D2_MG... ... | reverse complement strand
AGAAATAATAGTTTATGAAAAAGGAGTTCATCTATCTTATGGTGCATGCGGATTACCCTATTATGTAGGAGATTTAAATGACGATTATAAAAAACTTATTCAAAGAACTAAAGAAGATTTTGAGAAAAAAGATATTAAGGTGAATTTGAAACATGAAGTAGTAGGGGTAGATCCTGAAAATACTACTGTAAAAGTTAGAAACTTGAAAAGTGGAGAAGAATTTGAAGAACAATATGATAAGTTGATGATTGCCACAGGAGCAAGCCCGATAGTACCACCTTTTCCAGGTAAAGAACTTAATAATATATTTACCCTAAACACTATTGAAGATGGATTAAGTCTTAAAGAAGAAGTTATGAAAGAAACTACAAAGGATATAGTTGTTGTAGGTGGAGGATATATTGGAATAGAATTAGCGGAGGTACTTGCTAATTTAGGGAAAAATATTACTGTAGTAGAAATGGCACCTAAAATATTGATGCCTTTTGATAAGGAGATTTCAGACTTTGCCCATAAAGAGTTGGAAAAAAATGGTGTTAAGCTAAAAGTAAATGAAAAAGTTGAAGGATTTCAAGGCGAAGTGAATGTGGAAAGCGTGAAGACAGATAAAGGAATTTATGATGCAGATCTTGTTATATTATCTGTAGGTATTAAGCCTAACACAAAATTTTTAGAAAATTCAGGTATAAAATTGGCAAAAAATGGAGCTGTAGAAATAAATAGAGAGATGAGAACAAATTTTGATAATATATATGCTGCAGGAGATTGTGCTGAAGTTTATAATATGGTGAAAAAAGAAAATTCTTATATAGCTTTAGGAACTAATGCTAATAAATGCGGTAAAATAGCCGGTGAAAACTTATCTGGACAAAATATTGAATACAAAGGGACTTTAGGTTCATCAGCTATAAAAATTCATTCAATTGAACTTGGAAGAACTGGATTATCTGAAAAAGAAGCAGAGGACTTAGGTTATGATTACAAAACTAAAATGGTAAAAGCTAATACTAAGCCACATTATTATCCTGGTGGAAAGAAAATTACCTTTAAACTAATTTATGAAAAAGACACCAATAGGCTATTAGGTGTTCAAGGAGCAGGAGAAGAAGGAGTAGTTCTTAGAATTGATATATTTGCTTTAGCTATAGAAAACCGAATGGCTACAGATGATATAGGAATGACAGACTTTTGTTATGCGCCACCATTCTCTCCAGTATGGGACCCTGTTAATGTAGCAGGTAATGCTTCAAAATAATGATATAAATAGTAAAACATTAAGGAAGAGTAATTAATTCTCTTCCTTAAAATATTTTCGGAATAAATATTATAAGACCTATAATAATTGCGAAAAATGAGGCGGTAAGTACTGCCCCGGCAGCAGTATCTTTAGCATGTTTAGCAGTTTTTCTATATTCTTCAGTTACTAAATTTACCACTTCTTCTAAAGCAGTATTTATTATTTCTAAGCTTAAAATTATTGTCGAAATAAGTATTAGTATAAGCCATTCAGTAGAGGAAATATTTAAAATATAAGCTGTTATATAAGCAATTATCATTATAACAAGTTGAATTCTTATATTTCTTTGACTTTCAAATACATATTTAATGCCGCAAAGTGCATATTTAATTGAATCCCTCGTCTTTTTCATATAAATAACCCCATTTTGATATTATATATAAATAATACAAATAATTAAAAAAAGTGTCAAATAAAAAAACCGCAACTTAAACAGCTGCAGTTTTGCGTTTATTTACACTATTGGATTTAAATCTTCATCTAACCATCTAGCTTCTTTATTTAATTCTTTCAAGAATACTTTGCCAGCATCTTCTTCGTACTTATTTTGGTGGAATTTAAATATCATTTTATCATCATTAACTCCAAATATTTCTATTTTTCCTCTTGGATGAGACATAGCATATCTAAATCCTTTACCTAAACCATTCATTTTCTTTTTAGCCTCTTCGACTATCTTAACTCCGTCGTAAAGAGTCAGTTGAAAATGGTTTTTAACAAACTTAACAGGTCTACATTGGAATACATAATATGGATGAACACCAACAGATGTTAATTTGTTTAATAATTCAGCCAAATCATCAGGATTATCATTTATTCCTTTAAGTAAAACTGTTTGGTTTCTGATAGTTAGTCCAGCTTTCTTTAATGCTTTAATACTTTTTTTAGCTTCTTCAGTAATTTCTTTAGCATGATTAAATTGAGTTACAATTATTATCTCTTTTTTTTCATTATACTTTTCAAGCATTTGTAGTAATTCTTCATCCATGTAGATTCTATGTGGAAATACTACAGGTACTCTAGTTCCAAATCTTATAAAATCTAAATGCTCTATATCTGAAAAGTTTTTCAAATATTCTTCTATTACTTTGTTTGAAAGGGTAAAAGAATCTCCACCTGTGATAAGGACATTATTTATTTCATCATGATCCCTAACATATTTCGCTGAATCGTCCATTCTACTCATTATTTCTTCTGTAGAATAGCCAACCATTCTTTTTCTGAAGCAGTGTCTACAGTACATATAACAAACATTTGTTGATAAAACTAAGGCAGTAGTTTTATATTTATGCTGAAAACCAGGCATTTTTGTATTAGATGCTTCGCCACTGGTATCATAATCACCAGATGTATCAAGTTCACCCATTGCTGGAACTGATAGTTTTCTTACGGGGTCGTTTTTATCTGTCCAGTCTATCAAGTCGTAGTAATACCTTGTAATTCTCATAGGATGTCTTTCAGCTATGCTCTTAAGCGCTTCTTTTTCCTCTTTTGTGATGTCCATGTTATTTTCTAATTCTTCGGTACTTACAATACTGTCTTTTAAATAATCTTTCCAAGACATTTACAAATCACTCCTTTTTTGCAATATTAAACTAAACGGGTAGTACCCGTATTTTTTACTATATAATTAAATATACTTAACAAGTTAGAAACTCCGAAAAGTGGTACTGAATAGCTTATATATTATAACATATTGAATAAAAATATTCAAAAAAAATATATGAAGGATACTTTGAAGTTTTTATATTAATAACATGATATGATATAATTCAACAAATAAACCGAAGGAGAAATCATGAAGCTAGTCATTTTAGAGAGTAAAAATCAAATAAAACAATTTATTAACTTTTATAAATCACAATATGTAAATAGTTCAAAAAAGCGAAACTCTTTATCATCATTGTTAAAGAGTTTATTAAATGGTAATTCTAAACTATGTAAATCAGTTGATTTACAAGCTTTAATGATAGTAGATAAAGAAGAAATTATAATGGTTGCTCTTTTAGCACATGCCCATAGAATGAAAGATATTTTGCAAATAAGTTTTTTTGAATCTTCAATATATAACCCTAAAGCATTTAAACTGATTTTAGACAGAGCCAAAAGCTTAGCTAAAGAAAAAGGAGCTACTAAACTATCAGCTTCTTTAAATATACATGTAAATTATGGACTTGGATTTTTAGCTAGTCATTATGATGAAGATCAAAGTTTTGGTATGTCTCATAATCCGGAGTTTTATCATAAGTATTTTGAAGAAAATGGATTTAGTGCAATTGATTTGATAAGTTATAAAAAAGATATGGATGGTATGGAAAATTTATTGAATAATAATTTAAAGAAGAGGTTAAATGATAAGTATAATGTTCGAAAAATAGATTTTAAAAATTTCAAAAATGAAATACAACTATATACTGAAATAAACAATAAAGCCTTCAGGAATCATTTGTTTTATTACCCTAGAGATATTGATGAAGATATGGAATTGTTTAAAGATTTAAAATTTCTTTTAAAGGAAGAAAATCTCTTATTTGTAGAAAAAGATAAGGTGCCTATAGGGTTTATGCTTTGGTATCCAGATTTTAATGAACTTATGAAATCTGGAGAAAGTGTAGGTATATCAACTGTTATAAAAAATAAATTTTTCTCTAAAAAAATCACTACTTTCAAAATCGTAGAGATAGGTGTGATTCCCAGGGAGCAAAATAAAGGAGCAATATTAGCATTATTTGAATACTGCTTTCAATGCACAAAAGGTAGATTTAAAAACTTTGAATCAAGTTGGATACTAAAAGAAAATGAAAAATCTAAAGCTTTTGGAATAAAGTGGTCAGATGGTGAATCGAAAAAATATAAGGCATATATTAAGGAACTAGAATAATGACATATTATAAAGAAATAAGTAAAATATGTAAAAAATTAAATATTGAAAATAAATTGATTACATCCTCAAATATCAATAAGGAATGGTTGGAACTTTTAGAACTATTAGAAAAAATTAATTATTGTAATCAGAGATATGAATTAGTAGATAATTGTATTATAATCTCATATAAGCACAGATTAAATATACTTAACTTTAAAAATTTATTTCCTTTAAAATTAAATGTAGAAATAATAGGTTTTCCAATATCAATATCCCACAAGGGTTATTTTGGTGATGAAGATAAAGTAAAAAGGATAGTGGAACAAAGGAAAGGGTTAAAGATTATTTTGAATTCAGATCAAGGATTTGAAAATGGTGGAATGACATTATCAAGTTTTATTTTTTATAATAAATTTGAAAACTTTAATGATTATATTAATTCACTTAGGAGCCAATACAGAAGAAGATTAAAAATAGCACTTAATCATAGAGAAAAACTTTCAATAAAAAAAATAAACAGAAAAGATTTCAATAAAAAACATTATGAATTATATATTAGTATTATGAATAGAGCAGAAAACCCATTAGAAATACTACCCATAAATTTTTTTCAGGAATATGAAGCAGAAATTTATGAATTCTTAGATATAGATACAAAAAAAATACTAGGCTTTATACAGGTAAAAGAAATAAATAAAAAGCTATTATTCTTATTTGGAGGATTTAAAAAAGAAGATAATAGAGAATATGACTTATATTACAATATGTTGCTTAAAATAGTAGAAATTGGAATAGAAAAAAATATCAAAGTAATAGAATTTGGACAGACAGCAGAGGAAAGCAAATTGAAAATTGGATGCAAAGAAAAGAAAAAATATTTATATATTCATCATAGTAACTTACTTATAAATAAATTTATTCAAATGCTGGTACCTTTTTTTTCATATAAACCATATACTATAAAACACAATGTTTTTAAAGAATAGGATAATATTAAGGTGGTAAATTTATGATTGTATTTTTAAAAAAAGTAAGAACAAAAACTATATTTTCTAAATTCGAACCAATAAAGGTAGAACCATTAGAACTGGAATACTTAAAAGCAGTTTTAAATGATATAAATGTAGAAAACTATATAGTAGATGACCTATATTCTTTAAAGGAGCCAAAGATTAAAGCAGATATAGTTCTACTTACAGGTTATAATGTTTCAGAAAGAGAAATTATTGAAGAAGCTAAAAGATATAAAAGAGATTTCCCAGGGGTTAAAATAATAATAGGTGGAGTACATGTCCAGTTAAATAGCACTAAGTTTCATAAAGAATATGTAGATTATGTATTTACTAGTCAAAGTTTAAACACTTTTAAAGAATTAATACAAAGCATTAGAGATGGAAATAGCAAAGTACTTCTGAAAGGCATAGATTCAAATATTAATAATGAAAACTTGAAACATAAGAAATGGATTATAGGAGAAAAAGATTTTATAAGTCAACAAGAAGATGTTACCCCTGATAGAAGGACTTTTTACAGAATATTAGATAAGACACGCTTTTTAGAAAAAAGAAAAGTAGCCTTGATTAAAAGTAGTGTAGGATGTAATTATAAATGTTCTTACTGCTACTGCAAAGAGTTAAATGAAGGACATTTTATAGCACCAGATTACGATAAAATAGCAATGGAGATTCAAAGCATTGATTCAGATTTTTTTTGGATAGTAGATGATGTACTTTTTTCTAATAGAAGAGATGCTTTGAAATTTATAAATGCTTTTAAAAAGATAAATCCAAAGAAAACAATTGGATATTTAAGAGCAGACTTTATTTTAGAAAATTTAGATTTATTGCCTAAGCTAAAAGAAGTTGGCTTAACTGAAGTAATTGTAGGATTTGAAACTAATAATAATAAAGAACTAGAAGATTATGAAAAGACTACAGATGCTCTAGATTATCCTAAAGTAATATCATCTTTAAAAAAGGAAAAAATCGATTTATCCGCACTTTTTATTGTAAATCCAGATTATAGATTAGAAGATTTTAATAAACTAGGCCGATTTATAAAGGAAAATAAAATTGAAATATTTACAATATCCATATTGACTCCAATTAGAGGAACTAAAACTTATGAATTACTAAAAAATAATTTAACGACTGAAGATCCTAAAAAATTTGACTTCTTACACCTGGTCCTTCCATCAAAGCTTCCCAAAGTTTTGTTTTATTTAGCCTTTTATAGATTGCATTTAAGATTACTTACCTCTAAAAGAATTTGGAAATATATTTTAAAGAAATAGGAGATATAATATGACATCAAATATATGGAATTTTTGGGCAAAAAGATATGATAGATTATGGGTACAAAAGTACTCATTGGGCCCAACTAGAAATTGTATTACAAAAATTATAGAACAAGACAATAGAGAAGATGAAAGTTTGAAGGTATTAGATCTAGGATGTGGTCCTGGTGAACTCATAAGTATATTAGAAAAAAAATATAATAAATTCAAGATAACCGGCATAGACTTTTCAGAAGAAATGTTAAAAATATCTAGATTGAGAAACCCTAAAACTAAACATATAAATTTAAATGTAAAGAATTTAGATAAAATAAAAGATAATTACAATATAATTATATGTACTCATTCCTTACCTTATTATAAGAACTTAGAGAAAGTTATAGTAGAATTATATAGATTATTAGTAGATGATGGTAATATATATATATCTTTTGCAAGTGGAAATAATTTTTATGATAAAATGGCACTTTCTTTTGTTAAATTAACTACAGGACCTGCTCATTATCCATCAGATACTGAATTTAGAAAACTCATATCAAATCACTTTAAAATAGAATCCTTTATTATTATAAAAGAAAGATTTTTTATGCCTCAAATTGCAGTTTATAAACTAGGCAAAGTGATAGCATGAAAATACTACTAATCAGACCAAAACCTCATAAAGAAACTATAGGACTGCAGCACGTTATGATATGTGAGCCACTAGAACTAGAATACTTAGTCTCTAATATATATGAAGACATTAAAGATGATATTCAGATAAAAATAATAGATTTAATTCTAGAAAAAAGAGAATATATAGAAATAATAAAAGAAGAAAAACCTGATTTCATACTTTATACAGGATATATTACCCATGTAGGTATAATAAAAGAACTATCTAAAAAATCAAAAGAGATATTTCCCTATGTTAAGACAGGTGTAGGAGGAATACATGCAGAGGTTTTACCAAAAGATTTTTCTTCTCCATTTATAGATTTCATATACAGCAAAAATGGAATTGATGGTTTTAATATCACAATACAAGGATTGATTAAAGGTAAATCAGATGAATATATTAGAGAAAAACTTTCAAATATAGGAATAAAAAAGGATTATTTTACGTATAAACATCCCCATAGAGATTCGGTATCTAATTATAGAAAAAAATACTACTATATGTTTCATAATCCTTGTGCTTTAATAAAAACTTCATTTGGATGTCCTTATAACTGCAGTTTTTGCTTTTGTAAGGAAATAACTGATAAAAAATATTTTGTCAGAGAGATTCAAGATGTTATGGATGAATTAGAAGGTATACATGAAGAAGAAATATATATTGTAGATGATGATTTTTTATATGATGAAGCTAGACTGAAAGCTTTTATAAATGAAATTAGAATAAGGGATATAAACAAGAAATTTTTAGTATATGGAAGAGCAGATTTTATAGTTTCAAATGTAGAATTATTAAGAGAACTTAAGTCGATAGGATTACAATCTGTAATAGTAGGAATTGAATCACTAAGAAGCAAAGATTTAAAGGAGTATAATAAAAAAACTACTAAAAACATAAATGAAGTATGCATTAAGATATTAAAAAAATTAGATATAGAGCTTTATGCAACTTTAATTATACCTCTAGACTTTAACTTGAAAGATTTCAAAGATATGACAAATTGGTTAAGAAATATGAATGTAAGATTTGTAAATCTTCAGCCATTAACTCCACTGCCGGGAACCAATATATTTGATAAATATTCATCAGAACTGATAGTAAAAAGAGAAGACTACTATCTATGGGATATGGCTCATGTCGTGCTTAGGCCTAGGTATATGAGTATTAGAAAATTTTACTTAGAACTACTTATTGCCTATTACAAAATAGTAATGAGACCTAAACATATGATGGCCCTAATTAAAAAATATGGAATTAAAGCTAATTTTAAGATGTTGATTGGTAGTAGTTTTGTAAGTTTTCAATATATCAAAAAGATAGTGAGAGGATACTGATGAAAAAAATATTACTTATTCAACCAAGTCCATATGATAAAAACCATAAACCCATAAAAAAGAAAAAGTTGTACTTCGTAGGTCTAGCTATGCCCCTTTTAGCTGCTATGATGCCAGATGATTGGGAAAGGGAAATTATCTTAGAGATAATAGAAGATGTAAATATGGATACAGATGCTGATTTAATTGGTATTAGTACTATGGGTCATGGTGTTCTTCGTTCTATAGATTTAGCAAAGGAGTTTAGAAAAAGAGGAAAGACGGTGATACTAGGGGGTTATATGGCAAGTATTATGCCGGAGGAAGCTTTGAAATATTGTGATGCCTTAGTAGTTGGAGATGCAGAGCTTGTATGGAATCAAGTTTTAACAGACTTTGAAAAAGGAAATTTAAAGAAGATTTATAAACATAATTTAGATGAAGGAATATTATCCACACCATTACCAAGATTTGACCTTATAACAAATAAAAGTATAGGAGATTTTTTGCCTGTACAAGCAGGTAGAGGATGTCCTAATACTTGTAGTTTTTGTTCTGTAGCATGTTTATATGAAGGTAAATACATTAAAAAATCTATACAAGAGGTTGTTAGAGATATGGTGCAGATAAAGGATTTAGGGTTCAAAAAAATCTTAATTTTAGATGATAACATTTTTTCTGATAGAATATATTTAAATCAATTACTAGATGAAATTAAAAAATTAGATATAAAGTGGATGAGTCAATGTGATATTAGAATAGGAAGAGAAAACAAACTTTTAGAGCAGTTAAAAGATAGTGGGTGCATTTCCCTTAGCTTTGGGCTGGAAAGCATCTCTAAAGAGAGTTTAGTAGCTATGAATAAAGGTTGGGCAGATCCATCAGAGTATTCTAAGTTGATATCAAATATTCAATCTTATGGTATAGATGTATCTACAGAAATGGTAGTAGGAGGAGAAGGTGATACCTTAGACTCCATAAGTAATACCAAGGACTTTATTGAAAAAAATAAAATATCAGTACCAAGATTTTATATACTAACACCATTTCCAGGAACAAAATTTTTCAAAGAAATTAAAATACAAGGTAGATTTGTTAATGACGACATATACAGTTTTGATGGAACTCAGGCGGTATATAAACCATCAAATATGACAGCTAAGGAGCTTACAGATGCATACTGGAATTTATATGAAAGATTATTTACATTAAGTTCAATTATTAAGAGAAATATTTTGAGAAAAGAATTTTTAACTCAACCGGGTAAATATTTGTTTTATGTTGGAGTAAATCTTTACTATAGATATCAAATAAAGAGAAAAATCACACCAAATATATTTTAAACTAAGGAGATAAAATGAATATATTATTAGTAAGACCTCCAAGAATTAAGAAGGCAATAACTCTAAGTGATTTTATGTTTTCAGAGCCTCTAGGCTTAGAAATGATATATGGAGTAATAAAAGATAAGCATAATGTGGAAATATTTGATATGATTATTGAAACTATTTCCCTAAGTGAAAAAATAAAAGATTATAAGCCAAATTTAGTGGGAATTACAAGCCTTTGTATAGATGTAAATATGGTTAAAAAATTATGTAAAGAAACAAAAATGCTAGATGAAAATATAATCACTTTTATAGGAGGAACTCAAACTTATTTAAATCCAAAAGCTTTTGAAGATGAATATATAGACTATATATTTGAATATACAAATGGAAGAAATCTAAATTTGTTTTGTAATTTATTGAAAAAAGGTGAGGAGTTAGATTTAATTGATGGTATTTTATCTCGAAAAAAATTGTACAAATCCAATGGGAAAAAATCAAGAAATGAATACTTGCTTCCTGATAGAGAATCTACTAGAAAATATAGAGATAAATATTCCTACTTTGGATATCGTCCTGCGGCTATTATGGAATTTGGCATGGGATGTAATAAAGTCTGTGAATTCTGCCTTAGATGGAGAATCGAAGGATCACAAGAAGAGTTAATAGATTTAGAACTTACAAAGAAAGATTTAATGAACATAAAAGAACCAACAATAATGTTTATAGATAATGATTTTTTTGCAAATAGAGAAAAAATTCAAACATTTATCTCTATAGCAAAAGATTTAAACTTAAATAAAAATTATATAGTATATGGTTCAGTTAAAGGGATTATTGAATATAAAGACATTATAGGAAAATTTGGAGAATTAGGTTTGAAAGCTGTATTGGTAGGATATGAATCTTTTAATGATATGGAGATGAATGATTACAATAAGAAATCTGATGTCAGGGATAATTACGAGGCGGCTAAGATACTTAAATCACTTAATATAGATGTATGGGCATCATTCATAGCTCATCCAGATTGGAACAAGAAGGATTTTAAATCTATACGTAAGCATATAAAGTCATTGGAACCTGAGATATCCTCAATTAATCCCTTAACCCCATTTCCAAATCTGCCAATGTATAAAAAATATAGAGATAGATTATTATATGAAAAAGAAGACTATGAAAAGTGGAGCTTCGGTCAAGTCACCATACTGCCAGCCAAAATGAGTTTGAGTAGATATTACTATGAATTATTAAAAACAAATCTATATGTAAATTTGTTTATTAATAAAAAGACAGATATGATTAAACATTACGGAATTAGAAATATATTTAGAATTCTATTTGGTTCAATTAAGGCTATGGGAAAATATATATCACTGATGATAAAAAGTTAAAAATAATTTGATAA
>Ga0209942_1001857_pt1 | contig 11175 bp, 8 predicted proteins | sample SalPonR1_A_D2_MG_FD_185695 | JGI IMG/M metagenome (GOLD analysis project Ga0209942, IMG submission 185695) | Salt pond soil microbial communities from South San Francisco under conditions of wetland restoration - Salt Pond MetaG R1_A_D2_MG... ... | reverse complement strand
TGCTGCCAGTACGGAAATACGAAGTTGCGATCTTGGTTTATCAAAAACCACCAGCGCCAAAAAAATGAGCAGCCAAACGACCGGATCTTCACCTTTTCCTTTTCTCAAAAGATGGGTAATGTGAGCCAGGGCCCACAGAATATTAAACCATTTTAGCTTATCAGTCATTTTTACATCGCACTTTTATGCTGTAATTAATCGCGCATCTACTTCTCGATTTTCTTTTTCAATAATTGATATTTGAGTTCTGCTAATTTCCAATCATCCTCGTTATCGATATCCTGAACCTCAATATTTGGTATAATAATCCTATATCCGTTCGTAGAGTGCATACCCTTTTCAAAAGTTACCCAATAAAATTGGCCTGTATCATGATAAGCAGCTTCCAAATCTTGTGACCGCGACTTTTCATACTCCGGCCAGATATATTCAGTCTTTCCATCTATATACCGCTCAGCACGCTGTACAGGAAAACTAAACGGAGTAGTGGTTCTAACTGAATCGTATTCATCACTCCCTGAGATTATTTCATAGCATTTGCGAAATACACCCGGGTCAATGAGAGGAGCGGTTGGTAAAATGCAGCATACATATTCGTAATACTTATTTTTTTTTCTATAACACCCAATCACTTCGTCCACAACATCAGCCAGCGTCGCATAATCATCCGCATTCTCTTCTGATCTGAAAAAAGGGACAGAAGCTCCATATTTCTTAGCCATATCCGCAATCTCGTCATCATCTGTAGAGACCATGACCTCTTCGAAGAGCCCGCTTTCCAATGCTGTTTCTATCGAATAGGCAATGATCGGTTTCCCCAGGAACTCCTTAATGTTTTTCCGCTGAATCCGTTTACTCCCACCACGGGCCGGAATGATAGCAAGATTGCTCATTTGTAATACTCCACAATTTTTTCGATCACAAACTGCTGCTGTTCATTCGTCAGCGTTGGATAGATTGGCAGGCTGATACAATTACGATAATATTCTTCTGCATGCATCAGATCTCCTTCTTTCCAGCCAAACTGCCTGTAGTATGGCATGAGGTGACACGGTATATAGTGAATCTGGGCATAAATATTCAGTTCCCGAAGATAATTGTATAAATCTAATCGATCTTTAACTTCAATAACGTAGAGGTGGTAGGCGTGCCCTTCCACAACGCCTGATTGGCCCTGAATAAAATCTTCTTCGTCAAATGCCTCAAAATAAACGGATGCTATTTCTCTTCTTCGCTCAATCCCTTCATCGGCTCTTTTAAGCTGACTTTTTCCCAAAGCGCATTGAAAATCGGTGATGCGGTAGTTGTAGCCCAGCTCCTGCATTTCCATGTACCAATTAGGGTAATTTTGAGTTTTGAGTTTTGAGTTTTGAGTTGAACCAACTGCAAATTCTACTGTATTTTGGTATTCAGATTCGTTTTTTGTGATTCCGTGAGTTCGGAGCTTGATTAGTTTTTCGTACAGCTCTTCATCATTAGTGGTAATCATGCCTCCCTCGCCGGCGGCGATATGTTTTACCGGGTGGAAGGAAAAGATGGCCAGATCCGCAAAGTTACCATTCCCGCAATGTTGTTGCTTGCCTTCACAATCGGTAAAAAATCCACCGGGGGCGTGGCACGAGTCCTCGATTATCCACAGGTTATGCTCATCTGCCAGTTTTCGATAAGCTTCCAGATTTATGGCGCGGCCTGCAAAGTCAACCGGAATCATTCCTTTGTAGGTTCCTTTGGGTGAGGCTTCCAGCAGCTCTATCACCTTATCGATATCCAGCAGGTACGTTTCTGGCTCTATGTCGGCAAACACGACTTCACCGCCACAATACCGTACACAATTGGCGGATGCAGCAAAAGTAATCGGGGTGGTAATCACTTTATCTCCTTTTTCCACGTCCAGTGCCATAGTACAAAGATGCAGGGCTGCGGTTCCGTTAGAGACAGCTACCGCGTATTTTGATCCTACATACTCTGCAAAGGCCTCCTCAAATTCATTTATGCGAGGGCCCTGGGTTAAATAATCTGATTTCAAGGCTTCGGTTACGGCTCGGATATCCTCTTTGGTAATATTTTGCCGGCCGTATGGTATGGGAGTGTCTACTGATTTACTCAAATTTCACAAATATTTTAAAGGATTATTCTTTTCCACTGAAGCTTTGTGGTTCCGAAATTGAACAACAAATCGATTCTAGGTCATATAGCTTTAAAGTATTAAAAACACGAGCTGTACGAGCTTATTTCAAAGCCTTCAATATATTTGATTCTATAATTGGCTCAACATGACATACTAAATTCGCCGAGTGTTTCTTCTCACGTTCTATTACTTTGTAACAGACCTCATTATCCTTGCATAGTATAGTTGCACATTGCCACAAATTAGTGGACTACACTTCAAACGATGAATCAACATGTTCTTTGATCAGCTTACGCAGGTTCTCCACAGTTTCAAACTCTTTATTTGATTGCGAATCATACCTAAACCCCGGCTCCACTTTTTTCGGCTTATATTTATCAAAAAATTCTTTCAGCTTTGAAGCTGAATTATGAGGAAAAATAGCGTAATATTTTCCTAAATCGTATGTATTGTATGAGTCGGATGCGCTTATCATCTCTTCATGAAGCTTTTCACCGGGACGGATCCCCACAATTTTCTTTTCGCATTCCGGTCCGATGGCTTCCGCTATATCCATGATTCTGTACGAGGGAATCTTTGGAACAAAAAGCTCTCCCCCAATGCTATTTTGCAGCGCATGCATCACCATATCCACACCGCCTTGCAATGAGATATTGAATCGCGTCATCTCCGGATCGGTAATAGGTAAAACACCTTCTTTTCGTTTCTTTAGAAAAAACGGGATCACCGAACCGTTCGACCCCATCACGTTTCCGTAACGTACAACCGAAAACCGAATTGGATTCCACCCTTTGATGTTATTAGCGGCAATAAAGAGTTTGTCAGACGTTAATTTTGTTGCTCCATACAGATTGATCGGCGCACATGCTTTATCGGTTGAAAGTGCAACTACGCGCTCTACTTGCGTATCAAGGCTTGCCTTAATGACGTTTTGTGCCCCCCCAACATTGGTTTTTATACATTCATCCGGGTTATACTCAGCAATTGGAACGTGCTTCATGGCAGCTGCGTGGATCACATAATCTATATCTTTAAATGCACGGATCATTCGATCCCGGTCCCGAACATCCCCGATAAAAAATCGGATTTGAGGAAACTGATCAGATGGGTAATGCTGTGCCATCTGGAATTGTTTCTGTTCATCTCTCGAAAAAATCACAAGTTTCCTCAATTCCGGATATGTACTGAGAATGTGTTTAGTAAGCGCTTTTCCGAGTGAACCGGTTCCGCCTGTAATTAATATGGATTTGTCTTTCATTATGTATTTAATAATCGATTTATGAATTCACGAATAATTGAGAAGCTCTTAGAAAAACCAAATCGTGTCTGAGCAAGATTTTATTTTACCATTCTCCATTCCAGGATTGTATCGTGATCAATATCGCAGGATAATTTCATACCCGCAATTTCATCTATATATTTCGGAGAAATCCCATGCGCGGGCCGTTTGAACGTAAGGTCACTCCGGCTGATGATATCCCCTCTTTTTAACTTCCTGACAGACACAAGACTTCGCCTTGCATTTTCCCGGGAAATCTCCTCACTTTCCAGGCTTGTTTTTTCCAGCTGACCGATAAGCTGGAAAACTTTCCCCATCCGCTTTTTAAATCTTTTGAGATCCTGCAAATCCATCGCATGGTAGTGATCGTTGCCCGGAAGGGTTTTATCGTGTGTAAAATGTTTTTCTAAAATACGTGCCCCAAGAAGCACCGCCACCTCAAGGGTTTGCATGTCTTTCGGCAAAGTGTGATCGGAGTAACCTATTAATTTGCCCGGAAACTTTTTCCTTAAGTCCTGAATCATACCAAGATTAGCATTTGAATCATTCGTTGGGTAGTTAAGCACACAGTGAAGCATTGCATATTCTGTGCCATAAGGCTTCAGCCAGGATACTGCTTCCTCAATTTCATAGAGATAACTCGCGCCGGTTGACAGAATAATCGGCTTACCTTTTTCCGCAATATATTCAATAAATGGCTTATTGGTTATATCCGAAGAAGAAATCTTAAAAACAGGCATTAACTCATTTAGAAAATCCACCGCTTCGATATCAAATGGAGTCGAAAGGAATTCAATATCTTTCATATCACAATATTCTTTTAGCTCCATGAACTCTTTCTTCCAAAATGAATCATGCTTTTTAAAAAGCTTATACTGGCTCTCTGTCGGTTCTTTGGTAGTATCCCAATAGGCCGGACTATACTTACTGGCAATCGTTTCAGCTTTGTAAGTTTGAAATTTTATGGCATCGGCCCCTCCCTCTTTTGCTTCATCTATAAGACGTTTGGCGATATCCATTGACCCTTCATGGTTTACGCCGGCTTCTGCGATTATATAGGGTCGGCTTAACCTGTAATCATTCTGTTTTTCAAACAGTTTTCTAATATCCATACAGCTACTTATTCTTCCTGAAGTCTTGATAGGCTGAAAGTATTTTGGATACAACAGCAAAGTTTGATCTGCCGCTAACGGCCTTTGTCATCCTGTTGTACATGTCACATCTCAAATTTTCATCATTCAGATACATTTCAATATGTTTTGCAAGCACCTCGGGCGTGATCGATTGCCCGAGCCCAAGATTTACGACTCCAAAATTACTGGATGCATGATTATGTCGCATCTCTCTCATATTTTGACACATCGCGATAGTTGGAACGCCTACAGTCATTAGTTCTGTAACCGTTCTGCCGGCAGACGTAAGAGCCAGATTGGCCTGTTTCATCAAAAGTGCCATATTATCCACGCTGCTTAATATTCTTGTCTTGCCCTTAAGCCGACTTGCACATTCATTTAATTGATCGAAATTTTCACAGCCGGGGCCAACGACAACCGTTACATCTTTATCGTAATTAGTTAACTTAATAGCTTTTATCGCTTTTTCGGTCAGGTTCGACGGATCGGCCCCACCGTACGCCAGCAGAATATGATCCACTTCCCCCACCGGTTCTTTGCGTGGTTCCACCGTCTCAAAATTAGGGTTTAAAATTGAGTTTTCCACTCCATACCAATGATTCTCCTGGGGGAAAATATCAGGATACAAATCATTAACCACAACATCTGCATGGCGGTTTCCCTCTCCCAAATCTTCAAAATTAACAACAAATATCCCCCTGTCTTTTAGCTCATTAACATAATCTACATCAGTGTCTAGAATATCATTTATAACAATATCGGGCTTTAACTCTTTGAGCTGATCTATAAAATGATCGTCAGAAGATACTTGAATCATCGGATAGTTATGTTTGCTTAAAAATTTCCTGCCTAGCAGGAAATCATCCCCCGAATCTGTGACGAACGTAATATCATGAGAGTGAATGTTCTGCGCGATAGCAAGTGCCCTGTAGAGATGGCCAAACCCGATATTTGGCCCGCCATTTACCCGCAAAGCAATTCGAAGCTTATTAAACCAGTATTCAGCCAGGGCCCAATCAGCATAGGTATCTATATCCAGACCTTCGCGCTCATCAACCTCTATAAGCGCTACAGACTCACCAATACGCGTTTTATTGCTTAGCAGTTTACCTATCCGTGTTGATATAACGCCTCCTGTTTCTGAGTAAACAGGCCACATCTGCTGACGGTTAACTCGTTCATCAAACAGTGGCTCCGGTTCTTCATTCTTAATTGTCCATCGAAGATGGCGATCATCAGTAACGGTAATGACCGTATCACAATCTTCCTCCTTCTGCTTCTTCAGCGCTTTTCTAATCGTTTCTGCAGAAATCAGAGGTGATGTGGGCTGGACAGTCATGAGGATATCGTCGTCAGACGCCCCCTTTTCCGATTTCAGGTATTCGGCTACTTCCAAAGCTACGTCATCCAGGGTAGAGACGTCGTCTGCCGCACCTGAGGATCTGTGATGTATGAACCCGTAGTTACTTGCAAGATCTTTTACGTCGTCATCATCTGTCGTCACAACCACGTGACTTGTGTCTGAAACATCATTGATGGTTTCTAATACGTAAAGGATCAAAGGTTTGCCTGCAAGCACTCTCACATTTTTTCGCGGAATTGTTTTTGACCCTGCCCGGGCAGGAATCATAAACCAAGATTTGTTAGTCATACTGTTTTGCTCTCCTCTAAAATGAACCGAATATTAGCCAGCATATCATTTGCTTTTTTTGCTTACTGAAACGTACCCATTTTATTATCGTCTCCTAATTATCATTTATTCACTCAATACCCAGCTTTCTTTCTAAGCTATTAAAAAACTTAAAACTGCTAATCTTTGTCATGTCTGCTCAGTACTTTAACGGCGTCCGCAGCAAGCTTTACTTCTCTACAACTCTTCCGGAAATTCTCCCCCAGTCGGTGGATTTTGGTTTTACAGGTCGTAAGCAGCTGGGGTTAAAAACGGCATTCTACATTAAGGTCCTTCGATCTATCCACCCATTTCATTTGTATCAAATCGCCCCAGGCGGAACCTGTGCTCTTCATCCAGAATTGCTTTTTCCGGGGTCGTTGCCAGGCCCGCCGCAAAGCCACTTTTTTTCATTTGATTAAGTAAAGAATCATTAAAGCCTCCATAAGGGTAGCACATCACTTTATAGCTATCCTCTACACCGAGCAGATCCAGAAAATCCTCCGTTTTTTCCAGTTCCATTTTCTGCTCATGTTCATCTATTGCATTCAGCCATTTGTGGCTGTAGCCGTGTCCTCCCACAAACATTCCATGGCCAATCATGGTTTTAAGCTGCGATTTATTCATATAGAGCTCCTTTGAAAAGATATCTTCGCGTACCCCCACAAATTCATTAAACAGACGTGAGACTATCCGCTGCCGTGCTGTTAGTGGCAGTTCTCTTTGCAGCACACGTTTAAATGTCACAACTTCAACAGAGTCATAAGGATGTTCGGAACTATCAATCCTGTTAAAATAAGTTTCAGGATCTTCAAGGCCGAACAGACTCTGTAGATTTTTTATTTCACTTTTTAGTACATCAAGAAGCTTCTTTGGCTCATCTTGAGACGCCAATATGAAATGTATTTTATTCACATCCAGCACCTTATCTTCCATCGTCGACTGAACCGGCGGAAAGAATGAGCCCTGTATTCCTCTTTCATCCAAAATCGGGAACACCTCGGTAAAGTGTTCCATATAACCGTCATCAAAGGTGAGTAATGCGGCGTTGTTCGGAAAGTTCTCGCTCTTGCCTTCAATACACCGGATACAATCTTCCATCCGAACGACAGTGTAATTTTGCAGAATAAAATTGATCTGCTTTACAAAATCGTCAATCATAAGCCCTTTTATAGCCGGATATCGTGACCGGTGAAGGTCTCGAACATAGTGATACATGATAACAGTGACATTCCTCATAAGTCTCCGGGATCCACTTGGAGATAATTCTGATTGAACCTATTAAATAAAACACAATTCATTAAGACGTGACTGAATTCTTTCTGCTTGTTTTAGTACACCTTTATCTACCCCTCCAACTACATCAATTGAGGCTTTTTGAGTGATATTCGAATCAAAAACAGAATTTATTGAAGTATAATCAAGATTAAATCCCCAAGCCTCAGTAATATGTTTATAGATAATTTCTGAATGATTTAAAAGCTGATCATTTCTTATGACCAAAAACGTTTCTTTATCCATTTGTGAAATAAACTGCACTATTTCATAATTATAGTGAATCCATAACCTCAGGTTGTTATCTAAAATATTGTTGTAGTTGAGATATTTCGATATATATTTTCGCCACTCAAACACATACTCGGCCTTATTTTTAACCTTAAACTCTCTGCGTACAAGTGAATCCACTACTTCATCAAATGGCCGGTATATTATCAGGTATCTGGCGTTAGGCAAAAGGCCATTCCAGTGATCCAAAAAAAGGCAGGTTCTGGGATCTTTCCATCCCCATTGGTCATGGAGTTCGCTTTTTAACCGGATTAGCATGCTTGATTTCTGTTTGGAATAGTCATCAAACTGATATTCACGCCCTGTATGATCACGCCAGTGGGTATTATTTATCTTCAGCATATAATCATGCAGTTCAATGAAATCTTTATCTTCAAAGTGGCCTTTTAAATTTCCAATACCAGCTCCATATAAATCATCCCCCACATGTAACCCGCAACGGTGGAGCCACTGAGTAGCAAGTGAGGTCATCGACCGGTGCATACCAACAATTGATAGCATTCTTTTTGATGGTTTACTCATTCATTCTGTCCTTATTGGAGTTTCAAACATATTTCGAGTGTATCTGGCCGGAGACCAATCGATCTGGGCATAATATTAATTTATCATTTTTTGAATGACGTTTATACTGCTATTTTACTTTGAATTAACTACAGTACAGATTGAAAGATTAATCCAGGAAGCAATGGCCTTCTATCATTACGGAATCGAAAGTTTGCAACTTACGTCTGCCCCGGCATTAATTAGAATCTGCACTATCAAAAAATAACTAGTTCATATCGACCTAAAACAACAGAAACAGTCAGTTTTAGACTTACATTTAAAAGTTCAGGATATATTTCTTTCGAAATATCTATTGTACATTTCCGACCCTTCCCTGAATATCTCTTTGATCCTCTTTTCACGCAGTCGGTGGCTCTTCTTTTTCTTATATAATAAGGTCCCTTTCACTGTTGACAGAAAAACCTGGAGTACAGAAAGAAAACCTCTGAACCCGAATTTACTGAATCCATATCTCACCCCCTCAACCGACAGCAAATTAGTTGCCTGTTCCCTTGGATTCTCAACAGCTATTGCAAACTGCTCACTCAGCCACTCTTTCTGCTTTTCTTTGTAGCTGTTTTTTGTATAATCGCGATGGGCTTCATTTGTAATCGCCACGTTGTTCAACTGAAGGGTGTTCTTTGGATAAAGGGTGTGCATCAAAATTTGTTGAGTTGAGGATGTATACCACCAGCTGATCTCATCAAACTGACTTTGAAGGGGCATTAGAATTCCGTCCTCAATTACATCTCTATGAAAAGCCATAAACTGGCCATCGGCAAACTTGCACACCTGGTAAGATGTAAGAGGGTAAAAAGCAGCCCGGTAAAATGAGATGCCAAGTCCCAGAACCGTCCGGGCTGTCTTGGGCACAAATACCGGTACAGCCACTGCAGGTTTTAAACGGGCCAGTTGTTCTTCAAATTCGTCAAATCCCCCTTTAAAAAATTCAATGTCATCATCCATGAAAATGTAGTATTCGTAACTTTCTTCAAGCTCCAGCGCTTTCTTTAGGAGTCCGTTCCTGCCCTCCGCCCACGTAGAGCCGGGGAAATAGTGTGCACCTTCTGCGGGTGCGTTATACGTTGACTGTATGAGATCCGCATCCGGTCGATCTTTCAGATGGTCGTAATTACGAATGAGTGTGTCGGCGCCATGCACCAGGTAAAGAAACTTATTTCCCATAAAATAGAGCCCTTTTTTTCTGTATAAACTGTTTCTACAGTTTAATATTTAATCGGATGTCTTAAAAGAACGCCTGCCTGTTTTATGGAGTGGTCCGTGTTTCCAAAACCTGCAGCGTTTTTTTGCAGAATTTTTTATTGTTATTCAGCCGTATATAATTTACTCATTTGAACCTTACAAATGATACTCCAATAGGCATGTCCCTGCTAAGCTGGCAGGGGTTATAATCTTTAATATTAATCCAGCCTTTCCAGCTAATCTTTTATCGACCGTCATTAGCCTTATTATTAACAGAGTTTTCTTAGATTATATATTTGTTTAATTTCAGGTATCTTCTCTTCTATAACCAATTATTAAAGATTACTATACATTTCTTCAAAAAGAGGCTGTAATTTCACTTTGTATACTCCCGCAATTAATAAATTCAAATTGAACATTCCTATCCAGAGGTCTTAACTTGTGTTAGTATTGACCGAAAATAGAATGTACAAACAGAATGCTTTCTGATTAAATCATAAAATATATTTTGAGATCATTAATAAAAAAACTCGTTTACCTGCTTCCCAAGAAAGATCCTTTCAAGTTAGCACTTCTTTTTGTCTTGATGCTGATAGCCGCAGGTATTGAAGTTGTCGGCATCGGCATGATACCGGCTTTTGTATCCATAGTAGCAGCACCGGATCGAGTACTGGAGTTTGAACCCCTGACCGGGCTTTGGCAGATTTTAAATATTACTAATGATCAGGACCTTCTGCTGTTTGGCTCCGTGGCTCTTGTCGGCATTTTCATTATAAAAAGCATGTATATGTTAGCCTACAACTATACTGAGGCGAAATATATATACAACAGGCGCTATTTTATGAGCCACCGGCTGATGAGCTCCTACATGCAGGCACCCTACACATTTCACCTGGACCGGAACTCTTCTGAACTACTCCGTAATACGAATTCCGAAGTAAACATCATCGTAAACAATGTTCTCACGAATCTACTTAAATTATCGAAAGAAGGATTAATGACCCTCTCTATTCTTCTCTTTCTTTTGATTATGGAGCCTCTGATCTCTCTCGTGGTTATCTTTCTTTCCGGGTTCGGAGCCGGTAGTTTCCTTATGTTTACACAAAAGAAAGTAAAGCGGTACGGGAAACAGGAGCAGGGGCACCGGCGTAATATGATACAGGCTGTGCAGCAGGGGCTCGGGGGCATTAAGGACGCGCGCGTTCTGAACAGAGAAAACCATTTTATCGAAAAATACAGGGTGGAAGCGTACGAAAGCACCAAGCTTAAAACGTATATTCGCTATATTCAGCAAATTCCAAAACCTGTAGTAGAAACAACGGCCGTACTGGGCATGATGCTCATTTCCGCCATCATGGTGTGGCAGGGCCGTCCGATGGGCACGATCATTCCCATACTTACGCTTTTCGCAATGGCAACCGTGCGGCTGATGCCATCCGTTCAGCAGCTCAGCACTCTCTACACGTCCTTACGCTACAATCTTGTGGCGGTAAATCCAATCTATGATGATTTAAAGGAACTGGAAGAGTACAGAAAGAATTTTTTAGCGGACCGGAAAAAACAGGATTCCATTCGGCTTGAGCATGCTATTGAGGCTGAAAACATCAGCTACAGCTACCCGGGAGCAGACGAAAAAGCACTTGATAATATCAGC
>Ga0209942_1001852_pt1 | contig 11196 bp, 9 predicted proteins | sample SalPonR1_A_D2_MG_FD_185695 | JGI IMG/M metagenome (GOLD analysis project Ga0209942, IMG submission 185695) | Salt pond soil microbial communities from South San Francisco under conditions of wetland restoration - Salt Pond MetaG R1_A_D2_MG... ... | reverse complement strand
TAAACCTGAAATTCCTGCAATACTAAACATAATAGATATTTTACCTACAGAAACACCTAAGCTTTCGCTTAAAGGCAATATATATAAGCTAAAGGTTACATAGCTTCCTACTGCCATCATTACAATAAATATATTTCCTATAGCTGTATTACGAGCTCTTTTATTCATAATATAAACTCCCAAAAAAATAAAATATAAAGATTTATTATTATTATATCATTTAAATAAGAAAAACTAAATGAAAACAAATAGCTTTTCTTGTATAATATATTTTATATGGTGTAAAAATTATAATAGAGAGTAAAAGGAGAAGAATATTGATAATAGAAATAAGCGATGTTTTTTTAAAAGGAAAAGATAAAGAAAGTAAAATAGAAATTCAATTAAATGAGCCTAAGAAGGTTATAGAAATACTTGAAGAAATAGGAATAGAAAACCTAGGATATGCGAATTTTTATTTAAACGAAATAAAGGTTGATAAAAATACTACAGTAAAAAATCAAGACAAACTAACAGTTTTACCTATTGTTGGTGGAGGTTAAATGAAAGGAGAGATTTTATGACTTACGGTTATTCAGGAAAAATATTAAAAGTCGATTTATCGACAGGAGAAGTTGGAATTGAAAATTTGTCTGAAGAAAATATGAGAAAGTATATGGGTGGAAAAGGATTAGTTTATCACTATTTAAAGGATAGTGTAAATAAAAACACAGATCCTTATTCTGAAGAAAATCCTTTATACTTTATGGTAGGATTAGCAACTGGGATACCAACCGGTGGTACTTCAAGGATGATAATGGGTACTAAATCTCCAATTACACAGGGATTTGGAATATCTGAATCAGGAGGATTTGTTGGTCCAGAGCTTAAAAAGGCTGGTTGGGATGGTATAATAGTTGAGGGTAAGTCTGAAAAACCAGTATATCTATACATTAAGGATGATAAAGTTCAAATTAAAGATGCATCTCATCTTTGGGGAAAAGGCAATGGTGAAGTAAATGACATCATAAAAGAAGAAAATAAGGACAAAGGAATTAAACTTTCCCAAATAGGTCAAGGAGGAGAAAATCAGGTGCATTATGCCTGCGTTATAAACGATCTAAAACACGCCTGTGGAAGAAACGGTATGGGTGCTGTAATGGGAAGCAAAAAACTTAAAGCAGTAGCAATTAAAGGAACAAAAGGAATCAAGTTTAAAGATAAAGATAAAATAACAGAAATAAGCAAATGGTATGCAAAGTATCAAAAGGATAAACCACTGTCAAAAGGACTTTATCTTTACGGAACAGCAGCAGGAGTAGAAAGTTTAGATAAATCAGGAATCCTCCCTACAAGAAACTTTAAAGATGGTTCTTTTGAAAAAGCAAAAGAAATATCCGGTCAAACAATGGCTGATACTATTCTTGCAGAAAGAGGGGGATGTTTTGCATGTCCTGTAAGATGTAAAAGAGTAGTAGAAGTAAATAAGGAAGATATTAAAGTAGACCCCAAATTTGGAGGACCGGAATACGAAACTATAGGATCAATGGGTTCTATGTGCGGCATCGGAAATTTAGATGTAATAGCAAAAGCCCACGAAATGTGTAACGATTTAGGTTTAGATACAATATCTACAGGAGTATCTATTTCATTTGCTATGGAATGCTATGAACGAGGTATAATAACTAAAAAAGAAACAGAAGGATTAGAATTAAACTTTGGGAATGAAGAAGCTCTATTAAAATTAATCAAAGATATTTCTGAGAAAAAAGGCCTTGGTAAAATTCTTTCTAAAGGAGTAAAAAAAGCATCAGAGGTATTTGGTGGAGGCTCTGAAGAATTTGCTATGCAAGTAAAAGGACAGGAACTTCCTATGCATGAACCTAGAGGAAAAATAGGAGTAGGACTGGGATACTCTGTATCTCCAACAGGAGCAGACCATATGCAGGCAGCCCATGACACTATGATAACCGAAGAAGGACCTATGTTGGATTCTGTAAAAATATTAGGTCTTGATAAAGTAGCCGATCCAATGGCATACGGAAAAGATAAAGCAGAATTTTATGCATTGATGGAAAAATGGTGGGGTTTTTTAAACATGATAGGTATGTGTGATTTTATCCCTGCTCCAAGAGGATCTATGCCTATTGATAAATTTATAGAATTAATAAATGCATCAACAGGATGGGACGTGACTCCAGAAGAATGTATGGAAGTAGGAGAAAGAGGTATAACAGCAGCTAGGAAGGCAAACTACGACTTAGGAGTGGATGAAAGCTACGAGGAATTACCAAAAAGATTATATCAGCCTTTGGAAAATGGAGCATTAGAAGGTGTATCTATGGATAGAAATAAATTTATAGAAATGAAACATTACTACTATGAACACTTTGGATGGGATGAAAAAGGATATCCAAAGGAAGAGACATTAGAAAGATTAGGATTATAAAGATTAATAAAACTAAGAGGTGAAGAAATGTCACACGATCATTCAGGACATCATCACGGAAATGGAAATATAAAAGTAGCATTTTTTCTAAATTTATCATTTACAATAATAGAAGTAATAGGAGGACTATGGACTAACAGTATGGCAATACTTTCCGATGCCCTTCACGACCTTGGAGATTCTCTATCCTTAGGTATATCATGGTATTTGCAAAACTACTCAAAAAAAGGTCCAGATTACAAATTCTCTTTTGGATACTCAAGATTTTCTTTGCTGGGAGCTTTAATAAATAGCATAGTTCTCTTAGGAGGATCCCTACTTATACTATCTAGAGCTGTACCCCGTATATTCAGTCCTCAGCCCGTAAATGCCAGGGGTATGATAGCATTTGCCGTACTAGGCATTATTGTTAATGGAGCTGCTGTTTTAAGGCTTAGAAAAGGTGAATCTTTAAATGAAAAAGTTGTCACCTGGCATCTTTTAGAAGATGTATTAGGGTGGATAGTTGTTCTTATTGGAAGTATTATATTAAATTATAAAGATATACCAGTTATTGATCCACTTATGTCTTTTGGTATAACTATATATATTTTATACAATGTGATAAAAAACCTAAAAAAGGTACTAAACGTATTCTTACAAGGAGTACCTGAAAATATTTCAATTGAAGAAATAGAGCATGAAATAGCAGAAAAGACTGAAGCAATGTCTGTTCATCATACTCATATATGGACCATTGAAGGGGAGAGAAATATGCTTAGTACTCATATTAAAATTCCCGATGAATATAAAAGAGAGGAAATAGTAAAATTAAAAAGCAGTGTCAGAAAAATACTTTACGGCAAAGATATAGAACATGTCACAATAGAAATAGAATTTGAAAGTGAAGAATGCAGAGGAAAAATGTTCTAATGAAAAACTATAAAGTTTTAAAATCCAAGATGCAAATATATTAAATATACGTAATATATAAAAAAACAATCTCAAACAAAAGGGGTTGTTTTTTTGTATATTTGCAGTAAATATATATAATACATAGTAAAAACCGTTAAAATTTAAATAATTACACTAATTATAATTATAGGTTGTTATATAAAACAATTTATAATATAATACATTAACAATACTTAATATTTTAAAAATAATGAATAGTTTTTTATACTAAATCACTATTAGAAACTCTTTTCTATACCAAAGTAATGAAGGAGGATTATTATTATGAAGATTAATTTCAAAGAACATTCAAAGGAAATACATGATGAACTCATTGAAATTAGGCGATGGTTTCATATGCATCCAGAACTTAGTTTTGAAGAAGTAGAAACCGGAAAAAAAATAGCTGAAATATTAAGAAAGCACGGAATAGAAGTAAAAGAAAATGTAGGTAAAACAGGGCTCATAGGAATACTAAAAGGTGGAAAACCAGGAAAAGTAGTAGGTCTAAGAGCTGATATAGATGCACTACCAATTACGGAAATAAATGAGGTATCATACAAATCACAAGTTGATGGAAAAATGCATGCCTGCGGTCACGATAGTCATATGACTTCACTGATTGGAGCGGCTATGTTGCTAAGCAAGGTAAAGGATGAAATATCCGGTACAGTAAAATTTATATTTGAACCAGCAGAAGAAATCAACGAGGGGGCAAAGGCTATGCTTGCCGATGGAGCACTTAAAAATCCAGATGTTGATGCAATATATGGTCTACACAATTCTCCAAATATAGACGCAGGAAAAGTTGGAGTAAAAGAAGGACCTTTAATGGCAGCAGTAGATACAATCAAGATTAGGATTCATGGAGAAAGTGGTCACGGAGCAGTACCTCATAAAGCAAGAGATGCCATTGTTGCTGCATCAGCAGTAGTAATGAATTTACAAACTGTAGTATCTAGAAAAGTATCAGCTTTTGAAACAGCAGTAGTTTCAATAGGCACTTTTCATGCAGGTAAAGCAAACAATGTAATAAGTGAAAGTGTTGAAATGACAGGTACATGTAGAACTTACAATCCGGAAGTTAGAAAACAGCTGCCAGATTTATTAGAAAATATAATCAAAAAAACCTGTGAAGCACATCATACGACTGGAGAATTAGACTATGAATTCACAATTCCTGCGGTAATTAACGAAGAAAAAACTGTAGCTATTGGTAAAAAAGCAGTAGGAAAAATTGTAGGAGAAGAAGGAGTAGTAATGCCGGAAAGAACTGGTGGAGGAGAAGACTTTGCCCTTTACCAACAGGAAGTACCAGGAACATTTTATTTCCTAGGGGTTAGAAACGAAACAGAAGGTATAGTCAATGAATGGCATTCACAAAACTTCAATATCGATGAAAAAGCCTTATGGGTAGGAGCAGCGATTTATGCCCAATCAGCTTTTGATTACTTAAGTGAGGAATAAAAATGAAAACAAATCTCGAAAGAATAAGAAATGACATCCAATATATAAGTAAATTCAACACAACCTCGGGAGATGGCACTACAAGATTTAGTTATACGGAAGAAGATAAAAAAGTCAGAGAATATTTAATAAAAGAAATGAAAAAAATTGGACTAAATATTATTGTAGATCCTATAGGTAATATTAGAGGAAAGATGGAAGGGAAAGACTCATCACTTCCTTCAGTAATGGCTGGGTCACACATTGATACAGTTGAGCACGGTGGCAACTTTGATGGAGTAGCTGGAGTAATATCAGCTCTCGAGGCTTTGAGAGTAATGAAAGAAAACAACTATAAGCCAGAGCACTCATTAGAAATTATAATCTTTGTTGAAGAGGAAGGTCCAAATTTTAATTTTCCTCTTGGCGGCAGTAGGATTATTACAGGAGCCTATTCTGTAGACGATTTAAAAAAACAAATAAATGCAAATGGTGTGTCTATGTATGAAGCTGCAGAAAAATTCGGTCTTAATCCAGAAAAAATGAATGATTTTCTTATTGACAAGGGAGATATAAAAGCAATGATAGAGCTTCACATAGAACAAAGTGTAGTTCTTGACGAACTTAATATACCTGTAGGTGTAGTACAGGCAGCAGCTGGTAGAAAATGGATAGAAATTGAAATCCTTGGAGATAGCAACCATGCCGGAGCTACCCCTATGAAATTTAGAAGAGATGCTATGGTGGGAGCTTCAAAAATTATATCAAAAGTAGATGAGATAACCACAGAAAAAGCCTTTGAATCTACAGTAGCTACAGTAGGTAAAATCAACTGCTATCCAAATGTACCAAATGTTATACCGGAAAAAGTAGTTTTTGTATTAGAAATAAGAGATACAGATAAAAATGGTATAGAGATTGTAAAAAATCAAGTAAAAAAAAATATAGAAGTAATTTGTGATAAATTAAACCTAAAATATAAAATTAAAGAATTATCAAAAACCGAACCGATAATTTTTTCTGATAAAGTTTTAAATATATTAAAGGAGTCGGCAGAAGAACAAAACATCAAATATAAAAGGATGAACAGCGGTGCTCTTCATGATGCATGTCTTATGGCAAATGTTACAGATGTTGGTATGATATTTGTGCCAAGCATAAAAGGTAGAAGTCACTGCCCAGAAGAATTTACAAATTATGAAGATATAAAAATTGGAGCAGACGTACTTTTAGGAGCGCTTAAAAAACTTTCAAGTATATAACTTTGTCCTTAATAACCCTATAAAGATAAAGTTAATATAAAAAATAATTTAATAAGGAGGAACAAGAGAATGGAAGATAAGAAAAAAATGTTTCCACCAGCATTAGTCAAAGGTTTTATTACTGTATTTATTATCGTAATCATCTCAGAATTCATAGGTATTAATTCATTTCCAGTAGGTATAGCAACAGTAACATTGCTTCCTATGTTATACGCAGTAATTATAGGTATGTTAGTAACGCCTGGATTATTGGGTAAGGTAATTCCACCACTAAAAAAATTAGTGGACAAGGATGTTGTAGAATTTGCAGCACCTATGGTAATGATAACATTACTACCTCTAGGGGTTAAATACGGTACTTTAGTAGGACCAAACGTAGTAAAAATAATTCAAGCCGGGCCAGCATTCATACTTCAAGAATTAGGAAATGTAGCTACAATTTTCGTTGCACTTCCAATTGCTTTATTATTAGGGTTAAAAAGAGAAGCTGTTGGTGCTAGTGTAAGTATATGTCGTGAGGTTACATTAGGTATTATGGGTGATAAATATGGAATAGATTCTCCCGAAGGTACAGGAACACTTGGTACTTATTTAATCGGAACAGTATTTGGTACAATATTCTTTGGATTATTAGGATCTTTTTCATTAGCAACAGGTCTTCATCCCCTAGCATTAGCTATGGCATCAGGAATGGGTAGTGGAAGTATGATGACTGCTGCTTCATCATCATTAGCAGCATCAGTTGATCCAGCATTAGCTGACACAGTTCTTGCGTATGCTGCAACAAGTAATATGCTTACCGGTGTTACTGGACTCTATGTGGTATTATTTATATCCATACCATTAGTAAACAAGTTATATGATGTATTAGAGCCAAGAATTGGTAGAGGAGGTAAAGATAATGGGTGATCTTAAAATGAGCAAAGTATTGGAACAATTAAAACTATTGATTTTAACAGGAATAATAATTCTAATTGGACAAAGAATAGGTTTTGGAAATGAAGTTATAGCTTCAATACCTGGAATGATTATAGTAATAATTATTTCACAGCTTGCCTTAATATTAAAAGCAATGTTTCCAAAGGTTAAATTACCTTCATTCGCTTATGCTACAATAATACCTTTTCTTTTAAGTATGCCTTTTATGCCTACAGCTGATTGGATTTTATCAACAACTGGTAATGTACAGTTTCTAGGTACTACAACACCGATCCTTGCTTTCGCAGGTTTATCAGTAGGGAGTAAATTGGGAGTTCTAAAAAAATTAAGTTGGAAAATAGTAATAGTAGCATTCGCTGCCTTTATAGGTACATTCTTCGGTTCAGCGATAGTAGCACAGATTGTTTTATCAATTCAAGGAATTATTTAAGCATAATAACTTAATGGGCAATCTCTTTGGTTGCCCATTTTTCAACACTTAATTTAAAGGAGAGATTAAAATGAACAAACAAGAACTCAAACAAAAAGTACTTGAAGCAATAGATAAAAACAGAGAAACAATAATTACCACAGGAGAAAAGATATTTGAAAATCCTGAACTTGGTTACAAGGAATTTGAAACAACAAAACTAATCAAATCAGAACTTGAAAAATTAGGATTAACAGTAGAAAAAGATATTGCCGTAACAGGAGTTAGAGCAAAAGCAAATGAAGACAAAGATGGACCTACTATAGCTGTAATGGGAGAACTTGATTCTGTAATTTGCTATGAACATGAAAAAGCAAACAAAGAAACAGGGGCAGTACATGCCTGTGGTCATAACATACAAACTGCAGCTATGCTGGGAGTAGCTATAGGTCTAATATCATCAGATGTAATGAAAGAATTAGATGGTAAGGTAGACTTCATAGGGGTTCCAGCAGAGGAGTATGTAGAGCTTGAATATAGATCAAAAATAAAAGAAGACGGAAAGATGACATATTTTGGAGGAAAGCAGGAATTAATACTTAAAGGATATTTAGATGATGTAGATATGTCTATGATGATTCACTCCTTAAATCTTCCAGAAGATAAAAAAGTAGTAATAGGTTCAAAAGGAAATGGATTTGTAGGTAAAAAGGTTCAATTTTTAGGACAGGAAGCTCATGCAGGTAGTGCCCCTGAAGAAGGAATTAATGCTCTTAATGCAGCAATGCTTGCTATGAACAATATTCATGCAAACAGAGAAACCTTTTTAGATGGAGATCATATTAGAGTTCATCCTATTATCACAAAAGGTGGAGATTTAGTAAATGTAGTGCCTGCAGATGTTCACATGGAGACCTATGTAAGAGGAAGAACAATAGAAGGAATAGAAGATGCTAATAAAAAAGTAAATAGAGCATTAAAAGCAGGAGCAGATGCAGTAGGAGCAAAGGTCAAAATTACAGAAATACCTGGATATTTACCCCTTTTAAATAATAATGATATGGATAATGTATTTAAAGAAAATGCTCTTACTTTAGTTACAGAAGATCAAATTAATGAAGGTGGAGAATTTGGTGGTTCTACAGATTTTGGTGATGTTTTACATCTTATGCCATCTATTCATCCATTTATTGGAGGAGTACAGGGTAATTTACATACTAGAAATTTTGAAATTACTGACCCTGAAACTGCATATATTTTACCGGCAAAAATAATGGCCCTTACTGTAATAGACTTACTATTTGATGGTGCTAAAAAAGCAAATGAAATTATAGGAAATTTCAAGCCGGCAATGACAAAAGAAGAATACCTTAAATTCTTAGATAAAAATTCAAGACTTATTGAAAATTAGTAATATTAAGTAGGAGGATTAGATGCTTGAAAAATTAAAGAAATCTGATGTTGAACTTTATAATATGATAAATGAAGAATTTGATAGACAGAAGAACGGAATAGAGATGATTGCCTCAGAAAGTTTTGTACCCCTTGAAATTATGGAAATCCAGGGTAGTATACTTACAAATAAAACTATGGAAGGATTTCCAGGAAAAAGATATCATGCAGGACATCAAGTTATCGATAAAATCGAAACTTTAGCAATAGAAAGAGCAAAAAAACTTTTCGGAGCAGAACATGCAAATATCCAACCCCATTCAGGATCACAGGCAAATCAAAGTATTTATTCAGCGCTTATTAAACCTGGAGATACTATTCTAGGTATGAAGCTAGATCACGGAGGTCATTTGACTCACGGTTCGAATGTGAATTTTTCAGGTAAAATTTATAACTCAATTTCCTATGGAGTGAACTCTCAAACAGAAATAATTGATTACAGTGAAATTGAAAAACTTGCAAAAAAACATAAACCTAAAATAATAATTGCAGGAGCAAGTTCCTATCCAAGATTTATAGATTATGAAAGAATAAGCAAGATAGCAAATAGTGTTGATTCATATTTTTTAGTTGATATGGCTCATGTAGCTGGTTTAGTGGCAGCGGGGATTCATCCTTCACCAGTACCTTTTGCAGATGCTGTAACTGGAACTACTACCAAGACTCTTGCAGGAGCAAGAGGTGGATTTATACTTTGTAAAAAAGAAATAGCAAAGAAGATTAACAGTGCAGTATTTCCGGGAGTACAAGGCTCAATGCATTTGCATATTATGGGAGCAAAAGCGTATACTTTTAAAAAAGCAATGACCAAAGAGTATAAGTCAATTATGAAGCAAATAGCTTTAAATGCTAAAAAATTAGCTGAAGAATTAGATAAATTGGGTTTTAGAATAGTAACAGGTGGAACGGATAATCATATTGTAATGGTAGATTTAAGACCTAAAAACATTACAGGAAAAATTCTAGATGAAGCTCTTGAATCAGTTGGAATAACAGTAAATAAAAATATGATTCCAAATGATTCTGAAAGTCCAATGGTAACAAGTGGTGTACGAATAGGTACAACGGCTATGACTATTAAAGGAGCAAAAGAAATGGAAATGATAGAAATAGCAAATTTAATTAATAAAGTAGCTGAAAATATAGGAAATCAAAAACTTTTAGATAATATAAAAAAAGAAGTAAAAATACTTTCAAATAGATTTCCATTATATAACGGAGAAATTTAGAATATTAAACTTTTATAAAAAAAACACTATAAACTTGAATATAAAAATCCCTTGTATTAATATATATATACCTAAGATTTTAGGAAAAATATTAAGAAGGGATTTTTATTATGACAGAAAATAAAAGTAATAAACACATAATTAAGGATGTAATAGTTCTTTCTATAATTATATATTATATGGATATAATTTTAAGAATAAGCACAAAATTAAATTTTTTCAACTTAGGTTTGATTTATTCATTCGCACAGGCATTTATTGTATCTTTGCTAGTTTATTTAATAACTTCATTTTTCAATAAAAGAAGAAAAACTATTTTAATAATTTTTATAATATTTATTACATATTTATATGCTTCTCAAATGGTATATTTTGATATATTTAAGACCTTTTACTCTGTATATTCAGCAACTAAAGCTCTGAAAGCAATAGGATTTATCAAGGATTTATTTTATAAAATATTTATAAATTTACACTGGATATCTTTTATGGTAGTCCCTTCGATAATTTATATTAGAAGAATATATAAAAATAATGAAAAATTTAAGATAGTTTGGTTAAGTCGTATAATGATTATAAGTATGGTATTAGTTTCGATTTTGGGGATCAATTTCACTATAGATGTAAGAGGGGAACCTATGAGTTCTTCCTCAAGAATTACTTTTCAAGTATCAGAACCTATTATGTCGGTAAATAGACTTGGTCTTTTATCAACTATGAGTTTAGACTTATACTACAATACTTTTGATTTTGAAGAAGAGGAAGAAGTACCGGAATTTGCCGACACAAAAAAAATTACACTTGATAGATTAGAAGAAAAAATAATACATAATAAAAATACTGATATAAAAAAAGAAATTGAATACAATATGATAGAAATAGACTTTGACCAACTTATAGAAAATGAAAATAATGAAATAATTAAAAATATGCATCATTACTTTAAAGATTTAAAACCATCAGAAAAGAATAAATACACAGGTAAATTTAAAGATTACAATTTAATAATGATAACAGCAGAATCTTTTCACAAAGTTGCAATAGACAAAGAAATGACTCCAACTCTTTATAAAATGCAGCATGAAGGCTACAACTTTA
>Ga0209942_1001851_pt1 | contig 11203 bp, 11 predicted proteins | sample SalPonR1_A_D2_MG_FD_185695 | JGI IMG/M metagenome (GOLD analysis project Ga0209942, IMG submission 185695) | Salt pond soil microbial communities from South San Francisco under conditions of wetland restoration - Salt Pond MetaG R1_A_D2_MG... ... | reverse complement strand
CGCCCTGGTCGCAGATCGGGCAGTCCAGCGGGTGGTTGATGAGCAGGAATTCCATCACCGCCTTCTGCGCCGAGATCGCGGCCGGCGAGCGGGTGAAGACTTTCATGCCCTCCATGACCGGGGTCGCGCAGGCCGGCAGGGGCTTGGGCGCGCGCTCCACCTCGACCAGGCACATGCGGCAGTTGGCGGCGACGCTGAGCTTCGGGTGATAACAGAAACGCGGCACGTAAACCGAGTTTGCGTCCGTCACCTCGATGATCATCTGGCCGCGGCGCGCCTGCATGGGCACGCCGTCTACCTCGATGTTGATCATCTCCTCGCTCATCAGGCCGCCTCGGTGCCCGCCGCGCCGTTCACCATGCTCCGGCCGTCGTGCCGGATCATGTACTCGAACTCGGGCCGGAAATGCCGGATAAAACTCTGCACGGGCCAGGCCGCGGCGTCGCCGAAAGCGCAGATGGTGTGTCCCTCGATGCGCCGCGAGACACTGTCGAGCAGGTCCAGGTCCTCGCTGCGGCCCTGGCCTGCGAGGATTCTCTGGATCACGCGGTGCATCCAGCCGGTGCCTTCGCGGCACGGCGTGCACTGGCCGCAGGACTCCATGTGGTAGAAGCGACTGATGCGCTCCAGCACGCGCACCATGCAAGTGCTCTCGTCCATCACCATCACGGCGCCCGAGCCCAGCATCGAGCCGGCCTGCTTGATGGAGTCGAAGTCCATGTTCGCGCCGCTGATCAGCTCGGCCGGCAACACCGGCGACGAAGAGCCGCCCGGGATGACGGCCTTGAGCTTGCGGCCTTTCCACACGCCCCCGGCCAGCGCCAGCAGTTCGCTGAAGGGGATGCCCAGCCCCACCTCGAAATTGGCGGGCCTGGACACGTGTCCCGAGACGGAGAAGATCGCCGTGCCACCGGCGCCCTCGATGCCCAGCTCGGCGAACCATCCGGCGCCGTTGCGCATGATGGAGGGCACGGAGGCGAAAGTCTGGGTGTTGTTGATGGTCGTTGGCTTGCCGTACAGGCCCTTGTTGGCGGGGAACGGTGGTTTGAATCGCGGCTTGCCCTGCTTGCCCTCCAGCGACTCGAGCAAGGCGGTTTCCTCGCCGCAGATATAGGCACCCGCGCCGACGAAGGTGTACAGGTCGTAATCGACGCCCGAGTCGAGCAGGTCGCGGCCAAGCAGCCCGGCCTCGTACGCTTCCGCCACCGCCGCCTCGAAACGAGGCACCGGCTCGGCGATGAACTCGCCGCGTATGTAGTTGTAGCCCACCGTCGCGCCCATCGCGTAGCCCGCGATCGCCATGCCCTCGACGACCGCATGCGGGTTGAAACGCAGGATGTCGCGGTCGCTGCAGGTGCCCGGCTCGCTCTCGTCGGAGTTGCAGACGACATACTTCTGCACCTCTGCGTCCCTGGGCATGAAGCTCCATTTCAGCCCGGTCGGGAAACCCGCGCCGCCGCGCCCGCGCAATCCGGAGGCCTTGATCTCTTCGACCACGCTCTCCGGCGAGGGGCGCTCGGCCAGGATCCGGCGCCAGGCCTGGTAGCCACCGAGCGACTCGTATACCTGCAGCGTTGCCGAAGCTTCCCGCCCCAGCGGCGCGAAGCACACCTGGTTCATCGGCCTGCCCATCAGTCGAGGCCCTCCAGGATCTCGTCCAGCCGCTCGCGGGTCAGGTCCTCGTGGTAAACATGATCGACCATCATCATCGGGGCCCCGCAGCAGGCTGCCAGGCATTCCTCTTCTCGCTTCAGCAGTATCCGGCCGTCGGGGGTGCTCTCGCCCGCACGCACGCCCAGCTTCTCTTCCGCATGCCGCAGCAGCTCGTCACCGCCGCGCAGCATGCAGGAGACATTGGTGCAGATCCCGATCTGATGACGCCCGCAGGGCTCCGTCTCGAACATGGAATAAAAAGTCGCCACCTCGTAGACCTGCACGGCGGGAAGGCCGAGGTATTCGGCCACGGCGTCCATCAGCGCCGGCGTGAGGTAGCCGTCGTTCTCGTGCTGGACCAGGCGCAGCGCCGACAGCACCGCGGAGCGCTGGCGCCCCTCGGGGAAGCGGGCCACCCACTGGTCGATCTCCTGGCGCAAGTGCGCCGACAGCACCGTGCTCGCCTCGCTCACCGGTCTACCTCCCCGAACACCACGTCGATGGTGCCGATGATCGCCACCACGTCCGCGAGCATGTGACCACGCACCATTTCGTCCAGCGCCGCCATGTGCACGAAGCCCGGCGGCCGCAGTTTCACCCGGTACGGCTTGTTGGCGCCGTCCGAGACCATGTAGCAGCCGAATTCGCCCTTCGGGCCCTCGATCGCCGCGTAGACCTCGCCCTCCGGCACGCAGTAGCCCTCGGTGTAAAGCTTGAAGTGGTGGATCAGCGATTCCATGTCGTCCTTCATCTCGACCCGCCGCGGCGGGACCACCTTGTGGTCGTCGATGGAGACGGGGCCCGGATTCTCGCGCAGCCACTGCACGCACTGGCGGATGATGCGGTTCGACTGGCGCAGCTCCTCCACCCGCACCAGGTAGCGGTCGTAGCAGTCGCCGTTCACGCCCACCGGGATGTCGAAATCCATCTCCCGGTAGACCTCGTAGGGCTGTTTCTTGCGCAGGTCCCACTCGACGCCCGAACCGCGCAGCATGGGGCCGGTGAAACCCAGCGCGATGGCGCGCTCGGGCGAAACCACGCCGATGTTGACGGTACGCTGCTTCCAGATGCGATTGTCGGTCAGCAGCGTCTCGTACTCGTCCACGCACTGCGGAAACCGGTCGGTGAAATCCTCGATGAAGTCCAGCAGCGTGCCGGCGCGCGCCTCGTTCATCCGGTCGGTCTGCTTCTTGCTGCGGAAGCGTGAAGCCTCGTAACGCGGCATCTCCCTCGGCAGGTCGCGATGCACGCCGCCCGGCCGGTAATAGGTCGCATGCATGCGGGTGCCCGAGACCGCCTCGTAGCAGTCCATCAGGTCCTCGCGCTCGCGGAAGCAGTACAGGAACATCGTCATGGCGCCGATGTCGAGGCCATGCGCGCCCAGCCACATCAGGTGGTTCAGGATCCGCGTGATCTCGTCGAACATGACACGGATGTACTGCGCGCGCAGCGGCGGCTCGATGCCCAGCAGCCGCTCGATGGCGAGCACGTAGGCGTGCTCGTTGCACATCATCGAGGTGTAATCGAGCCGGTCCATGTAACCGATGGACTGGTTGTAGGGTTTGCTCTCGGCCAGTTTCTCCGTGGCCCGGTGCAGCAGGCCGATGTGGGGGTCGGCCTTCTGGATGACTTCGCCGTCCATTTCGAGCACCAGGCGCAGCACGCCGTGAGCCGCCGGGTGTTGCGGCCCGAAGTTCATCGTGAAGTTGCGGATTTCAGCCATCTCGCTCATTCCTTGAGCGCCTTCTCATAGCGGTGGTCGTCGCGGATGACCCGCGGCACCAGCGTGCGCGGCTCGATGTCCACCGGCTCGTAGATCACGCGCTGGCGCTCGGCGTCATAGCGCACCTCGACCTGGCCGCTGAGCGGAAAGTCCTTGCGGAAGGGGTGCCCGATGAAACCGTAATCCGTGAGGATGCGGCGCAAGTCGGGATGGCCGTCGAAAAGGATGCCGAACAGGTCGAAGGCTTCGCGCTCGAACCAGTTGGCGGACGGCCAGACCTCGCAGAGCGTCGGCAACCTCGGCGGGTCGCCGGACGGCGGGTGGCAGCGCACGCGCAGTCGCTGGTTAAGCCGAATGGAGAGCAGGTGGTAGGCCACGGCAAAACGGTCCGGCGTGTCCGGCGAGACCGGCGGTGAGCCGCGCGTAACCCCGCGGCTGAAGCCGGTGCCGGTGGCCTTGCGGGTTTTCCACTCGTCCATGCCGTAAGTGAGATAGTCCACGCCGGCCAGTTCCACCAGCATGGCGAACTCCAGACCCGGCTCGTCGCGCAGCGCGACCGCGGTCTCCACCAGCGCGTCCGGCGAGACCACCAGCGTCAATTCGCCCGCGGTGCCGTGCACGAGCCGGGCGCTGTCGCCGAATCGCTCGCCTATGCGCGCCGCCAACTGGTCGGTTTTCCTGCTCATCGGGCGATGGTGTTGGTGCGCCGGATCTTTTTCTGCAGCTGGACGATGCCGTAAAGCAAGGCCTCGGCGGTGGGCGGGCAACCGGGAACGTAAACGTCCACCGGGACGATACGGTCGCAACCGCGGACCACGGCGTAGGAATAGTGGTAGTAGCCGCCGCCGTTGGCGCAACTCCCCATGGAGATCACCCAGCGCGGCTCCGACATCTGGTCGTATACCTTGCGCAGCGCCGGCGCCATCTTGTTGACCAGGGTGCCGGCGACGATCATCACGTCCGACTGGCGCGGGCTGGGCCGGAATATCACCCCGAAGCGATCGAGATCGTAGCGCGCGGCGCCCGCATGCATCATTTCCACCGCGCAACAGGCGAGACCGAAGGTCATCGGCCACATCGAGCCCGTGCGCGCCCAGTTGACCACGGCGTCCACCGAGGTCGTGACGATGCCGGGACGCTGGCTCTTGCCCAGCGTGGCGGGCAGGGGCGCGTTCAATCCCATTCCAGCGCGCCCTTTTTCCATTCGTAGATGAAGCCGACGACGAGGATCGCCAGGAACACGGCCATCGCCAGCATGCCAAAGCCGCCCACGGCGTCCAGCGAAACCGCCCAGGGAAAGAGGAAAGCGATCTCCAGGTCGAAGATGATGAACAGGATCGCCACGAGGTAATAGCGCACGTCGAACTTCATGCGCGAGTCTTCGAAGGCCTCGAAGCCGCACTCGTAGGGCGAGGTCTTCTCCTGGTCGGGACGCCGCGGGCCCAGGATGAAGCCGAGTGAAAGCAGCAGCCCACCCAGCACCAGAGCGACGCAGAGAAAGACGAGGATCGGCAGATAGTTTTCGAGCATTCCCGTTCCTGTTCGGCTCGTGTCGCAAAACACCGCGGCCGGAGCCGCAGGCGCGCCCTATTCTACCAGCGATGACTTCGCGCAAAACGGCAGTGCGGATGCGCCGGCGCCGTTCTTCCGCCCCGCGAGTGCCGGGCGACGTCTCGCGGCCGCGGGACCCAGGTCCCGGCCGGAGAAGAAAGGTGGTGCGGATGGTCGGACTCGAACCGACACGGCTTTCGCCACTGCCCCCTCAAGACAGCGTGTCTACCAGTTCCACCACATCCGCTTTGCTCAATCTCCGTACCGATGGCCGCGATCGCCTACTGCGGCGGCGGCTCTTCCGGTGTCCCGCTCTCCGGTAACGCCGGCAGGTCTTCCTCTCCCATCGGCGCAGGCGCCGGCACCGCGCTGCGCCCCTCTTCCGCCGGGGCCGTCACCGGCGCCTGCTCGAGGATGCTGCCCGGCTCGTTCTGCTGGCCCGAGAGATACGCCAGGCCCAGGCTGGTCAGGAAGAACAGCGTGGCGAGAATGCCCGTCGTCCTGCTGAGGAAAGAGGTCGTGCCGCGCGAGCCGAACACGGTGCCCGAGGCGCCGGCGCCGAAAGCCGCGCCCGCGTCCGCGCCCTTGCCTCTCTGCAGGAGCACCAGGGCGATAATGGCCACGGCAAGAAAGACATGGCTCACGGTAGCTATGGTCTGCAACATCTGGTTATGGTTTCCGCTGCTCAGCCGGCCGCGCGACAGATGCTCGCGAAGCCCGCGACCTCCAGGGAGGCGCCGCCCACGAGCCCGCCGTCCACATCCGGCCTGGCAAAAATTTCGGCTGCGTTGGCGGCTTTCACGCTCCCGCCGTACAGCACCCTGATCAAGTCGGCAATCTTAGCATTTTCCGCCCGCAGCAGGCCACGAATAAATGCATGCACTTCCTGCGCCTGCTCCGGCGACGCGGTCCGGCCGGTGCCGATCGCCCAGATCGGCTCATAGGCGACGACGGCCGTCTCAAAGGCCTCGATCCCCGCCGCCTCGAGCACGGCCTTCAGCTGGCGGCGCACGACGACCTCTGTCTCGTCGGCCTCGCGCTCCTCCAGGCTTTCGCCCACGCACAGGATCGGTACCAGGCCGTGACGCTGCGCGGCCTTGAACTTGGCGGCCACCAGTTCGTCGCTCTCGCCGTTCAGGCTGCGGCGCTCCGAGTGACCCACGATGGCGTAACGGCAACCGATCTCGGCCAGCATGCCGCCGGCCACCTGGCCGGTGAACGCGCCCTCGTCCTCGCTGGAAACGTCCTGCGCGCCGATCTGCAAGGGCGTTCCGGACGCCAGCTCGGCGGCCGCGGCCAGGTAGACGAAGGGCGGGCAGACGGCGACGTCGCAGGGTGCCGCCGGTCCCAGTTCCGCGGCCAGGCCTTCGACGAGGGAGCGCGTCATCACCTGCGATCCGTGCATTTTCCAGTTGGCTGCGACCAGCTTGCGTCTCATGGCGGACTCCCGGCGGTTGGAGGCGCGGCACTTTAGCCGCAGCCCGGGGCGAAATCAATCTTCGGCGGCGGCGCGCACCACCTCGGCAAGACGCTCCGCGAAGGCCCTGCCCTCGGCGGCGTCGGTGGACTCGATCATCACCCGGATCACGGGTTCGGTCCCGGACGCGCGCAGGACCACGCGGCCCCGCTCGCCCAGCTCGGCCTCGACCGCCCGCACCGCGTCAACGATCGCCGGCTGGCCATCCACGTCGATCCGCCGCGCCACGCGCACGTTGATCATCACCTGGGGCAGGCGCTTCATGCCGGCCACCAGCTCGGACAGGGGCCGCCCGGTGCGTTGCATCACGGCGAGCACCTGCAGCGCGGTCGCCAGGCCGTCGCCGGTGGAGGTGCGCGCCAGGTTGATGAGGTGGCCCGACGTCTCGCCGCCCAGCTGGCCGCCCTCTTTCTTGAGCATGGACATCACGTAACGGTCGCCTACCTTCGCGCGCACAAAGGGGATGCCCATCTCGCCCAGGGCCTGTTCCAGGCCGAGGTTGCTCATCACCGTCCCCACGACCGGGCCGCGCAACTCGCCGCGCGCCTGCGCGTCGCTGGCCAGCACGTAGAGGAGCTGGTCGCCGTCCACGAGCTCGCCGCGCTCGTCCACCAGCACGCAGCGGTCGCCGTCGCCATCCAGTGCCACGCCCATGGCCGCGCCCACGCCCTTCACCGTGGTGGCCAGCAGTTCCGGCTGGGTCGATCCGCAGCCCTGGTTGATATTGCGTCCGTTGGGCGAGCAGCCGATGGGAATGATCTCCGCGCCCAGCTCCGACAGTACGCGCGGCGCCACCTTGTAAGCCGCGCCATGGGCGCAGTCCACCACCAGGCTGAAGCCGTTCAGGCGCGCGCCCGGGGCCAGCATGCTCTTGCAGAATTCCTGGTAATCGACCCTTGCGTGGTCCACCCGCCGCGCGCGGCCCAGCGCGGCGGACTCCCGGGTCAGCGGCGGCTCTTCGAGCAGGGCCTCGATCGCCGCTTCCTGTTCGTCGCTGAGCTTTTCCCCGCCGGCGGCGAAGATCTTGATGCCGTTGTCGTCGTAGAGGTTGTGCGAGGCGCTGATGACGATGCCGAAATCGGCGCCGAGCTCGCGGCACAGGTAGGCGACGGCCGGCGTGGGCAAGGGCCCCGCCAGCAGCACGTGGGCGCCTGCGGCGGTGAACCCGGCCTCCAGCGCGGCCTCGAACATGTAGCCCGACAGGCGGGTGTCCTTGCCGATCAACACCGTGCCGCCACCCGGGGCCAGCACGCGGGCCGCCGCGCTGGCGAGCCGCAAGGCGAAATCCACCGTCATGGGCGTCTCGCCGACCCGTCCCCGCACGCCGTCAGTGCCGAAATATTTCCTGCTCATCCTTGCGCTCCGTTTTCTCCTGGCGCCAGCAGCGCCGCCGTCACCGCCAGGGCATCGCGCGTCGCCGCCACGTCATGGCTGCGTATCACCCGTGCCCCGGCCCATGCCGCCAGCGTGCCCAGGGCGAGCCCGCCGGCCAGCCGCTGTTCCACCGGTCTCCCCGTCAAGGCCCCGATCATGGACTTGCGGGAAACGCCCACCAGCAGCGGCACCCCGAGCTGCGCCAGTCGACCCAGACCCCTGAAAAGAGCGAGGTTGTGGGCCAGCGTCTTGCCGAAGCCGAAGCCGGGATCGACGATGATACGCTCGCGGCCGATGCCCGCGCGGACGCAGGTCTCAATCCGCGCCGCGAGGAAAGCGTAGACCTCTTCGACCACGTCCTGGTAGACCGGCGACTGCTGCATGGTGCGCGGCTCGCCCTGCATGTGCATGAGGCACACGGCGCAGCCGCTGTCGGCGGCCGCTTGCAGGGCGCCCGGCTCGCGCAGGGCACGGACGTCATTGATCATTTCCGCCCCGGCGGCCGCCGCGGCTGCCATCACTTCGGGCTTGGCGGTGTCCACGGAGACCGGCGGCGCGCCGCCCGCGGCCAGCGCCTCGATCACCGGCAGCACGCGCCGCAGCTCCTCGGCCGTATCCACGGGCGCCGCTCCGGGACGGGTGGATTCGCCGCCCACGTCGATCAGCGAGGCACCCTCGCGGGCCATGGCAAAGGCGTGCGCGAGCGCCTGCGCGGGCGCATCGTGCCGGCCGCCGTCCGAAAAAGAATCGGGCGTCACGTTGAGTACGCCCATCACCACGGGCGCCCCGAGGTCCAGAACGCGGGTTCTGAGCTGGAGGGATTGCGGGCTCATCGCGCCGATGATACCGCGCCCCGGTCCCCGGCAAGGCCGCCGGGGACCGGGTGCGGAATGCTCAGTGCTGGCTGGCGGGACCGGCGATGGGCCGGCCGGGCGTTTCCTCGTCGGGGCTGCTCGGGCCTGCCGGCAGCGGGGCGTCGGGGTCGTTCCAGTCCGTCGGCGGCCGCGGCTCGCGGTCTTCCATGATGTCCCGGATCTGCGCTTCGTCGATGGTCTCGTACTTGATCAGCGCCTGGGCCATCTTGTGCAGCCGCTCCTGGCCGTCTTCCAGGATCTGCTGCGCGCGGCGGTAATTGTTGTCGATGATCGAGCGGATTTCCTCGTCGATGGCGTGCGCCGTGACGTCGGAAACCTGCTTGTGCTGCGTCACCGAGCGGCCAAGGAAGATTTCCCCGTCATCCTCGCTGTAGGCGAGCGGCCCCAGGCGTTCGGACAGGCCCCACTTGGTGACCATGTTCCGGGCCAGGCCCGTGGCGCGCTCGATGTCGTTGGACGCGCCCGTGGTCACCGCGTCCGCGCCGAAGATCAGCTCCTCGGCGATGCGGCCACCGAACAGCGAGGCGATCTGGCTCTCCAGCCTGCGACGGCTGAAGCTGTAGCGGTCTTCCTCGGGCAGGAACATGGTCACGCCCAGGGCGCGGCCCCGAGGAATGATGCTGACCTTGTAGACGGGGTCGTGATCGGGGACCGTCAGGCCGACGATCGCGTGTCCCGCCTCGTGGTAAGCCGTCAGCTCCTTCTCGGAATCGCTCATCACCATGGAACGCCGCTCGGCGCCCATCATGATCTTGTCCTTGGCCTTTTCGAACTCTTCCATGGTCACGGTGCGGCGGTTCGCGCGCGCGGCGAACAGCGCCGCCTCATTGACCAGGTTGGCCAGGTCGGCGCCGGAGAAGCCGGGCGTTCCCCGGGCGATGATGCCGGGACGCACGTCGTCGGCCAGCGGAACCTTGCGCATGTGCACCTTGAGGATCTGCTCGCGGCCGCGCACGTCCGGCAGCGGCACGACCACCTGCCGGTCGAAACGGCCGGGCCTGAGCAAGGCCGGGTCCAGCACGTCCGGGCGGTTGGTCGCGGCGATCACGATGATGCCCTCGTTGCCCTCGAAACCGTCCATCTCGACCAGCAACTGGTTCAGGGTCTGCTCGCGCTCGTCGTGCCCGCCGCCGAGGCCCGCTCCGCGGTGGCGGCCGACCGCGTCGATCTCGTCGATGAAGATGATGCAGGGCGCGTGCTTCTTGGCCTGCTCGAACATGTCACGCACGCGGGAGGCGCCGACGCCCACGAACATCTCGACGAAGTCGGAACCGGAGATGGTGAAGAAAGGCACTTTCGCCTCGCCGGCGATGGCGCGCGCCAGCAGCGTCTTGCCGGTGCCCGGCGAGCCGACCATCAGCACGCCCTTCGGGATCTTGCCGCCGAGGCGCTGGAACTTCGCCGGATCCTTGAGAAAGTCGACGATCTCGCTGACTTCTTCCTTCGCTTCCTCCACGCCCGCGACGTCGGTGAAAGTCACCGCGACCTGGTCCTCGCCGAGCAGGCGGGCGCGGCTCTTGCCGAAGGACATGGCCCCGCGACCGCCGCCGCCGCCCTGCATCTGCCGCATGAAGTAGATCCACACGGCAATCAGCAGCAGGATGGGGAACGAGGAGATGAACAGCTGCATCAGGAAGGATTGCCGTTGCGGCGGGCTGGAGCGGAAGTCCACCCCCGCGTTCTTCAGCTCGCCGATGAGCGCGCGATTGTCCGTCTCGGGGCTATACGTGGTGAACCGCTCGCCACCCGTAAAGGTGCCGACGATCTTGTCGCCCTCGAACACGACGTCGCTCACCGAGCCGTCATCGACGCGCTCGAGGAACGTGGAATAAGGGATGTCCTGCACCGCGTTCGGCGCCGTGCCGAAGCTGTTGAATACCGTCAACAGCACGACCGCGATCACGATCCACAACACGATGTTCTTGGCTAGGTCGTTCAATGAAGCTGCTCCTGAAACTCCCGGCACGGACGGCACGCCCGCAACCGCTTAGACACTACATGACCCGATAGTTTCCTGCCACCAGGTAAATTTCCCGGCTCCTGTCCCTGGATGCTTTCGGTTTGCGCATCCGGACGGTTTCGAAATGCTTGCGCGCTTCGGCCACCAGCGCGTCGCTGCCCGCGCCCTGGAACACCTTGGTCACCAGGCCGCCGCCGGGCGCCAGCTGCGCGCGGGCGAAATCCAGCGCGAGCTCGGCCAGGTACATTCCGCGCGGCTGATCCACCGAGGTCACCCCACTGATATTGGGGGCCATATCGCTCAACACAAGGCCGGGCCGCGTATCGCCCAACGCGGCCTGCAGAGCCTCCAGCGTTCCCTGCTCGCGAAAATCGCCCTCGATGAACTCCACCCCCGCCAGGGCGTCCATCGGCAGCAGGTCCACCGCGATCACGCGGCCGTGGCGGCCGACGGCCCCGGCCGCGTACTGGCTCCATGCGCCCGGCGCCGCGCCGAGGTCCACCACCGTCATGCCCGGCTTCAGCAGCCGGTCCTTCTCCAGGATCTCGGACAGCTTGTAGACCGCGCGGGAGCGCCAGCCCTCTTTTTTC
>Ga0209942_1001850_pt1 | contig 11203 bp, 8 predicted proteins | sample SalPonR1_A_D2_MG_FD_185695 | JGI IMG/M metagenome (GOLD analysis project Ga0209942, IMG submission 185695) | Salt pond soil microbial communities from South San Francisco under conditions of wetland restoration - Salt Pond MetaG R1_A_D2_MG... ... | reverse complement strand
AGCAAATAAAAGCTGCCCTAAATGGTTTAAGCCGAAAAGAGGTTCAAAACACAGTAATTGCCTATGAACCTATCTGGGCGATAGGTACGGGGGAATCTGCTTCAGCTAAACAGGCTAATCAGGTTATAAGCTATATTAGGGATGTGGTTTCAGAATTATTTTCTGAAGCAGCAGACGATATGAGGATCCAATATGGGGGAAGTGTTAAACCACATAATATTGCATATTTTATGGCAGAAAGCGATATAGATGGGGCTTTGGTAGGTGGAGCAAGCCTCGAGGCAGAATCTTTTGCTCAAATTATAAAAAAAGCAGCTAGATGAGATAATAAATAAAAAGATATGATACAGGAGGTGTTAAAATGAAGGTTCCAAAACCACTAGCTTTAATAATATTGGATGGTTATGGTGAATCAGATAATTTAGAAAAAAACGCGGTTCGCAATTCAAATACGCCATTTTTAGATAAATTGAGAGAAGAATATCCAACTTCATTAATCCAGGCTTCAGGTAAAGATGTAGGACTGCCGGAAGGCCAGATGGGTAACTCTGAAGTCGGCCATTTAAACCTGGGAGCAGGTAGAATTGTCCCCCAGGAATATACGCGAATAACGAAGGCGGTAAGAAACGGCTCTATACTTGAAAATGATGTAATAAAAAAGGCTATCGAGAAGGTTAAAGCAAAAAACGGAGCTCTCCATTTGATGGGATTACTTTCAGATGGAGGGGTACACAGCCATATAAAACACCTGTATGGATTGTTGGAAATGGCCAAAACAGCTGAGATTGAAGAAGTATATGTACACACAATCTTAGATGGAAGAGATACACCTCCTCGCAGTGCACTCACCTATATAAAAGAGCTAAAAAAGAAAATGGATGAAATAGGTGTTGGTAAAATTGCCACTGTTAGCGGTAGGTACTATTCAATGGATAGAGATCAAAGATGGGATAGAACAAAAAAAGCCTATGATGCTTATGTCTTAGCTAAAGGTAAAAAGGTGGACTCTGCTGAAATGGCGGTAGAAAAATCATATGAACGAGGAGAAAATGATGAATTTGTTTTGCCCAGCGTTATTGTGGAAAATGGTCAACCGGTTACAACCCTTAAAAATGAGGATTCCCTTATATTCTTTAACTTTAGAGCAGATAGGGCCAGACAAATAACTAGGGCTTTAGCCCTAGATGAATTTGATGAATTTGAAAGGCCAAAGAAACATCCACAGGACTTATATTTTATCTGTATGACTGAGTATGATGAAAATTTTGATCTACCAGTTGCTTTTTCAAAACTTTATATGGAAAATGTTTTAGGTAAAGTACTGAGTGACCATGGACTCCGCCAACTGAGAATTGCAGAAACAGAAAAATATGCTCATGTAACTTTCTTTTTTAACGGGGGAGAAGAAAGAGAATTTGAAGGAGAAGACCGGGAGTTAATTCCGTCTCCCAAGGTTGCAACATATGATCTCCAGCCTGAGATGAGTGCATTTAAGGTTAAAGATACTTTATTAAAAAAATTGGATGAGGATATTTATGATGTTATTATCTTAAATTTTGCCAATCCTGATATGGTTGGTCACACAGGTTTTTATAAAGCAGCAGTTCAGGCTTTAGAAGCAATAGATGAATGTATGAGTGAAATTGTCCCCCATATTTTAGAGATGGGTGGACAGATGTTAATAACAGCTGATCATGGTAATAGTGAACAAATGGTCGATGAAGAAGGGAAACCACACACTGCTCATACCAATAATCCAGTAATCATGATATATGTTGGTTCGACTGAAGATATAAAATTAAAAGATGGTAAGTTAGCAGATGTTGCTCCTACTCTTTTAGATATTTTAAATATTAAAAAACCCGAGGAGATGACCGGTAATTCTTTGTTAAAAAAATAATAAAATGAGGTGATTGTTATGATAAGTCCTTTTATCGAAGATGTTTTTGCCCGTCAGATTTTTGATTCACGCGGAAATCCTACTATAGAAGTTGACGTAGTATTAGAAGATGGGACTCTGGGAAGAGCTAAGGTGCCATCTGGTGCTTCTACCGGTGCTCATGAAGCTGTTGAATTGAGAGATGATAGTCAAGAATATATGGGTAAAGGTGTAATGAAAGCAGTCAAAAATGCAAATACAATAATTGGACCTGAATTAATTGGAATGGATGTTAGAGACCAAATTTTAATAGATAATTTGATGAAGGAGATGGATGGTACTGATAATAAAGGCAAACTGGGGGCCAATGCAATTTTAGGGATTTCATTGGCAGTTGCTGAGGCTGCTGCCTCTTGTTCAGAACAGTTTTTGTTCAATTATTTAGGTGGGGTAAACGCCAATCTTCTGCCGGTACCGATGATGAATATATTAAATGGTGGAGAACACGCCGATAACAATGTAGATATTCAGGAGTTTATGATTATGCCGACTGGAGCAACTAGTTTTAAAGAGGCTCTTCAGATGGGGACAGAAGTCTATCATAATCTCAAAAAAGTACTACAGTCAAGAAGTTTATCCACTGGAGTTGGGGATGAAGGTGGATTTGCTCCTGATTTGTCCTCTAATGAAGAAGCGCTTGATATTATTATTGAAGCTGTGCACAAAGCAGGCTATAAAGCAGGTCAGGATATAATGCTTGCATTGGATGTGGCTGCAACAGAAATCTACGAAGCAGGCAATTACAACTTTAAGGGTGAAAAAGTTATGCGGAGCCCAGCAGAAATGGTTGATTATTATCAAAAATTGGTTGAAAAGTATCCTATTATTTCAATTGAAGATGGATTAGATGAAGATGATTGGGATAATTGGGCTTTATTAAATAAAAGGTTGGGAGATAGAGTTCAACTTGTGGGAGATGATCTTTATGTAACAAACAGCCAGCGGTTAAAAAGAGGCATTGAAAATAAAGTGAGCAATTCTATTTTAATTAAAGTAAATCAGATTGGCACCTTAACTGAAACCTTGAATACAATTGAAATGGCTAAAAAAGCTGGATACACTGCAGTTATTTCCCACCGTAGTGGTGAAACAAGTGATACAACGATTGCTGATTTAGCTGTGGCGATGAATACTGGACAGATAAAAACCGGTGCACCGGCTAGATCAGAACGAGTAGCTAAATATAATCAGCTACTCAGAATAGAAGAGGCCCTGGGAAGTGCTGCAAATTATGCTGGAATAGAAGCATTTTACAATATAAATAGCTGAAATAAATTGATTAAATATAAAAATAGTAGGTGGAGTATTTTAACCGGTGTTTTTGAAACAATATATATTTCTTCATGTTATATTCATAATTAACTTCTATAATATAATCAAATTCAAAAATAAGATTAAGAGAGAGATAAATATGAAGAAATTAATAGTAACCACACTAGTTATATCATTAATTGTTTTAGGCTTTGGGGTATTTTCTGTAGAGGCTCAGAGTATGGAAGGTTCAAAAATGGGAAATAGAGGCATAAATGATGATACCACTAGACCTTATTATCAAAGAGATTTTCAAGATAGCACGTGTTTTTTAGACTTAGAAAAAGAATAACTTGATCAAATAACATCAATTAGAGAAGAACAAATAACAGCAAGAGAAGAAATATTTGAAGCAATGCAAACTCTTAGAAACGAGTTGAGGGAAGCAATATTTACCGATCAACCAGCAGATATAATTGATGATCTTGAAAAAGAGATGTCAGAATTTAGGGCAGAGATGGATGAGATTAGAATTGAATATCTGGCTTAACTAAGAAATATACTGACAGAAGAACAGCTGGTAAGACTTGCTGATAATGATTATAGAATAGGTATAGCAGGTAATACTAATAAAGGATTAGCTGATGTACAATTAAGGAGAGATAATAGTATAAAGAATAGTTATTGAAAAAACCAAAGATCTAAAAAATGTAATAAGTTCTAAAAATTAAAAACTTATTATTATCACAGGGCTCCTTAATAGGAGCTCTTTTAATTTGCAAAAAAATATCTATAAGTAAAGTATTTGCTTAGTGGAAAATAAGTTTTGGAGATTAAAAATAAAGTACTTGGAACTATATTGAGTAATGTCAAATAAAGTGATATAATTTAATACAAAGAAACTATTATTACTAACCTATTCCCCGGAAAAGATAAAATTGTATTCAGGGGTTTTTCTGTTTTTATATTTTTTATGGTGATTAGCTTAACATAGGAGTAAAGTTTTACGATTATATTGTTTTTTAAAAGAATCAGGGCACAAGAACAGATTGTAAAGTTTGAATAAATATTGACATCACATAGTATATTTGTTAGTATTAATTTACTAAACTGAACGGTCAGTCGAGAATTACAGGAGTTGATTTAATGACCATAAATACTAAAATAAATATAATGGATACAGCATTGAAATTATTTGCTGAGAAGGGATTTAGCGATACTTCAATTTCAGCTATTGCCGAAGAAGCGGGTATAGGTAAGGGAACTATTTATTGGTACTTTGAAAGCAAAAAAGATTTGTTTTTTTCAATTGTTGAACAAAGAGGCCAAGATTACTTTAATAAGGTTTTAAAACTTGATAATGATAGTATAGAATCAGAGCAGATAATCTATAAGTATATAAAATATACGATTGAATTTATTGATAATAATTATGATGTTGCCAAAATGTTGATAACCAATACGGAGATAATAAATAATGAATTCAAAAAAATGATGGAGCTTAAACAGCAGGAGGTTATTAGTATCTTAGAAAAGGCCCTTAAAAGAGGCCAAAAGGAAGATAAGTTCAGAGGTTTTAAAAGTAGAGATATTGCTTTTATGATTATGAATATAGCAAAAAGTGGGCATAATCAATTTAATTTTTCTATAGAAGGGAATATAGATCAAAAAACGCAGAAAATTTATGATTTCATCATGTATGGGTTAATTAAGGAGGAGAGGAAAACATGAAAAACAAAAGTATATTTTATATATTTATCTGCCTGTTGTTTATACTTTTATCTATAAATTTTAACATAGCAGCGGAAGAAATATCGTTAAATGGGGCTGTAAAACTTTTAAATAAAAGCAGTTCACAGTTAGATAATGTCCAAAGAGATATTGAATCAGCGGAGATTGACTTAAAGTTAGCTGAAAAAGGTTTAGCAGCTGAAGTGACCTTACAGACTTCTTATACCAGACTGGATGAGGCCCCTCAATCACCAACTGAATATGTATTGAGTCCAACTGGCAAAATCAACTTTCAGGGAAGTGAAGTTAATAAATATAGGTTTATACCGGTTACATTTAAAAAATTATCTCAGGATAATTACAGGGCAAGTTTATCCATTAACAAGCCGCTATATCTGGGCGGGCAGGTAAAAAATGCTGTAAAATTAAGTGAAAAAGCTGTACAGTTGAGTAAATTAAATTATGAAAAGACCCTAAATGAAAGGATAAATTCAATTATCCAAGCATACTTCAATGTGCTGATAAAAGACAGCCTTTTGTCGGTACAAAAGAATTCGCTTAAATTAGTTCAAGAACATTTAGATAATGTGATAAGAAATTATGAAGCGGGTATGGCCATAAAAAGTGATGTAAACGAGGTTGAAATCGAGCTAAATAAGTCTAAACAGTCTCTTTATCAGTCCGAAAATGAATTAAAAATTGCAAAAAAAAGGTTGGCAGATCTCTTAAATCTTCCAGATCTTGATTTCAGCTTAATTGAACCCAAACTGCCAGAGTTAAAAGAGGAGTTGGATTTTCATTTACAGCGAGCTTATAATAACAGTTTTGAGCTACAGAGCCTTTTATTAAAACAAAAGATCAATGACATCAACAAGGAAATGGAAAATAAGCTTTTCAAACCATCCTTTTTTTTAAACGGCAATTATACAGTACAGGGCGATAAACTCGATTTAGATCAGGGCGATTTTAATATTACCCTAAGTGGATCTGTTACACTTTATGATGGAAATAAATCAAAATTAAACCTAAAAAAAATAAATCTAGAAGAAGCCAGCCTTAAAAATAATCAAAAACAGTTAAGAAACAATATAGAGACTGAAATAATGGCAGCTTTATATAAGATAGATGAAAACAAAAAGAAATTAAAAATAGCAGAAAAAAATAAGATACATGCTCTTGAGAACTATAATCAGGCTGTAAAGAGTTTTAATAACGGTGTGGCAAATAGTCTAGATGTATTGCGGGCAGAGACTAATCTAAATCAGATTAAGATTTCCCAAAGCCAAACATATTATCAATATATGATGAGTGTTTATAACCTGTTATATCAAACGGGGACTTTAAATAATTATTTTGAGGAAGTGATTAAAAGTGAAAATAAATAAAATAATATACATGACTTTAATTATCATATTATCTTTTAGTATATTAAGTGGTGCACAGGAGCCTGTAAAAGTAGTTCAGCCTAAAAGGGGAGATATTAATATATCAGAAACTGTTGCAGGCAAAATTGTACCTGCCAAAACGATTAATCTTCCCTCAGAGATTAATGGCGTAGTTAAAAAGATATATGTATCTATTGGCGAAAAGGTTAATCAGGGTGATAAACTTTTAGAATTTGATAAAAGTCAGATATTAATACAAAAAAAACAGTCTGAGGCAACCTTAGAAGCTGCTCAGTCCAATTTTAATCAGGTGTTGAGGGGGGCCTCTCAGGAAGATATTGAGACAGCCGAAGCCAACTATAAGCAGGCCCAAATATCTTTGGCAAGTGCTAAAAAAAGCCTGGAAATAGTCCGGGAAACTTATCAAGACAAGACCTCTTTAAAACAGCAGCTGATTAATGCTGAAATGCAACTTGCCAGTGCAGAAAAACAGCTTCAGTCTGCTGCTGAAAGAGTAAAACAAGCTGAAAAAGCCCTACAGCAGGCAGAAGTTGGGGTAAAACAGGCTAAAAATAACTTGACTCAGGCTAAAAACGATTATGATAGAATGGGAAAATTGTATAAGGATAATGTTATAAGTAAACAGCAGATGGAAGGGGCTAAATTACAGTTAGAAAATGCGCAATCTTCTTATGATAATGCCCACCTCCAGGTTGAAAATGCACATTTATCTATTAAAAGTGCTGAAATTGCTGAAGAGCAAGCAGAAATATCTTTAACTTCCTCTAAACAAATCTATGAGATAACTAAAAAAACCTATGACAATCCAACTCAGCTTAAACAACAGCTACATTCAGCTGAAACACAGGTAGAGGTATCAGAAGTTAATTTGGTTATCGCAGAAACCAATCTAAAAAAGATCAAAAAAGGGGCGGATCAAGATCAAATTCAAGCAGTTCGTGCTAGTATTAAACAGGCTGAAGCAGGATTAGAACAGATTAATCTTCAGTTGTCTAAAACTATAATAAAAAGTCCGATAAGTGCACATATAGCATCTGTAAATACGGAAGAAAACGAGATGGTTGCGGCAGGGACCCCGGTAGTAAATTTAGCTGTAATTGATCAACTGAACGTAGATACAACTGTCACCCCGGACTTAAGACCATATATAAAAGTGGGAGATGAAGTAGAGATAATAATAAAAAACGGGGGGAGCAAACAATATGCTGCTGTCATTAAAAATATATCGCCTATAATAAATCCTCAGAACGAAGCTTATCCTATAAAATTACAATTTATTGATGTGCCTCAAAATATTTATGCAGGTATGTTTGTGGATGTCAGATTTCAAAAAAGTAGTTCCAAAGAGGCTTTAAGTGTACCTATAGATTCAGTTTTTAATTTGTATGATGTTCCCTATCTATTTGTGGTAGAGGACGGAAAGGTAGCAAAAAGAGAACTAGAAGTTGGTTTAATTTTTCAAGACAGAGTGGAAGTCTTAGGTGGTCTAAATGAGGATGATCAACTAATAATTCAAGGTCAGCAGAAGGTTGCAGATGGAGACACTGTTGAGGTGGTTGAATAATGAAACTATCGGATTTTTCGATCAAACGCAGTGTAACAACTGTTATGCTGATCTTATTGGTTATGATCTTGGGCTTTATTTCTCTGGATAGGTTGAATATCGATCTACTGCCGGAAATAAATTTTCCGGGGGCAGCTGTTGTTACAACTTATGAAGGGGCAGGACCAGAGGAAATAGAATCTCTTATCACAAAACCTCTGGAAAATTCTCTGGCAACTGTGACCAATGTGGAGACAATTAACTCTACTTCCGATAGTGGTCAGTCAACTATTATTATGGAGTTTAACTTCGGGACAGATATGGACTTTGCAGCTTTAGACATGAGAGAACAGACCGATCTAGTTTCTGACTTTTTGCCTGAAGATGCCAGCAAACCCTTAATTGTTAAGTTTGATCCCTCTATGATCCCTGTTTTACAGTTGGGAGTATACAGCGGTCAAAATTTAGCAGACTTAAAAGCAAAAGTTGAAGACAATATAATCCCTAAATTGGAGAGGATAAAAGGGGTTGCTTCTGTTAATCTAACGGGAGGGCTTGATAGGGAAATATTGATCGAACTAGATAAAAATAAGATGGAAAATTATGGGGTGAGCTTTAATTCTGTTACGCAAAATTTACTTCTGGAAAATTTAGACCTTTCGGGTGGAGAGGTCAAAAGAGGTAATATTGAGTATATTGTAAGGGTGACTGGTAAATTTGAAAATGTTGATCAGATCCGAGAGGTTTTAATACCGACTGGTTCTGGCCAGGGGCTTGTTAAACTTAGCGATATTGCAAATGTAAAAGACACCTACAAAGAAGTTAGCACGAGTGCCAGAGTTAACGGAGAAGAAAGTGTTGGACTAACTATACAAAAACAAACTGATTCCAATACGGTATCTGTAGCAAATAGAGTTAGAGATGAAATAGAAGAGCTTAAAAAAGATTATAAGAACTTGAATATTGTTCCCATTGCAGATCAAGCTGAATATATAGAGCTTTCCATTAATAGTGTTTATAGAAATGCATTGTTCGGTGGATTGCTTGCTATCATCGTACTTTTCTTATTTCTCAGAAATTTAAGGAGTACCATTATTATAGGTCTAACCATTCCGATTTCTGTTGTGGCGACCTTTTTATTAATTTATTTTTCCGGATTAACTATCAATATTGTATCCTTGGGTGGGCTCGCTCTCGGAATCGGAATGCTTGTTGATAATTCAATTGTTGTGCTGGAAAATATATTTCGTTTTAAACAGTACGGATTAAATCGAGTAGAGGCAGCTAGCCGGGGAAGTGAAGAGGTTGGGATGGCTATAACAGCATCTACTTTCACAACTATTGTTGTTTTTTTACCCGTAATATTTGTAGAGGGGTTAACAGCTCAAATATTTAGAGAGCTAGCTCTTACGGTTAGTTTTTCCTTATTTGCTTCTCTGATTGTGGCTTTAACTTTAATTCCGATGCTGTCGTCAAAGATATTGAAGTTAAGCAAAAAACAGATGAATATAGAAAAGAAAACCGGGTTAGGTTTTATCAGAAGAAATTACAAGAGATCTCTGAATTGGATTTTAAATCAGCGTTGGATAGTATTTGCTTCGATATTAATTATAGCAGCTGTAGGTTGGTTTTTTTATCAAAAACTGGGGGCGGAGTTTTTACCTCCCTTCGATCAGGGGCAAATTACAGTCAACTTTAGTTTACCTGTTGGAACAACTCTGGATGAGACCAATAAGGTGGCAGAGGATATAGAAGAAACCCTAAAAAAAGTTCCGGAAGTTAAAACCATATTTACAAATATTGGAGTGGGAGATATGATGACCGGTTCAACGGCTTCGGAATCGGGTTCGTTTACAGTTATTTTAAAAAAATTAGCTGAGAGAGACCGTTCCACTAATCAGGTTATGGAGAGTCTGCGAACTAAAATTAAAGTACCTGGTGCAGATCTTAATATTGAATCAGAGAGTGGTTTTTTAGGAGTTACTGGAGGAAAACCTATCAATATTAAAGTGGTCGGTCAAAACTTAAAAGAGCTTGAACGTCTAACTGGTCTTGTTATTAAAGAGATAAAACAGGTTGAAGGCGTTAGAGAGGTGCAAGATTCTTTTGAAGAAGGCAGGCCGGAATTTTTGATAAATATCGATAGGACAAGAGCAGCCAGGTTTGGTTTAAGAGTAAGCAGTGTGGCTAGTACAGTTAAAACTGCTATAACCGGAGATATTGCTACGCGTTATGAAGTTGGAGGCAGTGAATATGATGTACGGGTTACTTTAAATGAAGAAAACAAAAAGAGTTTAGATCAGGTGAGAGATATCTTGCTACCCTCACCTACAGGTGCCAAGGTTCCCCTGTCAAGGGTGGCTGATTTTGAATTATCAGAAGGGCCGAGGGAGATATTGAGGATTAACCAAGAAAGATATGGAGAGATAACTGCTTCACTTTATGAGGTGGATCTAGATACTGCTGTCAGCAATATTCAAAAAAGAATAAATGAAAATGTAGAATTTCCGGAGGAATACAGCATAAAATATGGGGGACAATTTCAGGATCTTCAGCAATCTTTCACTGACCTTTATTATGCTTTCGCTTTAGCCATTATTTTGGTATATATGGTAATGGCTTCTCAGTTTGAGTCCCTTGTTCATCCTTTAATAATAATGTTTACTGTTCCTCTGGCCTTGGTTGGAGTGATATTGGGACTGTATATCTTTGATATAACTATCTCAGTTCCAGCGTTAATAGGCATTATAACACTGGCCGGTATAGTTGTTAATAATGCGATTGTTCTAGTTGATTATATCAATAGGTTGAGAAAAGAAGGACGTACCAAAAAGGAGGCTATTTTGGAAGCCGGTCCTATCCGAATGAGACCGATAATGATGACAGCTATGACAACAATATTAGCTTTAATCCCCTTATCTCTTGGCATTGGGGAGGGTTCAGAATTGGAACAACCACTGGCTGTCGTAGTTATTAGTGGTCTTTTCTTCTCGACCTTTTTAACACTTTATGTAATTCCGGTTCTATATTCATCACTTACAGATATAAGTGATAAAATAAAGGCAGGATTAAAGCAATTGATATAAATGAACTAACTATTTATGGAAAACAACCAAAAAAGAACTCAAAAAATTGTGGTTGAAATAAATTAATAAAGGAACATTGTATAATTAAATGCACGGAAGGATAAAAAAATAGACACACACCCTGTACCTCCTATATAATGTTAAGTATTATGCAAAACATCAAGGAGGTATCAGAATATGTGTCAAAGCAATTATAACACAGATCGACAAAAAGGTGAACATCTAAATTTAGAAGAAAAATATATAA
>Ga0209942_1001846_pt1 | contig 11212 bp, 13 predicted proteins | sample SalPonR1_A_D2_MG_FD_185695 | JGI IMG/M metagenome (GOLD analysis project Ga0209942, IMG submission 185695) | Salt pond soil microbial communities from South San Francisco under conditions of wetland restoration - Salt Pond MetaG R1_A_D2_MG... ... | reverse complement strand
CACCACGCAGATCTACACGCACCTTGATTTTCAGCATTTGGCCCGCATCTATGATCAGGCGCACCCGCGTGCGCGCAAACGGCGCTGAGGCACCGCCCCGGGCCGACTGAGCCAGGCCAACTGAGCCGGGCCGACCAAGCCGGACGCACTGAGGAGTCCCCAATGCAACAGTTTCGCGGCACCACCATCCTGTCCGTGCGCCGCGACGGCGTCGTCGCCGTCGGCGGAGACGGGCAGGTCTCGATGGGCAACACCATCATGAAGGGCAACGCCCGCAAGGTACGCCAGCTCTACGACGGCAAGGTGCTGGCCGGGTTCGCCGGCGGCACGGCCGACGCCTTCACCCTGTTCGAACGCTTCGAGGCGAAGCTGCAGCAGCACGGCAACCTGACGCGCGGCGCCATCGAGCTGGCCAAGGACTGGCGCACCGACCGCATGCTGCGGCGCCTGGAGGCGCTGCTGTGCGTGGCCGACCGCGAGAAGAGCTTCATCATCTCCGGCAACGGCGACGTGATCGAGCCGGAAAACGACCTGATGGCGATCGGCTCCGGCGGGCCTTATGCCCAGGCGGCCGCGCGCGCGCTGCTGGAGAACACCGAGCTGGACGCCCGCGCCGTGGTGGAGAAAGCGCTGGGCATCGCGGCCGACATCTGTGTCTACACTAACAGCAACCTGGTAATCGAGACCCTGTCATGATCCAGACTCCCATGACGCCGCGCGAGATCGTGCAGGAACTGGACAAGCACATCGTGGGCCAGACCGCCGCCAAGCGCGCGGTGGCGATCGCCTTGCGCGATCGCTGGCGCCGCATGCAGATCGAGGAGCCGCTGCGCTCCGAGATCACGCCGAAGAACATCCTCATGATCGGGCCGACCGGCGTCGGCAAGACCGAGATCGCCCGGCGCCTCGCGCGGCTGGCGCGCGCGCCCTTCATCAAGGTCGAGGCCACCAAGTTCACGGAAGTGGGCTACGTCGGCCGCGAGGTGGACAGCATCATCCGCGATCTGGCCGATGCCTCGATCAAGATGACGCGCGAACAGGAGATGGAGCGGGTGCGGCATCGCGCGGAGGATGCCGCGGAGGAGCGCGTGCTCGACGCGCTGCTGCCGGGCACGCGCTCCGGCTGGGACGACGCGGAGAAGCAGGGCGCCGAGGAGGCGCGTGGCGCGGACACGCGGCAGAAGTTCCGCAAGATGCTGCGGGAAGGCCGGCTGGACGACAAGGAGATCGAGATCGAGGTCAGCGCCGCGCCCGGCGGGGTGAACATCATGGCGCCGCCCGGCATGGAAGAGATGGCCAACCAGCTGCAGGGGCTGTTCAGCAACATGGGCGGCAAGAAGCGCCAGCGCAAGCTGAAAGTCAGCGACGCGATGAAGCTGCTGGCGGACGACGAGGCCGCCAAGATGGTGAACGAGGAAGAGATCAAGCTCAAGGCGATCACCAACGTGGAGCAGAACGGCATCGTGTTCATCGACGAGATCGACAAGGTCACCCGGCGCGAAGGCGCGGCCGGCGCCGACGTCTCGCGCGAGGGCGTGCAGCGCGACCTGCTGCCGCTGGTGGAAGGCTGCACCGTGAGCACCCGTTCGGGCATGGTGCGCACCGACCACATCCTGTTCATCGCCTCGGGCGCCTTCCACCTGGCCAAGCCTGCCGACCTGATCCCGGAACTGCAGGGGCGGCTGCCCATCCGGGTCGAGCTGGACGCGCTCAAGGCAGAGGATTTCATCCGTATTCTCACCGAGCCCGACCATTCGCTGACGGTGCAATACGAAGCGCTCCTTGCGACCGAGGGCGTGCGGCTGTCCTTCACGGCGGACGGCGTCCGGCGCATTGCGGAGATCGCCGACCAGGTGAACGAGCGCTCCGAGAACATCGGCGCGCGGCGGTTGCACACCGTGCTGGAGCGCCTGCTGGACAGCATCTCCTTCGAAGCGGCCGACCGCACCGGCGCCGAGCTGGTGGTCGATGCGGCCTACGTCGAGGAGGCCCTGGGCGAACTGGCCGCCGACGAAGACCTGTCGCGCTACATTCTCTAAATGGGGCCATTCCCCATTTAAATAAGGCCAATCCCCATTTCCGGAAATGGGGATTGGCCCCATTTCGAGCTAAAATGCCGGCCTGGTTCCAGCCTCCGGAGGCGCCATGAGCGCTGATATCCCTACCCCTTCGACCATCCGCCTGCACCGCAAGTCCCGTGTCCTCGAAGTCGGCTGGGACGACGGCACCTCGTTCAGCCTGCCCTGCGAGTACCTCCGCGTGTTCTCCCCCTCGGCGGAAGTCCAGGGCCACGGGCCGGGCCAGGCGGTGCTGATGATCGGCAAGGAGAAGGTCAACATCTCCGCCATCGAGCCGGTCGGCCACTACGCGGTCAAGCTGATCTTCGACGACAAGCACGACTCCGGCCTGTTCTCCTGGTCGTACCTGCACTGGCTGGGCGAAAACTACGAGGAGAACTGGGCCACCTACCTGGGCAAACTCGACGAGGTCGGCTACAAGCGCAAGGAAGTGCCGGCGGAATGAGCGCCGACAAGGACACCACGCATTTCGGTTTCGCCGAGGTGCCGGTCACCGAGAAAGCCCGGCGCGTGCGCGGGGTCTTCGACTCGGTGGCCTCGCGCTATGACCTGATGAACGACCTGATGTCGCTGGGCATCCACCGGCTGTGGAAGCGCTTCACCGTGGAAAAGGCCTGCCTGCGGCCCGGCATGCAGGTGCTGGACCTCGCCGGCGGCACCGGCGACCTGGCCGCGCTGATGGCCCCGCGGGTCGCGCCGGACGGGCGCGTGGTGCTGTCGGACATCAACGAGGCCATGCTGCGCCGCGGCCGCGAGCGGCTGATGGATCGCGGCATCGCGGGCGAGGCGGTCGAGTACTGCCTGGCCGACGCCGAAAAGCTGCCGCTGGATGACGGGCGTTTCGATGTCGTGACCATCGCCTTCGGGCTGCGCAACGTCACCCGCAAGGAAGCCGCGCTGGCCGAGATGTTCCGCGTCCTCCGTCCCGGCGGCCAGCTGCTGATCCTCGAATTCTCGCGGCCGGCGGCCCCGCTGGCGCCCGCCTATGACCTGTATTCTTTCCGCGTGCTGCCCGCCGTCGGCAAGCTGATCGCCAACGACGAACAGAGCTACCGCTACCTGGCGGAGTCCATCCGCATGCATCCCGACCAGGAGACGCTGCGCGACATGATGAGCGCGGCGGGCTTCGAGGATTGTCGCTACCACGACCTCACCGGCGGGATCGTCGCCCTGCACCGCGGCTGGAAATACTGATGTTCCAGCCCCTTGCCGTGCTGCTCAACCGCGGCATCCGCGCCTCCAGCGACGCCACCGCGCGCTGCCGGGCGCTGCAGGACCGCAGCTTCCGCATCGAGCTGGACGGCCTCGGGCTGGGCCTGACCCTGCGCTCGCAGGGCGAAAGCGTGGTGCTGACGGACGAGACCGCGCCGGGCGCCGCCGCGCCCGAAACGGCCGCCGACGCCACGCTCAGCGGCACCCCCGGCGCGCTCGCGCGGCTGGCCGCCACCGGCGACGAATCGCTGCTGCGCGCCCGCAGCGTGCGCATCACGGGTGACCCGCTGGTGGCGCGCGACTTCGGCGAGCTCATCTCCCTGGCCGCGCCCGACTTCGAGGAAGAGCTGTCGCGCATCGTGGGCGACGTGGCGGCCCGCCAGGCGGGCAAGCTGTTCCGCGGCCTGCGCGAGTGGGGCATGGACTCGGCCGACCGGCTGTCCCGCACGCTGGCCGAGTACCTGCAGGAAGAGAGCCGCGACCTGCCCACGCGACACGAAGTGGAGGCCTTCCTCGACGAGGTGGACACCGTGGCGGGGGACGTGGCCCGGCTGGAGGCCCGCCTTCGCCGGCTGGAGCAGGCGGGGTGAACCGGCTGGGCCAACTCTGGCGCCTGCTGCGCATCCAGCGCGTGCTGCTGAAGCACGGCCTCGACGAGCTCGTCACGGCGACTCACCTGTTCCGGCCGCTCGCCCGCCTGCGCCGCATTCCCGGCCTGGGCATCCGCAAGGCCGCCCGCGAGCTGCCGATGGGCGTGCGCGTGAGGGAGGCGCTGGTCGAGCTCGGCCCGATCTTCGTCAAATTCGGCCAGGCGCTGTCCACGCGCCGCGACCTGCTGCCCAAAGAGATCGCGATGGAACTGGCGAAGCTGCAGGACCGGGTGCCGCCCTTCCCCGCCGCCGAGACCCGCCGCCAGCTGGACGCCGCCTATCGCCGGCCGCTGGACGAAATGTTCGCCCGCTTCGACGAGCAGCCGCTGGCGGCGGCCTCCATCGCGCAGGTGCACAGTGCCGCCCTGCCCGACGGCCGCGAGGCCATCGTGAAAGTGCTGCGCCCCGGCGTGGAAAAACAGATCCGCGGCGACGTGGACATCCTGCACACCCTGGCCGCGCTGGCGGAGCGTTACCGGCCCGGCCTGCGGCGGCTGCGCCCGCGGGAGGTGGTGCGGGAATTCGACGCCACGCTGATGGACGAGCTCGACCTCATGCGCGAGGCCGCCAACGCGTCGCAGCTGCGCCGCAACTTCGAGGGCTCGCCGCTGCTGTACGTGCCGGAGGTCTACTGGGACTGGTGTCGCCCCGGCGTGCTGGTCATGGAGCGCATCCACGGCATCAATATCGGCCAGACCGAGAAGCTGCACGCGGCGGGCATCGACATGCGCCGCCTGGCGGCGAACGGCGTGGAAATCTTCTTCACCCAGGTCTTCCGCCACAATTTTTTCCACGCCGACATGCACCCGGGCAACATCTTCGTCAACCCGGAGGATCCGGCGCAGCCGCAGTACATCGCGGTCGATTTCGGCATCGTCGGCAGTCTGAGCGCGCGCGACCAGCAATACCTGGCGGAGAACTTCCTCGCCTTCTTCAACCGCGACTACCAGCGGGTCGCGCGGCTGCACGTGGAGTCCGGCTGGGTGGCGCCGGGCACCCGGGTCGAAGAAGTCGAGTCGGCTTTTCGCACCGTGTGCGAGCCGATTTTCAACCGGCCGCTGAAGGACATCTCCTTCGGCCAGTTCCTGGTGCGGCTGTTCACCGTGGCGCGGCGCTTCGACATGGAGGTGCAGCCGCAGCTGATCCTGCTGCAGAAAACGCTGCTGAACATCGAGGGCCTGGGCCGCGAGCTCTACCCGGACCTGGACCTCTGGGAAACAGCGCAACCCATCCTCGAGGAATGGATGCGCGAGCGCGTCAGCAGCCGCGCCATCGTCGAGCGCCTGCGCGAGCAGCTGCCCGAGATGGGCGAGACCATCCAGGAGCTGCCCCAGGCCGTGCACGCGATCCTGCAACGCGCCGCCGAGGGGCGCCTGCAGGTGGAAGTGAAACACCCGGGCATCGAGCCGTTGCGGGCGGAACTCGCGCGCGGCCGGCGGCAGCGCTGGCAGGCCATCACCGGCGGCACGCTGCTGCTCGCCGGAACGCTGTGGCTGGGACTGGAGGCTACGCCACCGCCACTCGGCTGGGTGCTGCTCGCGGCCGGGGCGGCGCTGTTACTGGTCAGTCGCCCGGGCAACTCTGCCTGAGGCAGTCGGCCAGCGCCCGCGCGGCCGGCCCGGCGTCCTCCCGATCGGCGAACACCAGGTAGAGCTCCTGGTGCCGCACGGCTCCCTCCGCGAGCGGCAGCCGTTTCAGCCGGCCGTCCGCCAAAAGTTCCGCCACGCGGTGCCGCGGCAGCCACGCGAAGCCCATGCCCCGCGCGACGGCGTCCACCGAGGTTGCGAGGTGGCTCACCGTCCAGCGCTGCTCTGCGCCCAGCCAGCCCGCATCGCGCGGCTCCCGCAGGCCGGAGTCCCTGACCACCAGCTGGCGATGCTGGCGCAGGTCGCGCTGGGTGAGCGGACGCCCCAGGGCGTTCAGGGGATGGTCGGGATGCGCGACGGCCAGGAACTCCACCACGGTCAGCGGATCGCCGAGGAAGCCCGGCGGCACCCAGGCCGTCACCGCAAGGTCGGCGCTCCCGGCAAACAACTGCTCCGTGGTACCCGACAGGACACTCTCGATGAGCTCCACGCGCGTGGTGCCGGTCAAGCGGGCGAAGGCGTCGAGGCTGGCCAGCATGCGCTCCTGCGGGAAGATCACCTCCACCGCCAGGCGGACCACCGGCTCCCAGCCCCGGGCGAGTTGCCCGGCCGCCCGCTCGATCGCCCGCGCCTCGTCCAGCAGGTAACGGGAGCGCCGCAGGAGCTCCCGTCCCGCCGGGGTCAGCACGGCACGCCGTCCCTCGAGTTCCAGGAGCTCCACGCCCAGGCCCGCCTCGAGACGCCGGATCCCGTAGCTGACGGTGGAGACTGATTTGGATAAGGCCTCGGCCGCGCCTGCGTAGCCGTCGTGGTCCACCACCGCCTGCAGCATGCGCCACTGTTCAAGAGTTACACGCGGCCGCATTTCGATTTCCTAGAAATTATTTAACGATATTTTGCCATTTATCTTCGATTCAGTCGAAGTTAACGTGTCGATCAGCTATCGCAATTTCCTTCGGGAGGCGCAAATGACGACACGACGCATTCGACAGGTCCTGCCCGGCCGCCCCGCCTCGGATGGCGCCGGCGTCAGGATCCTGCGCACCATCGGCCACGCCCCGCACGACATGGATCCGTTCCTGATGCTGGACGAGATCCGCTCCGACCAGCGCGATGAGTTCGTGGCCGGTTTCCCGCCGCACCCGCACCGGGGCATCGAGACGCTCACCGTCATGCTCGAGGGCGGCTTCGAGCACCAGGACCACATGGGCCACCGGGCGGCGATTCGTGCCGGCGGCGCGCAATGGATGTCTGCGGGGCGCGGCGTGATCCATTCCGAAATGCCCCTGCCGGGCGAGGGCAAGATTCATGGCTTCCAGCTGTGGATCAACCTGCCGGCCGCCGACAAGCTGCGCGAACCGGACTACGCCCAGGCCGAGGCCGCCGAGCTGCCGGCGCTGGCGCTCGAACAGGGACGCCTGAGGGTCCTGGCGGGTCGCCACGGCAGGCAGGTCTCGCCCATCGATCATCCCGCCTGCGAGGCCGCGGTGCTCGAGCTGCGCCTGCAGCCGGACGCCCGCTACGAGTGGACACCGCCCGCCGGCCACCGCGCGCTGGTGCGGCCGTACCTGGGCACGGTGGACATCGATACCGGGAGCGGCGACCCGGTGAGCCTTGAGGATGGCCGCATGGCGGTGCTGGACGGCAGCGGGCCAGTCGGGCTGCGGGCAGCCGGCGGTCCCGCCGGCATGCTGCTCTTGTCGGGCCGACCGCTCGACGAGCCCATCGTCCAGCACGGCCCCTTCGTGATGAATACCGCCGGGCAAATCCGCCAGGCCGTCCGCGACTACCAGAGCGGCGCGCTGGTGGCGCCGCGCCACTGACCAAGACACCGGCCAACGACACCGAACAACGACACCGAACACGGAGAAACCCGATGAATACGCTCAACCCATGGATCCAGCTGGCCGCGCGCCTGTCCTTGTCCCTGCTTTTTATCGTCGCCGGCTTCAATAAAATCGGCAGCTACGAAGGCGTTGCGGGCTACATGAGCTCAATGGGCGTGCCCGGCGCGCTGCTGCCGCTGGTGATCGCGCTCGAGTTGCTGGGCGGCATCGCCATTGCGATCGGCTTCCGCACGCGCCTGGTCGCCTTTCTCCTGGCCGGCTTTTCGCTGCTCAGCGGATTCCTGTTCCACAGCCCGCTCGACCCCAGCGAGCAGACCCAGTTCCTGAAGAACCTGGCGATCGCCGGCGGCTTCCTGCTGCTGGTCGCGCACGGCGGCGGCGCTTACGCCCTGGACGCGCGCCGGCGCTGAGCTGGGAATCAGTCGCGTGTCGCGTCCATGCCGAACACCGGCTCGTCGCCCAGCACCTCGCTGCTCACGGTTGCGCCGGCCCGGATTTCGAGCCAGTCACCGGGTCCCAGCAGGCGCTCCCGACCGTCGAGCACCACGCGCATGCAGCCGGAGTACACCGCCTCGATGTATGACTCGCAGGCGCAGTGAGTGCCGAATGCCGTGCCGGGCGCAAGCAGGTGGACAGTCACCCGGTAACCTTGCGCCTCGAGCCGCGAGCGCAAACGCCGCAGCGCGCTCTCGCCGCGGTGCTCGCGGGCGTCGTTCCGGCTGTGGCCTGCGGCGGACATGTCTTGAGTGTAAGCCCGCGGCGCGTCAAGCGCCTCCCAGCCCGTGCAGAAAATCCGCCGGCGACTCGCCGCGCTCCAGCGCCTCGACCAGCGCCGAGCCCACGATCACGCCCGGAACGACCTTGCCGAGCGTCCCGACCTGCTCCGCGCTGCGCACGCCGAAACCGGCGCAGACCGGCACCGGCGAGGCCGCCACGACGCGGCCGAGATAAGCCTCCAGGTCCCCGCCCGCCGCCTTTGCGCCGCCGGTGATGCCGGTCACGTTGACCGCGTAGAGGAAGCCGCGGCTGGCGCGCGCGGCGGCCTCGAGACGGGCCGGCGGAGTGACGGGGCTGACCAGGTGGATCAGCGCCAGCCCCCTGGCGGCCAGCGCCGCGTCCAGCGGCTCGCTCTCGTCCAGCGGCAGATCCGGCACGATGAAGCCCGCAACGCCGCTCGCCACGGCGCGCTCGGCCAGCCTGTCATAGCCCATCGCCAGCAGCGGGTTGAGATAGCTCATCAGCACCACCGGCGCCTCCGGCGGCGGGTCCATCTCGGCGAGCTCGTCCAGGATCCACGACAAGGTCACGCCCTGGGATATGGCGCCGCGGCTGGCGCGCTGGATGGTGAGGCCGTCGGCCATGGGATCGCTGAACGGCACGCCCACCTCGACCACGTCGGCCGCACTGGCGACCTCCCTCAGCGTCTTCCTGAAATCCTCTTTTCGCGGGTAGCCGGCGGTGAGGAAAGCCACCAGCGCGGTGCGCTCCTCGTCGCCGGCCGCGCGGATCGCCCGGCTGATGCGCTCGTGCGCCGTCATCGCGCCGCCGCCTTCTTGGGGAAGCGCGCCAGCGTCGGCATGTCCTTGTCGCCGCGCCCGGACAGGCCGAGCAGCACCCGCTTGCCCGGGTTGTCACGCGCCCACCGCTTCGCGCCGGCGAAAGCGTGCGCCGTCTCCAGCGCCGGCAGGATGCCCTCCAGCTCGCAGCACTCGTCCAGCGCCTCGAGCGACTCCGCATCACCGGCATACTCGTAGCGCACCCGGCCGATGGTCGCGAGGAAGGCGTGCTCCGGGCCCACGCCCGGGTAATCCAGCCCCGCCGAGACGCTGTCGGTCTCGTAGATCTGGCCGTCGTCGTCCGACAGCAGCAGCGAATAGGTGCCGTGCAGCACGCCGGGGCGCCCGAAGCTGATGGTGGCCGCATTCTCGCCCAGCCCGGCGCCGTGCCCGCCGGCCTCGATGCCGAGGATGTCCACCGAGGGATCGCCCAGGAAGCCGTGGAACAGGCCGATGGCGTTGCTGCCGCCGCCCACGCAGGCGATCACGGCGTCCGGCAGCCCGCCGGCGCGCTCGATCACCTGGGCGCGGGCCTCGCGGCCGATCACCGCCTGCAGCTCGCGCACCAGGTACGGGTAGGGATGGGGGCCGACCACCGAGCCGAGCAGGTAGTAGGTGTCCTCCGGGTCGGACACCCAGTCGCGCAGCGCCTCGTCGATGGCCGCCCGCAGCGTGCGGTCGCCGCTGGTGACCGGCACCACCTCGGCGCCCAGCCGGCGCATGCGCTCCACGTTGAGCGCCTGGCGCTCGCAGTCGATTTCGCCCATGTAGACCAGGCAGGGCAGGCCGATACGCGCGCAGGCCGCCGCCGAGGCCACGCCGTGCTGGCCGGCGCCGGTCTCCGCGACGATGCGCTTCGCGCCCAGGGTCTTTGCCAGCATGGCCTGGCCGAGCGCGTTGTTGATCTTGTGCGCGCCGGTGTGCGCGAGATCCTCGCGCTTGAGCCAGACTTCCGCGTTCCAGGCCTGCGACAGGCGCGGCGCGAAGGTCAGCGCGGTCGGTCGTCCCACCCAGTCGCGCAGCTCGGCCCCCAGGCAGGCCTGGAACGCCTCCGTGTGCAGGTGCGCCTCCATGCCCGCCTGCAGCCGGTCCAGCGCCGGCACCAGCGTCTCGGGCACGTAGCGCCCGCCCCAGGGCCCGAAACGGCCACGCGCGTCGGGCAGGCGGCCGTCCAGCAGCGCCTCGAGTCCGGCGGAATCTTCCGTGCCGGTCTTTGCCGTCATGTTCATCAGCCCTGCTCCTTCAATCCTGTTCAAAACCGCGTGCCGCGGCCACGAAAGCCTTCACCCGCTCGGGGCTCTTGACGCCGGGCGCCGACTCCACGCCGCTGGACACGTCCACGCCCCACGGCCGCACGCTCGAAATCGCCGCCCCGACGTTGTCCGGGTGCAAACCGCCGGCGAGAATCACCGGCACCTGCGCCGCAAGCGCCGCGGCTGCCTCCCAGTCCGCCGTGCGGCCGGCGCCGCTCTCCGGACCCTCGAACAGCAGCAGTTCGGGCAACAGCGGCGGCAGCGGCGCGCCGGAACGCAACACCGGCAGCGCCTCGGCGCCGCCCAGGTCCGCGCCGGACAGGTCGACAGCGTCGCTCTGCACCCAGTCGGCGGGGAAGGCCTCCAGCACCCGGGCGATCCAGCCGGGCGGAGGGTGGCGAAACACCGCCACGCGACGCACACCGGCGGGCAAGGCCGCCGCCAGCTCGCGGGCGCGCTCCGGCGTCACCTCCCGCGGCGACGGCGAGAACACGAAGCCGGCCGCGTCGGCGCCGGACTCGCCCACCGCCGCGACGCCCTCGGGCGTGGTCAGCCCGCAGATCTTCACGAATACGCTCATTCCGCCTCCCCCGCGACCGTTTTTGCTGCTGCTGTGGTCGCCTCTGTGGTCGCCCCTTTGGTCGCCCCTTTCGTCGCTTCGTCCACCGCCCTGCGGCCCGCCGCCAGCATTTCCGCCACGCCGGTCGCCGGGTCCGGCGCCCTCATGAGCGCCGTGCCCACCAGCGCGACGCGGTATCCCAGGGTCGCCGCGGCCGCCGCGTCGGCCGGCACGTGCAGCCCGCTCTCGGCCACCGCCGGCACGCCCGCCGGCAGGCGGGGCGCCAGCCGCGCCAGGCGGGCCGGGTCAACGGCCAGGGTGCGCAGGTCGCGCGTGTTGACGCCTACCAGCAATGGCGGGCCGTCGCCGCATTCTTCCAGGCAGTTCGCCGCGCGCTCCAGGTCGGCTTCGTCGAAAGCCTCCAGCAGCACGAACAGGCCTTGCTCGCGCGCGGCCGCGAGCATTTCCGCC
>Ga0209942_1001843_pt1 | contig 11228 bp, 10 predicted proteins | sample SalPonR1_A_D2_MG_FD_185695 | JGI IMG/M metagenome (GOLD analysis project Ga0209942, IMG submission 185695) | Salt pond soil microbial communities from South San Francisco under conditions of wetland restoration - Salt Pond MetaG R1_A_D2_MG... ... | reverse complement strand
GCCCCCGTACGCCAGCGCAGCGCGCGCCCGAGACGCCTGGCGCCTCGATCCGCAAGCGTTGGGGGCGCGTGGACCGGGTACGACGTTCGACGGCCGGGACCTGTTCGCCCCGGCCGCCGCTCGCCTGGCCCGAGGCGACGCGCCGGACAGCCTGGGTCGCTCCGTCGACGCGGGCACGCTGAAGACCGCGTCCACCCCCGAGCTCGCGACCGAGGGGGACGCGATCGTGGGCCGCGTGGTCTGGATCGATCGATTCGGCGACCTCGTGAGCGACGTCCCCGCTGGCCGGCTACCCCCCGCCCCCTGGATCGCCGAGGTCGCCGGACGCAGCGTGCGTGGCCCCTCGGCCGGATTCGCCGCCGCCCGGACGGGAGCGCCGGTCGCCTACCTCGGCTCGCTCGGAACGGTCGAGCTGGCGCTTCGCGACGGCGACGCGGCGTCGGCGTGGGGGATCGGCCGCGGAGCCGCGGTGCGCGTCTCCCCCGCCTGACGCAGCCGCCGACGACCTACGGCCGGTCCGACCTCTTCGCGTGCGTCCAGCACGTCCTCCGGCAGCTGGGCGATCGCCTCGTCGATCAGCTCCGGGCCGGCGTCCGGCCGGACCGCCCCCTCCGTCAACGCGCGTCGCCAGCGACGCGCGCCGGGCACGCCCCGCGCCAAGCCGATCATCGGCCGCAGCACCGTCGCGAGGCGCGTGCCGCGCGTCAGCTCGTCGTCGATCACCTCGCGCATGCCGTCGATCACCTCGCGCAACGACGGAACCGGCGACGTCTCCGCGAACAGGCGACGGTCGGCGGTGGCCAGCGTCATCGGCGCCTCGTACGCGGCGCGCCCGATCATCACCGCGTCGACGTGCGCGAGGTGCGCGGCCGCGGCGTCGAGGTCGCGGATCCCGCCGTTCGTCTCGACGATCAGGTCGGGACGCTCCGCGGCGAGGCGACGGACCGTGTCGTGCCGCAGCGGGGGCACCTCCCGATTCTGCTTGGGGCTGAGGCCTTGCAGCCACGCCTTGCGGGCGTGCACCGTGAGGCGGTCGGCACCGGCCGCCGCGACGACGTCCACGAACCGGCGGAGGTGCTCGTAGCCGTCGAGATCGTCGATGCCGATGCGGTGCTTGACCGTGACCGGAACGCCCGTCGCATCGCGCATCGCGCGGACGGCCTCGGCGACGACGTCGGGCTGGGCCATCAGGCACGCACCGAACCGGCCCCGCTGCACGCGCTCCGACGGGCAGCCGACGTTCAGGTTCACCTCGTCGTACCCCGCCGCCTCCGCCATCGCCGCGCAGCGCGCCAACGCCCGGGCGTCGTCGCCACCGAGCTGCAACGCCAGCGGCGACGTCTCCGGGCCCCGCGCCAACAGCCTCTCGGCGTCGCCGTGGAGCAGCGCCCCGGTCGTGACCATCTCGGTGTAGAGCAGCGTCCGCCGGGTGATCCGCCGCATCATCCGCCGGTAGGCGCGGTCGGTCCACCCCATCATCGGCGCCACCGACAGCACGGGGGTGCCCGCGCGCCGCCCGCCGGTCATGCTCCGCCGGGCGCGGGTGCGGGCGGCGGCGTCCGCTTGGGCTTCCGGAACGCGATGTCCTCCCACTCCCCCTCCTCGACCAGCTCCAGCTCCGGGTTCCGGTTCCTGAACCAGGCCACGACGCCCTCGACGAGGTCGTCCGGCGTCGACGCCGCCGAGCTGACGCCGACGGACGCCACGCCATCGAACCAGGACGGATCCAGATCGTCGGCGCTCTCGACCCGGTAGGCGCGGCCCACCAGCCGCTCGGCCAGCTCGAGCAGGCGCATGCCGTTGCTGCTGTAGTCGCTGGTCACCACCACGAACGCGTCGACCTCCGCGGCGATGGCACGGACGGCGTCCTGACGGTTCTTCGTCGCGTAGCACAAATCGTCGCGCGACGGCACGACCAGCGCCGGGAAGCGCTCGCGCAGCAGCGCGATGGTGCGCATCGTGTCGTCGACCGACAGGGTCGTCTGGGTCAGGACCACGACCTTGTCCGGATCGGGGACCTCCACGGTGTGCGGATCGGCCAGCTCGGGATCGTGCTTGCGGTTGCCCAGCACCGACACGACGGTGGTCGCCTCGGGCGCCTCGCCCCGGGTCCCGACGACCTCCTGGTGACGGCTCGAGTCGCCGATCAGCAGGATGTGATAGCCGTCCTGCGCGTACCGCTTCGACTCGCTGTGCACCTTCGTGACCAGCGGGCAGGTGGCGTCGATCGTGGTCAGCCCCATCTCGCGGGCCCGTGCGCGCACGGCCGGCGAAACGCCGTGCGCGCTGAACACGACCGTGGGATCGAGCCGACCGCCGGAGCGCTCGATCCGCTCACGGACCTCCCCAAGCTCCGCGAGATCCTCGACGACGTGCACCCGATGCTCGCGCTCGAGTCGATCGACGACGGTGTCGTTGTGGACGATCGCGTGGTAGACGGCCAGGTCGCCGCGTCCCGCGTCACGGTTCTCGCGCGCGGCCTCCTCGACGGCGTCGATGGCCATGACCACGCCGGCGCAGAAGCCGCGCGGCTTGGCGAGTCGAACGGTTCGGACCATGGGCGCATGCTACACGCGCGCTTTCGCGGGCTCCGTAGGCGGGCGTCCAGGCGGGGTCGCCCTCGGCGGGGCGCCTAGCCGGGCGCCTCGCCGGCGCGCCTCGCCGGGGCGCCTCAGCGGGACGCGTCCGCGCCGATCGCGTCCACGTCGCTCGCGGCCTCCACCGACGCGCGTGCGCGCTCGTCGATCCAGCCCGCGGCTTCGGCGATCCGGGCGGCCTGGGCCGAGTCGTCCACACGCTCGAACGGCACGCCGGCGGCGCGGACCGGTCGCGCCAGCGCGTCCACCTCCGACGCCCGCCCGGCGCCGGCGACGTGCCGGATCAGCACGCCCGCCACACGGCCGGGTCGGGCCTCGACCAGCCGAGCGTAGATCTCCGGGTCCTCCTGACCCGAGTCGCCGATCAGCACGAACCGGAGCCCGGGACACGCCTCCACGATCGTCTCGATCTCGGCCAGCTTGTGGCCGGCGTGCCCACGTCCGTCGTGCCGGCCGAGCTCGAGCCCCCAGTCGCGCAGCAGCAGCGGTCCCGCGGGAACGCCGTTCAGCTCCAGGAAGCGGGACAACGGCACGTACAGGTTCCACGGACTGGAGCTGACGTAGAAGAGCGGCGCGCCGGCGCCGGCGAACGCTCGGTACAGCTCGGCCACGCCGGGGAACGGCAAGCGCTCGTGCGCGTTCTGGAGCAGGGTCCGCCGGAGCGTCCGCACGAGGCGCGTCGCGTCGGTGACGAGGACGGTGTCGTCCACGTCGCTGATCACGCCGTACGGGGCGTCGTCCGCGGGAACCAGCGCGCGACCGTGGAAGGTGTCCGGCCGCCCGGAGCTGGGCGCCGGATCGAGCAGCCGGTAACGGACGGTCGCCCAGCCCGCGCCGGCCGCCGCCGGCAGCTCGACGAGCTCGTCGAGGAACCCTTCGTGATCGGCGTGGGCGACGACCTCGGCGGCGGCCGGGCGCCCGTCGCGACCCGTCGCGACGACCTCGATCGCCACGCGCGCGCCGGCGATCTCCGCGCTCGCGAAGCGGCGCCAGGCGGCGCGCAGGTTCGAGGTCCAGCCGTCGCCCGGCATCGACGGGCCGGGGGCCGTGTCGCGGAGGACGCGCGCGCGCACGCGGACCCGCCGACCGCAGCCGTAGCCGAGGTACGGCTGCACCACCGCGTCTCTCCTGCGCCGGCGCAGACGCGCCAGCACGGCGTCGAGGCGGCGCTCGGCGGCGTGCGCCCAGCGAGCCGCGAGGCCGCGCGGCGAACCGTCCGACGGGTCGTCGTGATCGCTCATCCAGGCGAGGCTACCAGCCGTCGTGCACGCGGTTGACCGCCTCATGGCCAGGTGCTAGACTCCCGTTCGCTGTGCGGGCGATTAGCTCAGCTGGTTAGAGCGCGTCGCTGATAACGACGAGGTCGGTGGTTCGAGTCCACCATCGCCCACCAGGAGAAGGAGCCCCCGTTTCCGGACGGGGGCTCCTTTCTGGGCCGGAGGCCTTGAAGGGCGCAGGTTCGTGACGTGGCGACGCATGACGCGGCAGCGCGACGGCGAGGCGCCCCGAAGAGGCGCTCAACGCGGCGAGGCGAACACCTCGCGCTTCGCGCCGAGCTCCAGCTCCAGACGTACCGTCGTCCGACCGCGCTGAACCGTCAACGACACCGTCTCGCCGATGCCTTTGCGGCGGATCGTCTCGAGCAGGGCGTAGAACGTGGGCGTGGGCTCGCCGTCGACGGCGACGATCACGTCGGCCTCGCGCTGGACCTCGACGAGCTCGCCGTCGTCGTCGTACACCGGGCGCTCGGCGTACGAGCGCAGACCGGCCTGATCGGCCGGACCGCCGGGCGCGACGCTCACGACCACCGGCCCGGGCCGCACGCCGAACGAGCGGTCGCCCGAGCCGGGCTCGTAGTCGAACCCGGGCCGCCACGAGAAGCCGATGACCGGTACGTCGCGTCGCTCGCCGCTGCGGAGCGCGGCGACCAGGTCGCCCTCGGCCGTGACCGGAACGGCGTACGACGCGAACTCGCTCGGCAGCGAGAGGCCCTGCAGGAACGGAGGCACGTAGGCGTCCGAACGCAAGGAGCCCGGCGTGAAGCTGATGTAGCTCACGACCCCCACCGCCTCGCCGGCGGCGGTGACGACCGGGCCTCCCGAGTCGCCCGGGGCCAGGGCGGCCGTGAGCTCGATCGTGCCGTCGGCGAAATCGGCGCGGCTGGCGCGCACGCCGAGCCTGCTGACCCGCCCGGCGCGCGGCGCCAGGACGTCGCCGCGACTGTTCCCGATGGCCACGACCTCGGTCCCCGGCCGCGGGGAGCGCTCCGCGAGCGGCAGGAACGGAACCTCGCCGGCGACGTCCGCGCGCATCCACGCGAGGTCGAAGTAGGCGTCGAAGCCCACGAGCTCGAGCTCGTGCTCGTCGCCGTCCGCCTCGATCGCGACGTAGCGGACCGGGCAGACCGCGTTGGCGTCGCCCTCCACCACGTGGTACGCGGTGAGCACGTCGCCGGAAGGGCTGACGTAGAAGCCGCTTCCGACGCCCAGCGGCCCGCCTCGGAACGCGCCGTCGCAGCGCGCCTCGATCCGCAAGGAGGCCGGCCGCGCGATCTTGAACGCCTCGGCGACCGCGCCCTGCGGCGCGATCGGCTCTGGCGGCGCGGCCTGGACGCGCTGCAGCTCCGTCTCGGCGGGCGTGATCAGCCTGGGCGCCAGCACGGCGACGAGCGCCAGCAGCGCGAGCAGGCCCAGCGTGACGCCCCGAACGCCGCGGCGGCGCGGAGGGGCGTCGGGAACGGGCACCGGAAGGGCGTCGCGGCGCTCGCCGGCGTCGCCGCCGTCGGAAGCGGGTGGCGTGGAGTCGTCGTGCATGAGACGAGTATCGTACGCGGTCGCGCCTCCGTCTGTTCTCTGTCCGTCACTCGGCCGTGGCCGCATCCCGTCGTGGCGGCATCGGCCGCCCGCGCGTCCGCGGGTATCATCGCGGCCATGCATCCCTCCGTCGACAACCGAAACGAACGCGACTACCCGGCGAAGATCGCTGCGATCGCAGCGCGCCTCGTCGCATGGGAGGGACCGATCGTGATCGTCGCCCACGTCGACCCCGACGGCGACGCCCTGGGTAGCACGCTGACCCTCAAGCGGGCGCTCGACGCGATGGGCAAGACGACCTTCCTGCCCATGGATCCGCCGCCGTACGTGCGTTTCCTGCTACGCGACGGCGAGCTCGCCGCCCCGCTGGAGCGGCTGCCGGACGGCGCGCTGGTCGCCGTGCTGGACGTCGCCGAGGCGGGGCGCACGGCGGGTGCGCCGCTGGACGACGCCGCGTTCGTCGTCAACGTCGATCATCACGGCACGAACGCGCGCTTCGGCGATCTGGCTCTGGTCAACCCGGGATCCGCCGCGACGGCGCAGATCGTGAAGGACATCGTCGACGCGCTGCCGGTGCCGTGGACGGTGGATCTCGCGACGCCGTGCCTGACGGGCATCCTGACCGACACGGGAACGTTCCGCTTCGCGAATACCGACCGCGAGGTGCTGCGGACGGCGGGCGACCTGATCGCCGTCGGCGTGAACTACCCCGAGCTCACCGATCGCCTTCAGCTTCGTCCGCCGTCGTTCTACCGGATGCTGGGCGCCGTGATGGACACGCTGGAGCTGCCGTTCGACGGGCGCGCCTCGATGGCCATGGTGACGCTCGAGATGAAGGCGCGGTTCCACGAGGGGGAGGACGACAGCGACGACTACGTCGGCATGATCCGCTACGTCGACGGGGTCGAGGTCGCTGCGCTGCTCAAGCAGAAGGAGGACGCGGTGAAGGTCAGCGTGCGAGCGCGCGCGCCCGTCTCGGCGCAGGCGATCTGCGTCGAGCTGGGCGGCGGCGGGCACGTCGCCGCGGCGGGAGCCAAGCTGGCCGGGTCGGACCTGATGGCGGCACGCGACCGCGTCCTGCAGGCGATCGGCCGAGAGCTGGCCCGTCACGACCCGGACGGCCCCGGCGACGAACGTCCAGGCGCCGAGGCGCCGGCTGGGCGCGGGCTATCCTGACCGGGTGCTGAGCGCCCTCGAGCTCCGCGACTTCGTGCTGGTCGCCGCGGTCCGGCTGGACACGCATCCCGGTCTGAACGTCCTGACCGGCGAGACGGGCGCCGGTAAGTCGCTGCTGGTCGACGCGCTCGGTCTGCTCACCGGGGTGCGGGCCGAGTCCGGGCTGATTCGACGCGGCGCGCAGCGGGCGCTGGTCCAAGCCGAGTTCGCGCACGGCGAGCCCGCCTCCGCCTCACGGGCGCTGGTGGCCGAGGGACGCAACCACGCACGCCTGGACGGCGAGCTGGTGACCGTCTCCGAGCTGGCCCAGGCGGTGGGCGCCCGCGTCGCCGTGTTCGCGCAGCACGCGCAGCAAGCGCTGCTCTCGCCCGCCGCCCAGCGCGAGTCGCTGGACCGTCTTCTGGACCAGGACGGCGCCGCTGCGGCGGAGGCGTGGCGAACGGCGTGGCAGGAGCGTCGCGAGCTGGTTACCGAGCTCGCACGCCTCCGCGCCGACGCGCGCGACCGGCTGCAGCGCGCGGACCTGCTCGACCTGCAGGTCGCCGAGATCGACGCGGCCACCCTGCAGGTCGGCGAGGAGGATCGTCTCGCGTCCGAGGCACGCCGCCTGCGCCACGCGGACCGGATCCGCCAAGGCGTGGCGGCCGCCCTGGCCGCTCTCGACGCCGAAGACGGCGCGGTCGAGACGCTCCTCCGGTCCCGGCGCGAGCTGGACGGCGCCGCACGGCTCGACGACCGCCTGGAGGCGCTGGCCCGCGACCTGGCCGACGCCGCGCAGGGAGCGCAGGCCGTCGCCAGCGAGCTTCAGGCGTACCTCGACGACGTCGACGTCGATCCGCGCCGGCTCGACGCGGTCGAGGGCCGCCTAGCGGCGCTCCAGCGACTGTTCGCGAAGTACGGCGACGGCTCGTCCGACGTGCTCGCCTTCCGCGCGTCGGCCGCCGAGGAGCGCGCCGGGCTCGAGGCGCACGACCTCCGCGCCGACGAGATCGAGGCCCGCCTCGCCCAGCTCGACGGCCACCTGGCGGACCTCGCCGAGCGGCTTCGGGCGTCGCGCCGCGCCGCGGCCGTGCGCCTGTCCGGCGACGCCGCGCCGCTGCTGGCGCGCCTCGCTCTCGACGGGGCGCGCCTCGAGGTGGCCGTCGACCCGGCTCCGGCCGGCCCCCACGGAGCGGACCGGATCCGTTTCGACTTCGCCGCCGACGCCGGCGAGGATCTCGCGCCCCTGGCCCAGGCCGCCTCGGGCGGGGAGCTGTCGCGCGTGATGCTGGCGCTGTGGCTCGTCACGGGCAGCGACAGGCCCACGCTGGTGTTCGACGAGGTGGACGCCGGCGTCGGCGGGCGCGCCGCAGCGGCGGTCGGCGAGCTCCTCGCCGAGCTCGCAGGCCGTCATCAGGTGCTCGTGGTGACGCACCTCGCGCAGGTCGCGGCCCACGCCGACCGCCACGTGCGGGTCGGCAAACGGAGCGAGGACGGCCGCACGACCACCGTCGTCGAGCCGCTGGACGACGCCGAGCGGGAACGCGAGCTCGCACGCATGCTGGCCGGCCACGAGGGCGACGCCGCGATCGTGACCGCCCGCGATCTGCTGCAGCGGGCGGCGTCCGTTCGCGCTCGGGCCGCCCGTGCGCCGTCCCCCCGCGACGAGGGAGCCGTCGATCAGGAAGGCGGCAGCTCGTCGAGCGCGCCGAGCAGCGCCTCGACGTCGGACCGGTCCGAGTAGTGCAGGAGGCTGGCGCGGACCGCCCCGTCCTTCAGCCCCAGGTGCCGGCTCGCGAGTCGCTCGGCGTACGCGTGCCCCGCGGTGACCGCGATCCGGTGGCGGCCGAGGTGCTCCGCCACGGCCTGCGGCGACCGGTCCGGAAGCGTGAACGCCACGGTCGCGGTACGCCCCTCCACGCCGCGTAGGCCGTAGCGGGTCGCGCCGCGCGCGTCCAGCCCGGCCAGCAACGCGCCTGCGAGCGCGCGCTCGTGCGCCTCGACCGCGGCGTAGCCCCGCCCCCACGCCACCCGCTCCGGCCCGGAGGGCGGCGCTCCGGCGCGACGCCCGAGCCACGCCAGGTGATCCAGCGCCGCTCCGAACGCCAGGATCGCCTCGTGGTTCTGCGTGCCCGGCTCCCAGCGAGCCGGTCCGGGCGGCAGGAACGAGAGGCCCCAGTCGGGCAGCTCGTCGCGCCACGACGGCGCGATCCAGAGCACGCCCAGGTGCGGAGCGAACACCTTGTACGGGCTGAACGCCACGGCGTCCGCGCGCCACGCCGCCGCGTCCGGCAGCCGGTGCGGCGCCAGGTGCACGGCGTCGATCACCAGACGCGCCCGATGCGGGCCGACGCGCGCGGCCACCTCCGCCAGCGGCCCGTACGTGCCCAGCAGGTTGCTCGCCCCCGTCACGGCGACGACCCGGGTGGCGTCCGACAGCAGTGTTGCGAGCTCGTCCGGGTCCAGCCGCGCCTCGCGACCGCGCGGCTCCCACTCCCGGATCCGGATCCCACGCCGCGCGAGCCGCCGCCACGGATCGCGGTTGGCATGATGATCCAGCCCGCTGACGACGATCTCGTCGCCCGCCACGAGCGTGTCGCCCACCGCCTCGGCGAGCAGGAACAGCAACGTCGTCGCGTTCGCGCCGAACGCCACGCCGTCTGCGTCCCCGGCGACGCCGAGGAAGTCGGCGGTCCGCGAACGGACGCGCTCCTTGGCCTCGGTCACCTCGATCGACGCGGGGTAGGCGCCGCCCTTGTTCACCTGCAGCCGCATGAGCGCCTCGCGCATCCGGTCCAGCACCCCGCCCGGAAGCTGCGCGCCCGAGGCGTTGTCCAAGAACACCGTCTCGCCGGCGCGGACGGCGGGGAAGCGCGCCCGCGCCTCGGCCATCGCCGACGCGGACCCGGAAGGAACGGCCGAGCGCCCCTCGGACGCGGCGTGGACGGTCGATTCGGAATCGGACGGAGAGCGATCGGACGGAGGCATGGACGACGCTACCAGACCGCGCGGCCGTCGCCGGCCCGGCCATCGGGCGGTCCTCCGGGCCACGCCGCCGGGCTCCTCGGTCGGCTAGCCTGTGTCCCGAGAAGGGGGTGGAGCGTGTACGACGCGGAAGGCAGCTTCGACGGCGTGCCCTGTCCCGAATGCGGCAGCGACCGGACGATCAGCTGGCACTTCGCGGAGGGGTTCGACGAGCTCGAGTGCCGTACCTGCGGCTACCAGAGCGACGCGGTGGCGATGGCCGAGCTCGAGCGCGCCTCGGGCGACGTGCTGAAGCGTGACGACGAGGTGGAGGCGCCGACGCCGAAGCGCCCGTTGCGCGCGTGAATCGCGCAGGGCTACGCTAGGCGTACCCAGCGGAGCGGCGGGGGGCTACGCCTCCGGCGCGGTCGTTCGGAAGGAGCGCGCATGGACGTCAAGGTCGTGTTGAGCACCGACGAGATCCTTCGGGGCCTCAAGCACTACCGACGCATCGCCAAGCAGGACCTTCTCCGCGCAGATCAGGCCGAGCATCCGGACGCCTTCCGGCGCCACGCCGAGGCACGCCGCGAAGTGTACGCCCAGCTCACGGAGGTCGCGAACGACGGAACGCCGGAAGAGGTCGCGCGCGCGGCGCTGGAGCTGTACAAGAGCCTGCCGTTCGTCACCGGTACGCCCGCCAGCGATCACGTCGACGTGAAAGGCCGGGAGAACGCCCTCGAGAACTTCTTCCTGATGATCGGGCTCGAGCCCAAGGTGCGCCGAGAAGTGCGCAGCCAGCGCCCCTCGCTGAGCTGAGAGCGGAGCGTCCGGTGCGTGGTACAACCTCGGCATGACCTTGGCCGAGCTCGAGCGCCAGGCCGCGCACAAACCCCCAGCGCTGTCCGACCTGTCCGACCACCTCGTCTTCGGCGAGGGACCCGAGAACGCCGATCTGATGATCGTCGGCGAGGCTCCTGGCGAGGAGGAGGACCGGTCCGGACGGCCGTTCGTCGGCAGAGCGGGGCAGCTCCTCGACCGCATCCTCGAGAGCGTCGGGCTGCACCGCGACGAGGTGTACATCACGAATCTCGTCAAGCGCAGGCCGCCGGGCAACCGCAATCCACGTCCGGAGGAGATCCGGGCCAGCGCCGAGACCCTGCTGCAGCAGATCCGCATCGTGAAGCCGAAGATCGTCGCGACGCTCGGCAACGTGCCCACGCAGTGGTTCCTGGACACCAGCGACGGCATCACCCGCCTGCACGGGACGTGGCACGACTGGAACGGCGTCCGTCTGATGCCGCTGTTCCACCCCGCCTACCTGCTCCGCAACCCGAGCCGCGAGAAGAACGGCCCGAAGTGGAAGATGTGGGAGGCGATGAAGGAGCTCAAGGCGACGCTGGACGCCCTGCCGGACGACCGGCAGGCGGTGGCGATCGATACCGCCCGCCAGCAGGGCCTGTTCTGATGCCCGATCCACGCTTCGTCGGCCTCGTCCACAGCGTGCTGGCGTCCGCGCAGGCGTCGCTGGGCGAGGAGCACAGCCCGATGGGCCGCCACCTGGACCGGGACGGCGTGCGCTCGCGCCGAACCGCCGAGCGGAGCCTGGCGCTGCTCGAGATGCTGCACGAGAAGACCGCCGGCAACCTGGACGAGACCGAGCGGGCCACGCTGCACGAAGCGCTCTCGAGGCTGAGGGCGT
>Ga0209942_1001833_pt1 | contig 11277 bp, 12 predicted proteins | sample SalPonR1_A_D2_MG_FD_185695 | JGI IMG/M metagenome (GOLD analysis project Ga0209942, IMG submission 185695) | Salt pond soil microbial communities from South San Francisco under conditions of wetland restoration - Salt Pond MetaG R1_A_D2_MG... ... | reverse complement strand
GAACACCTGATGTTCACGCCGCGGCCCGACCTGCCGCTGGCGCGCAAGCTGCTCGTGGTCAACCGGATTCACGGCATCTCGGTGCTGGTCGCGCTGATCACCGGCTTCGCCCGCATGATGCATGGCGGCAAGGGCGCGATGTTCTACATGCAGAACACCGCTTTCCAGTTGAAATTCGTGCTCTTCATCGTGCTGGCGCTGGCCTGGTTCTACGCGGCCATGACCTTCTTCAGCTGGGGCCAGAAGATCAAGGCCGGCAATGCGCCGGTGGTGAGCGAGGGAGACGCGAAACGCGTGCTGATGGCCATCCGTCTCCAGCTGCTGATCCTGGTGCTGCTGCCGCTGCTCGCCGCGATGATGGCGCGCGGCCTCTGGTCATGAATCGTCGGTCGGCGCGCCGCACCGGAGGCTGAGCCCTTGGAGGTGCAGGTCCTGCACCTGCTGGAGGGTGCGCGCCGCGCCGCGGGCGTCGCCGTGATCATCGACGTCTTCCGCGCCTTCACCCTGGCGCCTTGTGCATACGCCCGCGGCGCGGCAGGCATCCTGCCGGTGGCAAGCCCGGAGGAGGCGCTCGCGATGAAGCGCGCCGACCCGTCGCTGCTGCTCGCGGGGGAGCGCGACGGGCGGCCGCTGCCCGGCTTCGATCACTCGAACTCGCCTGCTGCGATCCTGCGGACGGATCTGCGACGACGGACGCTGGTGTTGCGCACCAGCGCGGGCGTGCAGGGCCTGCTGGCCGCGCAGTCCGCGGACGAGGTCGTCACCGGAAGCTTCATCAACGCCGGCGCGCTTATCCGCTGGCTGGGCGCCCGCCGTCCTGCCCGGGTGTCGCTGGTCTGCATGGGGTGGAACGGGGCGGAGCGGAGTGCCGAAGACGAGGCGTGCGGGCGCTATCTCGCCGCCGGATTGCGTGGCGAGCCGATCGGCTTCGAAGCTATCCGGGAGGCCTTGCGTCTCGATGCGAGCGGCGCCAAGTTCTTCGATCCCGCCAGGCCCTGGTTCCCGCCTGAAGATTTCGATGTGTGCATGCGCCTGTCCGAGTATCCTTGGGTGCTGCGGCGTGCCCGTGACACGCAGGGGCGTCTCTGCCTGGAGCGCCTGGAAGTGCCCGGGCCAGCGTGAAAGACTTCGTGTGCGCCGCGGTGTCCGCGGCTGAGGAAACGAGCATGAACAACAAGAAGAACGATTCGACAGGGACAGAAACAGAGACCGCCACGGACGAGACCGGCGCTGCGCCGCGCACCGCCGCCGCCACGCAGGCGCCGCCGCCGCACCGCCCCGGGAAGTGGTACACCGCCAAGGGCAAGCTCAAGCGCAAGATCTACGAGCGCGAACTCGGCGAGTTGCAGGTCGAGCTGGTCAAGCTGCAACAGTGGGTGCGCCACGCGGGACTCAAGGTCGTGGTGATCTTCGAGGGCCGCGACGCGGCCGGCAAGGGCGGCGCCATCAAGCGCGTCACCGAGAAGCTCAACCCGCGCGTCTGCCGCATCGCCGCGCTGCCGGCGCCCACCGAGCGGGAGCGCAGCGAGTGGTATTTCCAGCGCTATGCGGCCCACCTGCCTTGCGCCGGGGAAATGGTGATGTTCGACCGCAGCTGGTACAACCGCGCGCTGGTGGAGCGCGTCATGGGCTTTTGCGACAATGACGAATACCTCGAATTCGTGCGCTCGGTGCCCGAGTTCGAGCGGATGCTGGTGAGGTCGGGGATCATCTTGATCAAGTACTGGTTCTCGGTGAGCGACGACGAGCAGGAACGGCGCTTCCAGGCGCGGATACACAATCCCGAGAAGCGCTGGAAGCTCTCGCCCATGGACCTCGAGTCCCGGCGCCTCTACCGGGAGTACTCCCACGCGAAGGACGAGATGCTGGAATTCTCGGACATCCCGGCGGCGCCCTGGTGGATGATCCCGGCGGACGACAAGCGGCGGGCGAGGCTCAACTGCATCTCGCACCTGCTGTCGAGCATCGACTACGAGGACGTGATGCCCGACCCGCCGTCGCTGCCCCCCCGGGACACGAGCCACGTCATAGAGCGTCCGCCCATCAGGGAACAGAATTTCGTGCCGCTGGTCTACTGACGGCGGCGCCGCGCAGACTGTGTACAGATAGTTCGAAGGAGAGGAAATGGCGAACGAAGGCTATCACGAGCCGGTAGGCGAGCTGTCGGACGAGACCCGCGACATGCACCGGGCGATCATCTCGCTGATGGAGGAGCTGGAGGCCGTCGACTGGTATAACCAGCGGGTCGACGCGTGCAAGGACGACGAGCTGAAAAAAATCCTCGAGCACAACCGCGACGAGGAAAAGGAACACGCCGCGATGGTGCTGGAGTGGATCCGTCGCCGGGATCCCTGCTTCTCCAAGGAATTGCAGGAAAGCCTGTTCACGAGCGGGCCGATCGGCCATCACGAGGATCACTGAGGCGCGGCTCCGGAAGGAGGCGCCCGGGGTGACCGGGAGGCGACCAAGGGGTGACTGAAAAGGCCGAGCCGCGGGAAAGCGCGCTGCTCTCGCTGGGCATCAACATCGCCATCCCGGCGGTGGTCCTCATGAAGCTCTCCGGCGAGGAGGCGCTCGGGCCGGTGGGCGGCCTGCTGGTGGCGCTCGCCTTCCCGCTGGTCTACGGCGCCTGGGACTTTGCGCGCCGCCGCGAGTGGAACCTGATCCCCGTCCTGGGTTTCATCAGCGTGCTGCTGACCGGCGGCATCGGGCTGCTGCAGCTGGACCCCAAGTGGATCGCGGTCAAGGAAGCGGCGGTGCCGGGCGTGATCGGCCTGCTCGTGCTGCTCTCCCAGTACAGCCGTTTCCCCATCGTCCGCACCTTCCTCTACAACGACAAGATCATGCGGGTCGAGGAGGTGGACGAGGCGCTGCAGTCGCGGGGCAACCGGGGCGCCTTCGATCGCGTGCTGGTGGTCGCTTCGTGGATGCTGGCGGCCTCCTTTTTCCTGTCCTCGGTCCTCAATTTCGTGCTCGCCAAGCTGATCGTCAAGAGCCAGCCCGGCAGCACGGCGTTCAACGAGGAACTGGGACGCATGACGGCTCTGTCCTATCCTGTGATTGTGATTCCCTCGATGGTGATCATGATCGTGACGCTGTGGTACCTGTTCAGCCGCATCAAGCGGCTGTCCGGCCTGGATTTCGAACAGATCATGAAAACCTGAACAGCGGGATCGCCGGCACTATCTTTAACCCTGGCTGCAAGCCTGGCCTGACGAGGACGGAGCAATGAACGGATTCCTGGTGCGTATGCTGATCACCGCCATCTCGCTTTGGCTGGCCGCGCTGCTGGTTCCCGGCATGCACCTGGAGGGCGTGATCACGGTGCTGGGCGCCGCGCTGCTGCTCGGCGTGGTCAACGCTTTCGTGCGCCCGATCGTCGTGCTGCTGACCCTGCCGCTGACCATACTGACGCTGGGGCTGTTCCTGCTGGTGGTCAACGCCATGATGCTCGGGCTGGTGTCCTGGGTCTTTTCCGGCTTCTGGCTCAGCGGTTTCTGGAGCGCGGTGTTCGGGGCGATCTTCGTGAGCTTCTTCAGCTGGCTGGCCTCGGCGTTCATCGGTCGCGACGGCCGCTACGAGCTCATCGTCATCCGCCGCCAGTGAGCCGTCAACGCCGGCCGAGCTGGCGCGCGCTGATGCTGACCCAGGCCACGCTGACCAGGATGACGGCCATGCCGCCCAGCTGCATCAGGCTGAGCGACTCGTCCAGCAGCCACCACCCCAGCAGCGTCGCGATCGCCGGGTTGACGTAGGCGATGGTGCTGATGCGCGCCGGCGTCGTCTGGTTGATCAGCCACATGTAGGTGGCATAGGCGATGCAGGAGCCGAATATCGTCAGGTAGAGCAGCCCGCCGATGCCCCGCAGCGTCCAGGTCCAGCGCGCCAGCTCGCCGTTGGCGATGCCCAGCGTCACCAGGATCGAGCCGCCGATGAACATCTGGCAGGCGATGAACATCAGCGGTTTCACGCTCACGATCGTGTTGCGGCTCTGCATGACGCCCCACGACCAGGCGACGGTGGAGAACAGGATGGCGAGCTTGGGCCAGAAGAGTTCCTCGCCGGGAATATGCTCGCCCGCCCCGGCCGGCCAGACCATCAGGGCGGTGCCGCAAAGCCCCGCGACCAGGCCGAACTTGGTGGCTGTCGCCAGCGGCACGCCGCGTCGCCCCAGCGTGCCGAAGCCGGCGGTGAACAGCGCCGAGGTGGCGACGATCAGAGCCGCCTGGTTGGAAGGCACCCACTGCTCCGCCCAGGTCACCACGCCGTTGGCGAGCACGATGAAAGCCATGGCGAGAACGGCGGCGGCCCGCCAGTCCGAGGCGCTGCGCGGCAGCGAATGACCCCGCGCCAGCGCCACCGCGCCCAGGATGAGCCCGGCCAGCATGAAGCGGGTGCCGGCGAGCAGCCCTGGCGGCAGTTCCTGCACGGCGATGCGAATGGCGAGATAAGTCGAGCCCCACACGAGGTAGACCACGGCGAAGGCCGCAACCAGGGCGAAACGGGGGGTGGGCGTATCCATGGTGATCTCGGCGCGGGCAGCGGGCATTGTAAAGCCCCGCCCACCGGGGCGACAGGCGGCCGGCCGCTGCAGTTATAATGCGCCGGCCCGCGTCCCCGCGATACTCGGCGCGACAGCTTGCAACGAACCTCAGAAAGGATCACGCCGATGAGCCAACCCACTTCCGCCGGCGATTTCATGGGCCATCCGAAGGGCCTGTTCCTGCTCTTCGGCACGGAGCTCTGGGAGCGGTTCAGCTATTACGCGATGCGCGCCATCCTCGTGCTCTACCTGGTGGACCGGGTGCAGGCCGAGGGCGGCCACGGGCTGGGTTTCACGGAGCCGGACGCACTGCGACTGTACGGCTGGTTCACCGGCCTGGTGTACATCACGCCGCTGATCGGCGGCTGGCTGGCCGACAACTTCCTCGGCCAGCGCAAGGCCATCCTCCTGGGCGGCGCGCTGATGGCGGCCGGGCAGTTCCTGCTCGGGACGCCGCACGCCTGGGTCCCCGGCATGGAACTCACGGTGTTCTACGCGGGTATCGCGGCGCTGGTCGCCGGCAACGGCCTGTTCAAGCCGAACATCTCCACGATGGTGGGCGATCTCTACGAGGCCGGCGACCACCGGCGCGACGGCGCATTCACGATCTTCTACATGGGCATCAACATCGGCGCGGCCCTGTCCGGCCTGGTGGTCGGCACCGTGGTGGCCATGTGGGGCGGCAACTGGCAGGCGGGCTTCATCTGCGCGGGCATCGGCATGCTGCTGTCGCTGGTCATCCAGGCGGCCTGGGCGCAGAAGCTGCTCGGCGATATCGGTACTGAGCCCGCCGCAGCGCGGGACCGCCGCCAGAATCCCCACGCGGACGGCAAGCGCCCGCCGCTGACGCCGGTGGAGCGCGACCGGCTGAAAGTGATCCTCGTGATGGGCCTGTTCACCATCATTTTCTGGGCGGGCTTCGAGCAGGCCGGCGGCCTGATGAACATCTACACCCACGACTTCACCGACCGGGTGATCGGCGGCTTCGAAGTGCCCACCACCTGGTTTCAGAGCCTCAACCCGGTGTTCATCGTGGTCTTCGCCCCGGTGCTGGCGGCGCTGTGGGTGCGCCTCGGGCCGCGCGAACCCACCTCGCCGGTGAAATTCGGCTTCGGGCTGGCCCTGCTCGGCATCGGCTTTCTGTTCATGGTCGGCGCTGCCATGCAGCAGGGCGGCGATCCCACGGTGAAGACCAGCATGATGTGGCTGGTGGCCGCCTATTTCTTCCATACCATGGGCGAGCTGTGCCTCTCGCCCATCGGCCTGTCGATGGTCACCAAGCTGGCCCCGCTGCGGCTCGCCTCGCTGCTGATGGGCGCGTGGTTCGGTTTCACCGCGCTGGCCAACTACCTGGCGGGCTTCATCGGCTCCTTCATCGGCCAGGACCAGAGCACGCAGGTGGCCAACGCGATGAGCATCTTCGGCGGCCTGGCGGTCGCGGCCATCGGTTCCGGCGTGGTGTTGTGGTTCCTCGCGGACCGCTTGGTAAGCTGGATGCACGGGGCCGAGACGCGGGTCAACGAGGACCATACCGTGGGCGACCAGGTCGAGGTGACGGCGACCCACGAAGTGTTGCCGGAAAACAGGACTCAATAAGCGAACGGACAAGAGCGACGGAGTAGATGAACATGCAGATGCGAACACTGGGCCTTGCCCTCGCGGCGGCGGCGACCGCCTTCCTTGCAGCCGGTTGCGCCGCGCAACGGCCCTCCCAGGCGCCCGTCCCGGAGAGCGCCGAAACGACAGGCGATGCCGTGTTCGACCTGCCCCGCCAGGAGCGCACACTGGCCAACGGGCTGAAGGTCATCGTCGTCAAGACGGATTTCCCCGATATCGTCAGCTTGCAGATTCCCGTGCAGACGGGCTCGCGCAACGAGGTCGAACCCGGCAAGACCGGTTTCGCGCACTTCTTCGAGCACATGATGTTCCGTGGCACCGAGAACACCACGCCCGAGGAATTCAATGCCGCACTCAAGAGCGCCGGCGCCGATATCAACGCCTACACCACCGACGACTACACCAACTACCATATCGATTTCACGAAAACGGATCTCGAGACGATCCTTGCGCTGGAAGCCGACCGCTTCATGAACCTTTCCTACGGTGAGGACGTGTTCCGCACTGAAGCGCTCGCGGTCAAGGGCGAGTACATCAAGAACAGCGCCAACCCGATCCGCAAGCTGTTTGAGCAGGTGCGGAACGCACACTACGAAAAGCACACCTACAAGCACACGACGATGGGATTTTTCGAGGACATCGTCGAGATGCCCGAGCAGTACGAGTATTCGAAGCTGTTCTTCGATCGCTGGTACCGGCCCGAGAAGACCGCCATCGTGCTGGTCGGCGACCTGGAGTTCGAGCCGACCTTCGAACTGGTGGAGAAGTATTTCGGCGCCTGGGAGCGGGGCGATTACGAGGCGCAGATCCCGACCGAGCCGCCGGGCGACGGACCCACTTCGGTCTACGTGCCGCTGGACAACCCTGCGCAGCCCTGGATCGGTGTCGCTTTCCGTGGCCCGGGCTTTGATCCCCTGGATCCGGACAGCGCAGCGATCCGGGCAATTTCCCAGCATTATTTCTCGGATAATTCCGATCTCTACCGCGAGTTGGTGCTGGATCGGCAGGTCGTGGACCAGCTGTTCTCCTACATGCCGATGAACCGCGATCCCGGGCTCTTCTGGGTGATCGCACGGGTGACGGATCTCGACGCGGCCGCGGAGGTTCGCGACGAGATCCTCGCCACCTTCGCCCGCGCCCGCACGGAAATGCTGCCGGCTGCCGAGCTGCAACGCGTCAAGGACCGGGGCCGCTACCTGTTCCTCGCGGAGCTGGACAACTCGGTCGATATTGCGGGCGAGCTCGCTGCAATCGTCCAGTACGACCGCACGGTGGAGACGATCAACCAGTTCTACGCGACCTTCGCTTCGCTGGAGCCGGCGGATCTCACCGCAGCGGCAAACCGGCACTTCAGGGACGCGGTCCGCAGCATAGGCGTGATCGCGGAAGGCGATAAGCTTCGCGGCGTGGAATCCGGCGCCCCCTCCGTGGATGAGCTCGCCGGCCAGGCGGCGGCGGTCGGCCCGGCCGATTTCGCCCTGGTGGAGCGCCAAAGCGCCGCGTCGCCGCTGGTAGACGTGTCTTTCGTGTTCCGCGCCGGCGCGGCGCTCGATCCGCCGGGCAAAAAAGGCCTCGCTCATCTGACTGCGCTGATGTTGTCCTCCGGCGGCTCGGAGGCGCGCCCCATCGAGGAGATCAACGACGCCTTGTATCCCATGGCAGCCGGTTTCGGCGCGCAGGTGGGCAAGGAAATGGTCAGCCTGGGCGGCACGGTCCACCGCGACAATCTCGACAGCTGGTACGCGCTGGTCACCGAGCAACTGCTGACGCCCGGTTGGCGGGAAGAGGACTTCAGCCGGCTCAAGACACAGCTCGTCAACTCGATCATCACCGACCTCGTGGCCAACAATGACGAGGAACTCGGCAAGGAAGCGCTTTACCAGTTCATCTACGGCCCGGAGCACGTGTACGGCACGCTGACGCAGGGCATAGTCGAAGATGTCGAAGCGCTGTCCCTGGATGACGTCAAGAGCTTTTACGACGAGCACTACGCGCCCGCGAACCTCACGGTGGGCCTGGCGGGGGGGTACCCGGACGATTTCGCCGATCGCCTCCGCCGCGATCTCGCCGGCCTCCCCGCGGGCGACGTCTCGGCGATCGACCCGACGTCTCCTCCCGAGATCAGCGGACACCAGGCGCTCATCCTGGAGAAAGACACCATGGCGCACGCGGTGTCTTTCGGCTTTCCGATCGACCTGAAACGGGGCGATCCCGACTGGGTGCCCTTGTGGCTTGCAACGCAGTGGCTGGGCCAGCATCGCAGCCAGAACTCGCATCTCTATGATCGGATTCGCGAGAAGCGCGGCATGAATTACGGGGACTACGCGTACATCGAATATTTCCCGCGGGGCATGTACCTGACCCAGCCGGAGCCGAACCTGTTCCGCCAGCAACAGATTTTCCAGGTCTGGCTGCGTCCCCTGACGGGCAACGATACGGCGCATTTCGCTACCCGCGTGGCGATCTACGAGCTCGACAAGCTCATCAGCGAGGGCCTTTCGGCGGAAGAATTCGAGGCCACCCGCGCGTTCATCCAGAAGTGGGTCGCCCAGCTGGTGGGCGCGCAGCCGGCGCTGCTCGGCTATGCCGTCGACAGCGCCTGGTACGACATCCCTGACTTCACTGCGTATGTCCGCGAGGAGCTTGCGCAGCTCACGGTCGAGGACGTCAATCGGGCGATCCGTGAACACCTGACGACCGAGAACGTGAAGTTCGTGTTCATCACGCCGGAGGCGGAGGACATGAAGCGGCGGCTGGTCAACAACGAGCCGTCGCCCATGAGCTACAACTCGCCGAAGCCCGAGGCTTTACTGGAAGAGGACGCCATCATCGAGGTGCTGCCGCTGGGCTTCAGCGCGGATTCGGTAGAGGTGGTGCCCGCTGAAGAGATTTTCCGCCGCTAGGCGGGGCTGCGCTTTTGCGACCGGCCGCCGCTTGTCGGCGGCCGGTCGCTCGATTTGTCCCTGGAGGGAAGCACATGGCCGAACATATCGACGAGTCGACACGCCGCGAGATCGAGTCGCAGGTGCTGCGCAAGCTGCTGGCGCATCTCAGTGCCTACCCGGAGGTGCAGAACCTCGACATGATGAACCTGGCGTACTTCTGCCGCAATTGCCTGTCGAAGTGGTATGCCTCCGCGGCGGCCGAACACGGCGTCGAGCTGGACTACGACCAGGCCCGGGAAATCGTCTACGGCATGCCCTATCCCGAATACAAGAAAAAACACCAGCGTGAAGCCAGTCCGGAGCAGCTGGAGAAATTTGCCGAGGCGGAGAAAAAGGCAACGCCCTGACCTTCCATGGCGGCCGGCCTTTCCGGGCGCACTGCGACATCTGTCGTGCCGCTATCCGCGCTTCCTCAGCCGCCCGACTGTTCCTGCTGCTGGGCCTCGACCTCCTTGTGACCCGGCACCATGACGCGAGCCATGATGATGCCGCCCTCGAACAGGATGTAGACCGGCACCGCCAGCAGCGTTTGCGAAATGATGTCCGGCGGCGTCAGCAGCATGCCGAGGACGAAAGCGCCGAGCAGCACGTAGGGGCGTTTCTGGGACAGCTTCTTGGGCGTCGTGAAGCCTGCCCAGACGGCCAGCACCGTGGCCACCGGCACCTCGAAGGCGAGCCCGAAGGCGAAGAACAGCGCGAGCACGAAATCGAGGTAGGAGGCGATGTCGGTCATCACCGATACGCCCGAGGGCGCCACCGAGGTGAAGAAGCCGAACATCAGCGGGAACACCACGTAGTAGGCAAAGGCCACGCCGCTGTAGAACAGAAAGATGCTGGAGGTCATCAGCGGGATGACGAGCCTGCGTTCGTGCTTGTACAGGCCGGGCGCGACGAAGGCCCAGGCCTGGTAGAGCAGGAAGGGCATCGCCAGGAATACCGCGACCGCCAGGGCCAGCTTGAAGGGCGTGAGGAACGGCGAGGCCACCTGGGTGGCGATCATGCTGGTGCCTTCAGGCAGCCGCGCCATCAGCGGCGCCGCGACCAGCGTGAAGATGGTGTCGGCGAAGGGCACCAGGCAGACGAAAATCAGCAGCACCGCCACCACCATCTTCAGGATCCGGGTGCGGAGCTCGAAGAGGTGAGAAAGAAGGGTGCCCTGCCCCTGGCCGTCAGTCCGCTTTGCTTCGGTCATCGGCCTGGCTCTCTACCTGGTCCTGGACTTCCTGCTGCCTGGCGCGCGCCGCTTCCATCGCCTCTTCCTCGGCGGCCTGGGCCGCTTCGGCAGCTTCCTGCACCGGGGTCTTCGGTGCCGCCTTCTCTGCCTTCGATTCGGATACTTCCCGGGAAAGCTCGCGCTCCATCTGCATGCGCAGGCTGCGAGCCATGAACTTGGCGCGCCCCGCCCAGTTGCCCACCGTGCTGACCATGCCGGGCAGCCGCTGCGGCCCCACGATGAGCAGGGCGAGCAGCATGATCAGTGATATTTCCCAGAATCCGATGTCGAACACCGGTGTCAGGTCCTGTTCTGTTCCTTTTCCTTGGTCTCGTTCTCGGGGAAGTCAGCGTCTTCCTTCTTGCGCTGATCAGCGAGCTCTTCCTTGCGCGCTTCCGATTCCCCGTCCTGCATCGAACTGCGGAAGCCCTTCACGGCGCCGCCCAGGTCCGAGCCGATGCTCTTCAGCCGCTTGGTGCCGAAGATCAAGACCACGATCAAGAGAATGATCAAGAGTTGCCAAAGACTAATGCCACCAAGACCCATGCGATCCTCCGATTAGACGGTTAGAGGCCGTGCCGAAGCCAGACCCGCAATCATACGCCAACCTTTGTTTCACCGCTGCTACCGGGGCGGGCGCTCAACCAGAAAGTCACGGGCCCCTCGTTGACCAGCGCCACCTGCATGCGCGCGCCGAAGCGTCCCGTGGCGACGGCGCCGTGGCGCTCACGCAAGGCCGCGACGAGAGCGTCGTAGAGCCGCCGGCCGGTGTCGGGATCGGCGGCCGGCGCGAAGCTGGGGCGCATGCCCTTGCCGGTGTCCGCCGCCAGCGTGAACTGCGAGACCACCAGCAACTCCCCGCCGGTGTCGGCCAGCGACAGGTTCATGCGTCCCTCGGCATCTTCGAATACCCGGTAACCGAGGATTCGCTCCGCCAGGCGGCGCGCCTGGGCAGGGCC
>Ga0209942_1001830_pt1 | contig 11288 bp, 12 predicted proteins | sample SalPonR1_A_D2_MG_FD_185695 | JGI IMG/M metagenome (GOLD analysis project Ga0209942, IMG submission 185695) | Salt pond soil microbial communities from South San Francisco under conditions of wetland restoration - Salt Pond MetaG R1_A_D2_MG... ... | reverse complement strand
ATCACCCTGCCAGCGATCAAATCTCCAACCCTCAGATGGTGTGGCAGCGATCTCAATTTCTCGTCCCTCTTCAAACTCTCCATTTTCAGGTGTAACCGTTCCCGCTTCTTCAGGAACAGCTTTCACTGTTAAATTGTAAGTTTCAGGGTCATTTGATGAGCAGGAGATTAAGAAAAGGGCGGTAACGCTTACCAATAATGTTAAAAGACGCATATATCCTTTACAATAAAATCATTAAATTTTTCTAACACCGAAAGGTACGACAATATTTATTGACAGAAAACGGAATATCATTTCAGATACAGCAAATTTCGTCGCTTTCTTGCTTTTATCGAACTCGGCGATATCCAGACCGGCAGTGGAATCATTTTTTTATTGTATCTTTCGCCTTTCATCAGACATCATGTGTTCACTTAATATTTTTATATGTCATCAACTGAAAACATTGAAGAATCCAAAACACTTGACCTCCAATTTAAGAAACGTGGCGGCCTTCTACCTGTGGTTGTACAGCACTCTGAGACCCATGAGGTTCTGATGCTGGGCTACACCAACAGAGAAGCATTTGACTATACAGTACATCATAAGATTGCAGCTTTTTGGAGTACCAGCCGGGAGGAACTATGGGTGAAGGGAAAAACGTCAGGTAACGTGCTCCACATCAAGGAGATCCGTGTTGATTGCGATCAGGATGCACTCGTTTACATCACAGACCTTGAGGGAAGCGGAGTATGCCATACAAAAAATGCTGACGATCAGTTTCGAACTTCTTGTTTCTACAGGACGTTAAGATTTTCCGAAAATGATGATGATAAACTTAAATTTCTTGAAAAATGAAAGATGATATCTCTCTTAACGTCTTTGGTGAGAAACTCGAAATATGCAGTAATGATCCTGTTACAGGTTTTTACCGTACGGGATGTTGTGAGACGGGTCTGCAGGATAGCGGAAGACATTTAGTGTGTGCTATAATGACGAATGAATTTCTGGAATATTCGAAACTGCAGGGTAATGATCTCAGCACACCCATTCCTCAATATAACTTCCCGGGGCTAAAAGAGGGCGACAGGTGGTGCCTTTGTGCTCTACGCTGGAAAGAAGCCTATGAGGCAGGAATGGCTCCAAAAGTAGTCCTTGAAGCCACGAATGAGAAGGTTTTAAAAATAATTGAAATGGATAACTTAATCGAACATGCCTATACATCTGAGTCATCGGACTAAAAAGCTTAGAGGTACCCACATCTTTGCATAACATCTCCACATGCTGAGACAATTATTTTATTCTGTTTTTTTGAAAATACATCCCGCCATTGTTCAGATTTACCGGTTCTCAAGAAATAGGCTTTCCGATAATTTTTACTATTCATCCAAGAAAGGTCCCCACCATTTACTACAAGTTTACAACACCCCGTGAGATTTGCTTGTAACGCTGGTTTGTTATGTAACCAGTTCAACCCAAGGAGTCGAAATGTTCGTTTGCCCCTCAGAAAAACAATGCCGAAATCGCTACATCTCTTGGGTCACGAACTATGTAGATGACTTTCTCTGTCCCATTTCCATAGTCTGTGAACGATTTGGTCAATATCGGAAAGGTATGATGAGCTTTAAAACATTTGTATTCCGATTTTCTTTCTTTTCCTTCTATTGAGATATCATTGTTTTCCGGTTGAGTCCAAAATCCCTTTACAGGGCAATCAATCAATTGTGCGGTTAAACGCGTTAACCACGTATTGCCGCTTTTAGGATATCCCGATATAACTACTATTTGTCTGCGATCGGACTTCATATGCGAAAATATAAAAATGCTTCACAATATGTTCTTTGTCAAAATAACTGAGGAGTGCCCGGTTATAATCTCTCAATATTTTTCTTACCGGTATCCTTCTCCCGTTTCCAGTGACGCATAATAGAAATGCTGAAACCAATCATCAACAGGAACGTACCCAGCCAAACAACTGAAACGAATGGTTTTTTTTCAGCGACAACCAAAACCCAGTCTTCCTGAAATTCTTCATCCAGGCCTACAACTGAGAGCTCAATTGAATCTGTTTCGGGATTAATTCTGGTAAACATCACTTCAAAATCCCATCGATCTATGGGCAGTGCAGGTGAGTATGTGAAGCTCTGTCCTTCTTCTGTATAAACTGCAAACAACGGTTCAACGTCGTAGGCGGTACCGGAAGGTTCATGTGTTACCCGCACCAGAGAACGTATTCCAATCTGTGTGTTTTCCGGGACAGACTCTTCTGAGGCAGGGGTGAAATCAATAAAACGGAATGTAAACGGACCTGCAGTTGCGGTTTCATCCTTAGATAGTTCTATAGTTTTAACCTCTGATGAATCTGCAGCCTGATCCGTTACCGGCATTATTGTGCTTTGTGCGGCTTCTTCCACCTCTTCATTCTTTTTCTCAACATACTTACTGCCAGCTACATAAATATAGATATCACTCATCCATCCTGTTCTTACATCCGGATCTACAGACCACTGAATATTGTCGGGCCCGGAAGATGTTAGCATTGGATAGACAACAGGATCGAGATAGAATGGCGCACCCCCATCAATCGGTTCAAACCGGAGCCTGTAGCTCTGCTGTCCCGGTCGTGGTGTATCGCTCAGGTCATATCCCTCGTAGGTAACCATATACCTGTTGTTTATAAGCTTGGGACGGTCGAGCTCAAGCTCAAACATTTCAACTCCCTGAGTGATCTGGAACCCTTCTTCATCAAATACATCACCAGCCTCCACACTCTTATTATAGTTAGCCGTTTGCTGATCCAACAGAGGTTCTGTGTAAACAGAAGAAGCAATAATACCTATCAACAGAGCCCCAAATCCAATGTGGGTTAAAGAACCACCAATCAGCTTGGGGTTTTTCCTCAGGAGGCTCAACATCACAAACGAGTTGCCAATAATGGTAAACCACGCTGTAAATATGTACACCATGTAATAAAGGTTCCGTACTTCACCAAAAATTATGGTCAGAATAGTAGCAATAGACGTAGCCAATAGAGGCATTACCATGGCTCCGGCAAGGCTTTCCCAATTGTGCTTTTGCCAAAACAGGTATTGACCAATGACAGTAGCAACCCCCATTACCATAACTATAGGCATACTCCAATTGTTGTAAAACTGTATATCGGGCGGAGTTGGATTTTCAACAAAAAGGCGACCAAGTATGGGAGAACTGGTTCCTATAATAATTACAAAGCCAAGGATAAACAGAAGCATGGCACCGGCAAACGTCATGAACTCCCGACTCAAAAATTTCGACTCGTTTTCAGGGCTGGGAAGTTCTCTGTACCGATAAAGATAAAAACCTATACCAAGAATAGTTACGGTAAGAATAAAGGCCAGTAACTGGTTATACAATCCAAGATCCACAAAACTATGGACAGACTGATCTGCCAACACCCCCGAACGGGTTAAAAATGTTTGATAAATAATACTGATATAGGCAAGAATAGCAAAGAAGAGTGACGCCTTGTGTGCCCTCTTGCTGTGACGTTGAATGATCATAGCATGTATGCCAGCAGTGCCAATCAGCCAAGGAACCAATGAAGCGTTCTCAACAGGATCCCAGGCCCAATAGCCTCCGAAAGAGAGTGTGACGTATGCCCAGTAGCCGCCCAAAAAGATAGCTGTTAGAAGTGACACATTCGCTGCAAGTGTCCATGGCAGCGCGGGACGGATCCACTCGTGATACGTTTTGGTCCAGAGGGAAGCAATGGCAAATGCGAAAGGCACTGTCATCATCGCAAACCCAACAAATATAATGGGCGGATGAATCATCATCCATGGGCTTTTAAGCAGATCATTCAGCCCCGAGCCATCAGCAGGGGTAAAACCGGGATTCGCCTGGATAAACGGCGCATTCGGCATCTCTTGTGCAATAGTTCGGAATGGAGATGCCCCCAGATTGCTGAAACCGAGGTCCCAGCCGACAATCATCGAAAGAAGAAACATCTGTGTTAGCGCCATTACGAACATAACGGGCGCTTTGTACGGTTTACGGGTCCAGAATATTAACCCAAGCCCTACTAGGAAGCCAAAAAACGTCCATAGCATAAAGCTTCCCTCCTGTCCGCCATAAAATGCGGAGAAAAGATACTTGGTTTCGAGATCAAGGCTGGTGTAGTTCCACACATAGTAGTACTGGAACTGGTGCGTCATGATCAGCCATATAAGAGCCACAGAGGATCCAAAAATAAAGAGACCTTTTACACCCCAAAGAAGGTGAGAGAGTCGCTGTATCCTTCTGTTTTCACTATTTGAAGCTACAGCATATGTTATAAGGGCAAGTATAGATACAATAAATGCCCCGCTTAGAAGTGCATTCCCAATTGTAGCAACCATATCTATCTGCTCTCTTCGGCGTTTACAAATTCGAGGTCGTCACTGTCATTATATTTCGACGGACACTTCATCAGCATCTCATCTGCATGAAAAGAGTTATTTCTCATTTCACCTATCACTACAAGCTGTGTTGCCTCCTCAAAGTTATTGGGTTTCGGCTTTGGGTAGACTACTCTACGTACGTTTCCATCCTGATCTTTCATATAGAAAGTGAAACGCATAGTTTCTTTCGAAAACCCGTAATCCTGAGTATCGTCCCAGGTCCCAATTACATGGGCAGACGATCTGGACTCAGCCTGTTCAAAATTCACATATGTGCTAATACTATTACCGAAGTTATACATCAGAAGTGAGGTAAACAGAACGATGGAAACAACACCAATTAATATTTTAGGCTTCATCAGAGGAGTTTATAGATTCTTCGATTTTTGAAAGATTACGGTCTACTTTGATAATATAAAAAAGGAGAATGAACCAAATAATAAGGCTCACCCCGAGTACCACAAATATGAGATCGCCGGATGCCATAAACTGCAGAAACTCTGAGGACTGCTCTATGCCCTGAGTGCCTTCCCATTTATCGGAGTAGCTCTGTGTGAGTGTATCAACGCCCGCCGGGCTGGATTCTTGTATAATATTCATCAATTTCATAATTCTGCAGCCCGGGCTTTAAGTTGTTTTGAGCGCTGTGTGATGTCGGCCAGCCAGATAGCCAAACCGATAAAACCTATTACTGCCGGGTAAAATATAAGCCTCAGTTCGGGGGCCGTTATTTCGCTAAAAGCAGGATTCCCGTCTGCACCGGGATGTAAGCTTGGCAGCTGCCTTGGTATGATATAGAGCAGAAATGGGATCGTTGTAACACCAAATATATTATATACCGCAGAAATTTTTGCCCGTTTCACAGGATCATTAAAAGCTGTACGAAGGATAAAATAAGCCACAAATATCATCATGGCGAGAGCTGAAAGGTTCATGCGTGGTTCTGAAAATGTCCACCATGAACCCCAGGTAAATTTGGCCCAGAGAGACCCTGTTAGCAGCCCGCAAATTCCGAAAAGAAGCCCCACAAGCGTTACGGTTTCAGCTTTTGTATCCCATTTCATCTCTTCGCTATTGAGAAAACGAATACTGTAATAAAAAGCCATCGTAAACATAACCATCATCGTAAACCACATGGGTACATGCAGAAATAAATTTCTTGCAGACTCCTCAAGTATTGGGATATTGGGAATCTTGATGAGAAATCCCGCAGTGATTACTGCGGTCATCCAGACAGCGACAAAATATTTCCAGAGTTTCAAAACAGATTGCTTGGTTATACAGCTTTTGAATATACAAAAAAAGAACCATTTTATTGTGAATGCTTCGTGAAAAATGACCCCTAATTTGTTTAAAATATCAACCAATTTATCTTCATAAGATGATATTAATAATGTTGCGAATGGCAAATCCCCGTCAACTGTTTAACAAAAAGACAGCTAACAAAAAATTTTAGTTTATGAGTGACAAATTAACTTTACTGCATCCTGCTAAAGCCACATATTTTTGGTGGTATTTGCTGGGAATCGTTTTAGTTCCATTCCTGGGTTTGGGGCTTATTCTTCTCTATGTGAAACATAAAGAACTTCGCTCCACTGTTTATAAAATTTCGGATCATGAAATTGAAGCTATCACACCCGTTTACAGCGAAAAAACGGATCTTGCAAGCATCACGGATGCCTCAGTTAGCCAGCGATGGATCGATAAACAGTTTTCAATTGGTACCATTCAGCTTCAAACTCATTCAAAAACGACGGAACTACGGGGGATCAAAAACCCGCAACAAATTGCGGATATTATTTTACAGGCGGCAGAAGCAGAACGGTTGCTAATCCGTGAAAAGCAAAAGACCAAGGCTGCTAAAGAAGAACCAGAAGCGGCAGGCTCTATTGACAGACTTGAATATTTAACCGGACTTTGGCAGCAGGGACTTATAACGAATGAAGAGTTTAAAAGAGAGAGAAAAAACATGGGGGTATAGTGTTATTCACACTAAAATTCAGGGCCAACCTTACCGATTCCGAATTTTGTAATCAAATGAATAGTCTCCGGCTCCTGTAAAAAAGAGAGCGAGCGTGGCACTCAACAACAACATATTGAGCCTGGCATCAGCAAAACTTCCGTCCAATTTTGTGGTGTAAATAGCAACGATCATCACAATGGCAAGCAACAGGGCAGGAACTTTAGTGTAGGCTCCGAACAGAATTAAAATTCCTCCAAAAAATTCCGTAATCGCAAGAAGCCATGCCATCACTGCAGGATAAGGTATATTTAGTCCCTCAAGAAATTCTGCAGTTGAATTGATTTCCATTAATTTATCGAAGCCTGCGAAGATAAAAATAACGGCTACTCCTGCCCGTAAAATAAAAAGGCCCATATCTCCGAAGCGCTGATGAATATAAGGCATAATGTATATCCCCTAATTTGTTTCTGTTGTTTAGATGCATCTCTGATTCTCACTGCTTACTTCTACCTGCAATGTAAATATTCCTTTTCCCATAGTACACCAAAAATTATCTATTTATTTGTCAGAATCACCTTTTCCACGTCTTCAGATTTCAATACAATAGATTTTTTACAAATGGGATCTTGAGTTTTCAATCATCTTATCGATATTAACGGTCAACTAGCTACAGTTTTCTATTCTTAAACTAATTATTACTCTGAACTACCAAATTGATTTCTTATGAATAAACTAACCATTGGATTTGTAGGGTCCGGTTTTATTGCAAAATTTTTAGCAATATCCATGACACAAGTACGGAATTGTGAAATTTCAGCAATTTTTAACCGGGGAGGGGCAGATGAACTGGCCAGCTATGCACGCGATAACGGACTCGGAGACCCCACACTGTACGACTCAGTTACTGAAATGTGCAATCACTGTGACGCAATTGCTATTTTTTCACCTAATTATACCCGCCTCTCTATAATGGAAGAGATTGCTGAATCTGTAAAAAAGGGAGCACCGCTAAAAGGCGTTATCTGTGAAAAACCCCTGGGACGCACCGTAGCTGAAGCAAAACGTATGGTTGAACTCGCCAATGAAGCCAATTTACTCACTGCCTATTTCGAAAACCAGCTGCACATGAACGCCATTAACAATGCGCTGCACCAGCTTCGGCCTCAGCAAAAAGCGATGGGGAATTTCACTCTCGCCAGAAGTACTGAGGAACATGCCGGTCCTCATAACGCCTGGTTTTGGGATCCAACACTGCAGGGCGGCGGGGTTCTATCTGATATGGGCTGTCACAGTATTGCCGTTGGTCGCCACATTTTAACTCCCGAAGGGAAAGATTCTTTATTCCTGGAACCGGTTGCCATGCAGTGCGACACCTCCCTTCTTAAATGGGGCCAGCCGGAATATCAAAAACAACTTAAAGAAAGATTCGGTGTGGACTATTCTGACACACCGGCTGAAGACTTCGCAACAGGCATCGCCACATTTAAAAACCCGGAAACCGGCCAGCTTGTAAAAGCGCAGTTTACCGACTCCTGGATGTACGACAAGCAGGGGCTGCGATTATCTATGGACGCGCTCGGCCCGGGTTATGCCATGGAGGTAAACACACTGATTTCACCTCTTGAAATTTTTATAGGAGACGAAGCTGCAGATAGTGTTGCAGATGCAGAAACCGCTCTGGAGAAATCGACGGCAAGCCGAGGGCTCCTTGCCGTTCACCCCAATGAAGCAGATCTGTATGGCTACACAACTGAAATACGGGATGCAGTTGATTCTTTTTTGAAAGGGAATAACGCCATGCTCGACTTTAATTTCGGCGCCGAGGTTACCTATCTCGTTCAGGCCGCCTATATGGCAGCCGAAAAACGGCAGACCCTTGATCTCACTGACAAGAATGTTCAGAAAGAACTTGAGACCTATCAATCCCTGATATCACTGGGACGCGGTTCAGAGGTCCTTTTCTCCTGAATTAGCTGAATCAATTGGTGGCAAGACGACTCCAAGTCGTGCCACCATTAATCTGAGCATAATGAAAACCAATAGATCAAAAAAATGAATGTTGATGACGCCATTCAGAAACGAAAAACACTTAAACTGAGAGCTGACCCTCAAAATCCGCTTCCTGTTCAAAAAGGGGATGAATTCAGGGTTTTGATCGAAAAACTCATAAAGCTCGCGGGTAAAGCTCCGTTTCATTACGAAAGCCACCAAAGCCGGCGAAGCGAGCGGTTTCCAGGCGCAGAACCGTGGCGGTTTTATGTTCTCGACGGTGTAAACTGCAGAACTTTACTCGACTCTCTGAATCGGGAGGTACCAATGAAAGCGCCGGAAGGAATACGACAAATGCTGGCAGCGGCCGACGCGCTGATTTTAACAACCTGGCTCCCTGAACCATCCCGGAAAAAGACCCGTACATTTTATCCGAATTTAAAAAATATGGAACATATTGCCGCGGCCGGAGCAGCCATTCAAAACCTATTGCTGGCTGCAGCTTCCAGAGGCATCAACGCCTATTGGTCTTCGGGTGGCATATTACGGAAACCGAAAACCCTTGCTTTCCTTGGTATTCCAAATGAAGAAATATTGATTGGAGCCGTCTTTCTCTTTCCTGAAGAATTTCCGGATACCATTGAAACCAAAAGAGGAAAAAACACTGATAAACGAGGAGATGGCGGGGATTTTATGCAGTGGATAACCATTCCTAAGTGCTGATATTTTTTGGGAATCCTGAACCAGATCAGATAAATAATAGAAAAATCGCCGCCAATAATCCGGGAATAACTGATAGTGTCAGCAGGCCGATCAGCAACAGGCTTTTCTGAAATCCCGCAATAAACGAGAAAATAAATCCCTTTACCAATGTATTAACGGCCGATGCCAGCACAATACCCATAATCGCCACAGTTTCTGAAATGCTCTCTTTTGCCATTTTAGCAAGTGAAAGCGTAATAGCATCCACATCCATCAGCCCGGAAACAACCGAGAGCATATAAATTCCGCTGTCGCCAAACCAATCTTTCATCGCCTCAGAAAGCAACAGAATCAACCCTAAGAGTAACCCAAACTGCAGTGCAGTATTGATTTGAAACGGATTTTTGAGCTCTATTTCGGGCTCATGATGCTGCATTTCACTGCGCCTCCACAGCCAGAACCCGCAACCCAAAACGCTAAAGAACATCATTAAGATGGGAATCCACAGCTGCACTAGCAGTGCACTGTTAACGATGGAGACCTCAATCATCACCCTTACAAACATAATGGACGAGGCTACCATAACTCCTCCCATAAACAGCTTTTCGGCGCTGTATTGCCGGGCAAACTGTGCCAGGCTGATTGTAACCGCTGTAGATGAGGCCAAACCGCCGGTAATGGCTGTAACTATGGTTCCCAAACGGTTTCCTACATATTTAATAGCAAAATATCCTACAAATGAGATCCCGCATATCAGAACAACCATCCACCAGATCCAGTAGGGATTGAATGCTTCATACGGACCATACCCCTGATTTGGCAGAAATGGAAGAAAAACAACTGAAATAATCAACAGTTTTACACCTGCATAGATCTCTTCAACTTTCAAACGGGACAGCCATCGATGAAGAACTGGTTTGAGGCTCAAAATCGTAACGACAATAACGGTTGCAACCAGAGAATAGAGTTGATACCCCATTGCTGCCCATGCCGCTAAAATAAACGTAAGTAAGGTAGATACCTCTGTCGTTATTCCCTTATCACCGCTCTGTTTCACTTCAAGTATATGCCCGGCTAAAACCAAAACAACAACCGATAGAAAGGCGACACCGATAAACCACTCTCCAATCTCTTTGCCCACGATGGATGAGAGCCCACCAAGAATGGCAATAAGGCTAAATGTTCGTATTCCCGCAACACGCTCTCCCTCCTGCTCCGAACGGCTGCTCCACCCTCTTTCCACACCAATCATCAGGCCAACGGCTAGCGCCGTCAGCAGATATTTCATTATCTCAAGGCTATCTGCCAGTTCAGATCCCATCAAATCCTCTTCTCTAATTGGTAGTACTCTTTAACAATATTCAGCCTGTGGGTGGCAAAAGCAATATTTTTTTGATGCAGATTTTTGCCATGCTGCATTATCTATTCCTTAAGGAGTTATGTTTTCGAGTATTTGATCCAGCTTAGCTCGATCGGCGTAGCTCCCGCGATAAATCACCCCCTCTATGGAATTATGGAAAGGAAGGTTTTGAAGCGGGTTTGTATCGAGTAAAATAAGGTCGGCATTATAACCGGGAGCAATTTTCCCTGTTTTATCCGCTTCACCCAGATAGACTCCAACATTTACAGTGCCTGTTTTAATGGCTTCAATTGGAGACAAACCATATTCAACCAGTAGAGCAAGCTCTCTGTGGGTTGAATAACCCGGTGGATTAAAAATTTGCGGGGCGTCTGCTCCAAGCAGCAGTCCGGCACCTTCTTCATGAAGAGCTTTGGTCAGTTCTTTTCTGATACTAAGAAACTCGCGGGCCTGCTCTGCATCATAATCTTCAGACTGGCGAAGATTTTGAACATAGTTGGCCCAGCCGGCTTTTGTAGATTCTGATATATGTTCCATTCCAGGCCATTTGAGCATTTCTGCAGTTGTTAAGTTGGGATTAAACACATTCTCAAGTAGTGTATTGGTGGGTACAACCCAAACACCGGATTCTTCTGTGAGCTTTGCTGCTTCATTTATTTTAGAATGGTCTGCCTGCGGAGTCAAATCGTATCCAAAATAGATAATATTCGGGTCCACACGGTCTTCCGGTGAAACACCGGCCAAAAATTCCATAAACCGATCGATATGCTCTATGGTCCCCTGTCCTGCCGCAAGTGTACGTTCCAGGCCAACCCTGGCAGAAATATGTCCCGAAAATTCAATACCCTGTGATTTTGCCTCGTCTGCAAGGGCTTCA
>Ga0209942_1001829_pt1 | contig 11291 bp, 9 predicted proteins | sample SalPonR1_A_D2_MG_FD_185695 | JGI IMG/M metagenome (GOLD analysis project Ga0209942, IMG submission 185695) | Salt pond soil microbial communities from South San Francisco under conditions of wetland restoration - Salt Pond MetaG R1_A_D2_MG... ... | reverse complement strand
ATGCGGCCGGTGATCGTGGCGCGCACGTGGCGGGGGAAGTTCGCGCGCCAGATCGCTGCTCGCAGCGTGATGACGCCGGCCCAGCAAAGACGCGCGGCAATCATCCAGAATACCAGCCAGACCAGCCCCGCGGCACTGACCGGCGACAGCGCGATCAGAATGGCGCAACCTGAGCAGGTCGCCATCAGCGCGGACACCCAGCGTGTCTTGTGGCGACCATGGGCAAGATTCGCGAACGCCAGGCTTGCGGCGTTGGCAAAAGCCGGTGCGCCGGCGACCATGGCCACGGCCAGGTTGACCAGCGCCGGCGCCGCGACCTGGTCGAAGCCGGTCTTGACGATCACCCCCAGCAGGCCGCCCTCCAGCGCACCCAGGGTGACGGCCATGAGCGCATTGACCTGCACTTCGCGCGGCATCAGCGTGCGGGCGACAAACGGAAGGCTGCGGGTGGGGCGGGACAAAAGTCTTCAAGCCTCGGTCAGTGCGGGCAACGGCAGTGTCGATGCGCACCGGTCGCCTTGAATCCGGTGCAAAACTCGCCTTATGGTACGTTAAGGGCCGAAATTTTTGAGGAGAATAACGAGATGCGCAATTTGATGACTACGCTGCTGGCGGCGCTTGCCGCGGCATTTCTGTTGACGGCCTGCCAGTCCGAGGACAATGGTGGCGACAATGGTGGCGACAATCGAAACGAGATCGAACAAGCCGAGCAAGCTGTCGAGGAGGCCGCCGAAGAATCCGCCGAAGCCGCCGAGGAGGTTTACGACGACAGCATGGAAAGCGCTTCTGATGCTGCCGAGGAAGCCCGCGAAGGCGCCGAGGACATGATGGCCGCAGCGCAATCCGAAGCCCAGAAGGCTTGGCAAGAGGCGGTTCAGCTGGCCAATGAGGCCAACATGAAGGCTCGCCAGATGATGAATTCCGGCATGGAGCGCGGCAGCGAGGCCTGGGACGAAGCCATGGAAGAAACCCGGGAAACGCGCGAGCAGGCCCAACAGGCGCTGGAAGATGCGCGCGAGTACTCGGGCGAGCAATGGGATTCGTTCAGCGCCAGGGCACAGGCGGTCATGGACGAGGCCAGCCGCGCCTGGAACGAGTTGACCGAGGAGGGCGAATCCGGATCGGACGCCGACGATTCCGGCAATACCTGATTGACACTCACCGTCCACCGCGGTCGGCCTGCCGGCCGCGGTGCGCGGCTTTGCCGACTGTTCGGCCGCCTCATCCGCCCACGGGTTTCCGGTTACCATTTCGGCAGCGAACCTGACGCCTGAAACTACCGTGACCGAACCCTACAATCCAGCCGCGATCGAGCCCCCGATTCGCGAGCAATGGGAATCCTCGAACTGTTTTCGCGCACCGGACGATCCCGGTGCAGATGCTTTTTACTGTCTCAGCATGTTCCCGTACCCTTCCGGGCATCTGCATATGGGGCACATGCGCAATTACACCATCTCCGACGTCATCACGCGCTACCACAGGATGAACGGCCGGCCGGTACTGCAGCCCATGGGCTGGGATGCTTTCGGTCTGCCCGCCGAGAATGCGGCGATCGCTCGCGGCGTGCCCCCGGCCCAGTGGACCCGCGACAACATCGCTCACATGCGTACCCAGCTCAAGGAATTGGGCTTCGCGATCGACTGGGAACGCGAGCTCGCCACCTGCAATGCCGATTACTATCGCTGGAATCAATGGCTGTTCCTCAAGATGCTGGAGCGCGGCATCGCCTACAAGAAGACCGGCACCGTCAACTGGGATCCGGTGGACCAGACCGTGCTGGCCAACGAGCAGGTCATCGACGGCAAGGGCTGGCGAACCGGTGCGGTGGTCGAAAAGCGCGAAATCCCGATGTACTACCTTCGCATCACCGACTATGCCGACGATCTGCTGGCGGCGCTGGACGACCTCGACGGCTGGCCGGAGCGGGTTCGCGCCATGCAGGCCAACTGGATCGGCAAGAGCGTCGGTATGGAAGTCGTGTTTCCCTGCGACGGCGGTGAGCTGAAGGTATTCACGACCCGACCGGATACCTTGATGGGGGCAACCTACATGGCGGTTGCGCCGGAGCACCCGCTGGCTCGTGCGGCGGCCGAACGGAACGATTCAGTGGCGAAATTCATTCGCTCCTGCGCCACCGGCGGGGTGTCGGAAGCCGAGCTTGCCGTCCAGGAAAAACGTGGAATCGACACCGGGTTCAGCGTGGAGCATCCGCTGACCGGGCAGGCACTGCCGGTCTGGATCGCGAACTACGTTCTGATGGGCTACGGTGAGGGCGCCATCATGGCGGTGCCGGCTCACGACGAACGAGATTTCGAATTCGCCAACAAGTACGGTTTGCCGATCACCCAGGTGGTCCAGCCCGAGGCGGACGGTCATGAATACGACAGCGTCAAGTGGCAGGACTGGTACACGACGAAGGAAAACGTCCGCCTGGTCAATTCGGGCGATTACGACGGTCTCGATTTCCGGGCCGGCTTCGACGCCATTGCCGATGCTCTGGAACAGAAAACACTGGGCGAGCGCCGTACCCAGTTTCGCCTGCGCGACTGGGGCATTTCCAGGCAGCGTTACTGGGGCTGTCCGATTCCCATCATTCACTGCGACGACTGCGGCGATGTCCCCGTTCCGGAACAGGAGCTGCCGGTTGAATTGCCCGAAGACCTGGTGCCCGACGGCTCGGGCAGCCCGCTGGTCAGGAGCGAAGCGTTCCTCGCCTGCCGATGTCCCAGCTGCGGAAAGCCGGCCAGGCGCGAAACCGACACCATGGATACCTTTGTCGATTCTTCGTGGTATTTCATGCGATACCCGAGCGTGGACAACGACAACGCAATGGTGGATGAGCGCACCGATGCCTGGATGCCGGTGGACCAGTACATCGGCGGTATAGAACACGCCATCCTTCATCTGCTCTACGCGAGGTTCTGGACCCGGGTCATGAACGAGCTTGGGCTGGTCAAGGTGCGCGAGCCTTTCTCCAACCTGCTGACCCAGGGCATGGTGCTGGCCGAAACCTGGTACCGCGAAGACGAACAGGGTCGCAAGACCTGGTTCAACCCGTCGGACGTCGATGTCGAGCGCGATGCCAAGGGCCGCATCGATTCGGCGCGGCTGGCCGCCGACGGTCAGCCGGTGCATTTCGGCGGCATAGAGAAGATGGCCAAGTCGAAAAACAACGGCGTGGATCCGGCCGCACTTGTGGCGCAGTACGGCGCCGATACGGTGAGGCTTTTTTCGATGTTCGCCGCGCCCCCCGAGCAGAGCCTGGAATGGTCCGAAGCCGGAGTCGAGGGCGCATGGCGATTTCTCAAGCGGCTGTGGCAGCAGGTTCACGACCACATCGCCGCGGGTACGCCGGGAGAACTTTCAACCACTGAACTTTCCGAACCGGCGCTCGAGATTCGCCGCCGGGTTCACGAAACCATCGGCAAGGTCGGCGACGATTTCGGCCGGCGCTACACTTTCAATACCGCCATAGCGGCCGTCATGGAATGCAGCAACCATCTTTCGCGGTTCGAAGTCGCCAGCAACGCCGACCTGGCCGTGGCGCGTGAAGGCTGGACGTCGCTGGTCCGGCTGATTGCACCGGTAACGCCGCATATCTCCCAGGCGCTCTGGGCGGCGCTGGGACACGAGGATGATATTCTTGCCGCGTCCTGGCCGGAGGTCGATGAATCGGCGCTGGTGCAGCAGAAGGTCACCGTGGTGGTGCAGGTGAACGGCAAGGTGCGAGGCCGCATCGAGGCCGCACCGGGAAGCAGCCGGGATGCGCTCCAGGAACATGCGCTGGCCGAAGAAAACGTGGCGCGATTCGTCGCCGACAAGGAGATACGCAAGATTATCGTCGTGCCCGACAAGCTGGTCAACATCGTGGTGAGCAAATGAACCGGCAGACGCCTGCTCGCTTCGCCTCACGGCTATTTCCCCTTACAAAATACGGGCGGCGGCTGCCGGTGTTGATGGCGATTGCGCTATTGCTGTCTGCGTTGGTCTCCGGTTGCGGTTTCCAGCTGCGCGGCGCGGCGAACCTGCCGGAAGAGATGTCGACCACCTGGCTCAAGATTCCGGATCCGACCAGCGCGTTTGCCCGCGAACTCGAGCTGCTGCTGCGCGGCAACGGCGTGACGCTTGCCGAGGGCCCGGGCGAGGGCATCGCCGAGCTTCGCGTCACGCGCGAGCGGATCACGCGTCGCGCGCTGACCATTTCCGGCGATGCCCGTGTGCGGGAGTTCGAGCTGGTCTTCGATCTGCAGTTCAGCCTGGTCGATACTTCCGGCGAAGTTCTGCTGGGGTCCGAGTCGCTGCGGCTGGAGCGCGATTTCCGGTTCGACGAACAGGAAATCCTGGGCGCGACGACAGAAGAGGAGCTGTTGCGCGAGGAACTGCGGCGTAGCATGGCCGCGGCTTTGATCCGCCGCCTGGAAGCCTTCGGGCGCACATAACGGACGCATGCATGAAGCTTTACGCTGAACGTCTCCCCGACCAGCTGGCGCGCCAGATCGCGCCGGTCTACCTGATTGCCGGACCCGAGCGCCTGGTCGTCGAGGAGGCTGCTGACGAGATTCGAAAAGCCTGCCGCGCGCAGCATATCGACGAGCGGATCCGATTGACCGCCGACGGCCGCTTCAACTGGGTCGAACTGGGACAGTCCACCGAAACCGGCTCGCTGTTTGCCAGGCGGCGACTGGTGGAGTTGCGTCTGCCTACCGGAAAACCGGGCGCCGAGGGCGGCAAGACCATCCGGCAATGGATAGACGACCAGCACGAGGACGTACTTCTGATCATCTGCGATCAGTGGAAATCAGACCAGGAACGCGCCGCTTGGGTCAAGGCTGTCGAAAAGACCGGCGTTTACGTACCGGCCTGGAGTATCAAGCCGGCCCAGCTTCCGCGCTGGATCGACCAGCGGCTCCGCAGTCGAGGCCTGCAGGCTCAAAATGATGTCTGCAGTTTTCTCTCCGAGCGCCTGGAGGGCAATCTGCTGGCGGCCGCGCAGGAAGTCGACCGGCTTGCATTGCTGTTCCCGAATAGTCGGCTCGAACTCGATGCGGTGCGCGAAGCCGTTGCCGACAGCGCCCGGTTCGACACCTTCCGCCTGGCCGAACTGGTGATGCTGGGTCAGCCCGGCGCTGCGCTGCGCTGTATCCGGGGCTTGCGCGAGGCTGATTCATCGGAGCCGGGCGCGATGTGGGCGCTGGGCCGCGAACTTGAAATCGCGCTGGATGTGGCGCGTCGGTCACGGCACGAATCCCCGCAGCGCGTATTCGCCGAACATCACGTATGGAAATCGCGACAATCTTCTATCGAGACCTGTATCCGGCGCAACGGACAGCGCAGGCTGGAGGCGGCGATCACCCGCCTGAGCCGGCTGGACCTGCTTTCCAAGGGTCAGATGGAAGGCACATTCTGGCTGGAACTCGAGCGGCTGTGCGCGGCACTGGCCAGCGGGCCACGGGTGCCGAGCCGGGCGGCGTGAGTATGTCCAAGCGCGCCATCGCTATCTTCGGCGGGACCTTCGATCCGGTGCATTACGGCCATCTGCGCGCGGCGGCCGAGGTCTCCGAGCAGCTGGGTGTGGCCGATTTTCGCCTGCTTCCGGCCGGCCGGCCGCCGCACCGGGAAGGCACCTGGGCCGAGGCACGGCATCGCATGGCCATGCTGGAACTGGCGCTGGCGCCGCACGCCGACCTTTCCGTCGACGACCGCGAGGTGCAGCGCGGCGGACCTTCCTATATGGCGGATACGCTGGCCAGCATCCGGGAGGAAGCCGCTGATACGCCGATCATGCTGTGCCTGGGCCAGGACGCGGCCAACCATCTCGATCACTGGCATGAATGGCAGCACCTGCTTGAGCTGGCCCACCTTGTGGTAATGACCCGCCCAGACGCTGAACCCGGTTATTCAGAGGCTCTAACCGAGCACCTGGTGGGCAGGTTCGTCGATTCTCCCGAATTACTGATGAATCGATCCGCCGGTTGTGTCTGCAATGTCAACGTGACCCGATTGGCGATCTCGTCGACCGACATTCGCCAGCAGATCGCCGATGGGCGCAATCCGCGGTTTCTGCTGCCCTCCACCGTATTGGCTTATATCCGGAAGCATGGCCTTTATTGGTCTTGACGACGATTGCCATTTGCGTTGCCAATGCGATCACGCGCCTGACGTCGGCCCCGGCGGCGCCGGCGCAGGACGACGCTGCGTGCGAGAATTCCGAGCACGAGCACCAGCAGCAGCGCGAGCAGCGGTACGAGCACGCGCGGCCGCAGCAGGACCTCTGGACCGCTGACGCGCCCGGCCTCAAACAGCGTTTCGAGCCCGGTCCCCACGCTGACGTATACCAGAACGATAGGAACGAGTCCCAGGGCGGTGGCCAGAAGGAAGCGGCGTGCCGAGATCCGGATCATCGCCCCGGCGGCGTTGATGGCGAAGAATGGCGCGACCGGAACCACCCTGAGCGCGAGCAGATAAAAGAATGCATCGCGCTCGAGCAGGTGCACCAGCCGGCGGGTTCGGCCGCTGAGCAGAAATTTGCGCACGCGTTCGCCGGCGATGAAGCGAATGCCGACAAACGTAATCAGTGCGCCGCCCAGCGCGCCGATCATGGAAACGATACCGCCGATCAACGTGCCGAACAGGTATCCGGCGGCAATGCACAGCAGCGTTGCCGTGGGCAGCGTGAGGCCGGTGGTCAGGGCGAAGATCAGACCGAACACCATCGCAGTGGACAGCGGCCGGAATTCGCTTCGGTACTCCAGTCGCTCGATGATGGCCAGCAATCCGTCGATGTTCTCGCCGGACAGTATCCACGCCCCAAGCGCGCTGGCGCCGACCAATACTGAGGTCAGCGTCCAGGCCAGCAGCGTCGGACGGTCCGGTTTCAACGCAAGGCTTGTTCGAGTATTTCCCCGAACCGGTCAACGTCCCCGACCGAGTTATAAAGCGGATTGGGTGCGACCCGAATGATATCGGGCTCGCGCCAGTCGCCGACCACGCCTGCGGCCTGCAGTCTGTCGAATGCGGTCCGACCCTGGTCGCGGCCTGCGCGCACGCGCAGCGATAACTGGCATCCGCGACGCGCCCGAACCAGCGGCGTCGCGATTTCCAGCGGCCGGCCGGGCAGCGCATCGACGGTGTCGGCGATGCGCGCGGCCAGATCGGTCTCACAGTCTTGAAGGCTGTCGATGTCGGCTTCCCGGTAGATATCCAGTGCCCCGGCCAGCGCCGCCAGGTTCAGCATCGGTGCACCCGAGACCTGCCAGCCTTCGGCGCCGCGAATCGGCTCGAAATCGGGACCCATGAGAAAACGCGTCGATTCGTCGTGTCCCCACCAGCCTGCGAGGCGCGGGCCGGAAAAATCGGCGTACCGTTCATGGACGAAGATGCCGGCAACCGCGCCGGGACCGGCATTCAGATACTTGTAGCTGCACCAGGCGGCGAAATCCGCGCCCCAATCGTGTAGCTCGAGCGGCACGTTGCCCATAGCGTGAGCCAGGTCCAGTCCCACGGGCACGCCGCTGTCGCCGGCGGCCTGGCAGATTTGCGCCATATCGAAGCGTTGGCCGGTGGCGTACTGCACGCCGGGCCACATCACGAGCGCCAGCTCGTCGGCGTGAGTTTTGATGAACTCGGCAACTTCAGCATCGTCTATGAGACCGTCGGGACCGGGTTCGAATTCGATCAGGTCTTCGGCCGGGTTCAGCCCGTGCAGCAGGATCTGGGATTCCACGGCGTAGCGATCGGACGGAAAAGCGCCTTTCTCGATCAGGATCTTGCGCCGGGTGTCTTTTGGCCAATAAAAACTGGTCATCAGCAGGTGCAGATTCATGGTGAGCGCGCCCATGGCCACCACTTCGCCCGCTTTCGCGCCGGCAAGCCGCATCAGCACGTCCTCAAGTTGCCGGTGGTAGCCGAGCCACCCCGGGTCACCCTTGAAGTGCCCGTCGACGGCGAGGTCCGCCCAGCGGTCGAGTTCGTGTTCCACGCGTGTGCGAGCCGTGTCCGGCATCAGGCCCAGCGAATTACCGCAGAAATAGAGTTTCTCGCCGTCCTCACCGTGGCGGGGGAAGGCGAAGCGGTCACGGAACTGTGCCTGTTTCATTTATTCTTTTCCAATGCTGATGCGATGGCAACATGTTGCCAGATTCGAGCGCCCCATTCGGCGCGGTTGATCCACCGGACCGATCCACGGCGCGGAGTCAGCCGGTAATTGCGTAGAATATCGGTCTTGCCGACGGCCGCCCGTGAACCGCGTTGAAAGTCTCCGATTTCACATTCGATCTGCCCGAAGATCTGATTGCCCAGGCGCCCTTGCCAGAGCGTAGCGCCAGTCGCCTGCTGCTCATGGGTCGCGGTGACGGCCACCTCGAGGACCGACGGTTTTCCGCTCTCGATGACTTGCTCGATCCCGGTGACCTTTTGGTGTTCAACAATACCCGCGTTATCCCGGCGCGGCTTTATGCGCAAAAAGAAACAGGGGGCCGAGCCGAACTTCTGATCGAACGGGTGCTCGATTCGCAATCGGCACTGGCGCAGATCGGTATCAACCGCAAGCCGGCGCCCGGATCGGTATTGATAGAGTCCGAAACCGGGGCACGCATTCAGGTCGAGGGTCGGCAGGATGAGTTCTGGCGCCTGCGCCTGGAATCGTGCCTGGCATCGGAAAGAGACGACTGGCTTGCGCTGCTCGAGCGCGCCGGCCACATGCCTTTGCCGCCTTATATTCAGCGCCAGGATCTGCCGGAGGATCGGGATCGCTACCAGACGATTTATGCCGAAGAACCGGGCGCCGTTGCAGCACCCACGGCGGGTCTCCACTTCGACGCGGCCTTGCTCGCGCGACTGGACGAACGCGGCATCCAGCGCGCGTTCTGCACGCTGCATGTCGGTGCCGGCACTTTTCAGCCGGTACGTGTTGAGGAGGTGGAGGAACATCGCATGCATCCGGAATGGATCCGGGTCGACGAATCGCTGGTCAAAAGGATCCGCGCCACCAAGGCGGCCGGCAAGCGGGTCGTCGCCGTGGGCACCACGGCGGTGCGCGCGCTTGAAACGGCCGCAGCCAATTGCGAACTCAAGTCTTTTGCCGGCGACAGTCGAATATTCATTTATCCCGGCTATCGATTTCAGGTGGTCGACGCGCTGATCACCAACTTCCACCTGCCCGGCTCGACCCTGATGATGCTGGTCTCGGCATTTTCGAGCCGTGAAAGGATTCTTGCCGCGTATCGGCATGCGGTGGCGCGGCGGTATCGATTTTTCAGCTACGGGGATGCGATGTTGATCCAGTGAAAGCCTTATTTGAGGCTGCGTGGAGCGTTGCCGCGTGCCGCGTGTGATGCCGATGGAGCAGGCCGTTGGTGATCGGCCCGGGCCGTTCGGCTAAGGGTAGACTGCCGCAGGCGCGGGGCACAGGGGTTCATGGCATATCGGCCGGGGGCACGTCAGGGGCGAAGTCGAACGAGTCGTAGTGCAGGTGCTGCTCGCTGCCGCCGTGGGCGAGAAATTCCTTTCTGCCGGCATGGACCATGGCCGGCGGGCCGGACATGTAGATTTCGAAAGCCGACAGTTCCGGGTAGTCGGCCAGCAGCGCGCGGTGGACGAAGCCGGTGCGGCCGGTCCAGTCCGTGTCGGGTTCCGAGAGCACGGGCACGAAGCGGAAATCGGGGTGCTGGTCGGCGAATTCGTCGATCACACTTTTGGCGTACAGATCTTTTTCCGTTCGGACGCCCCAGTACAGCGTGATCGGCCGGTCGTCGCCGGCGTGCAGCAGGTCCTCGATCATGGCTTTCAGTGGAGCAAGGCCGGTGCCGCCGCCCATCATCAGGATCGGCCGCGGACTATTCAGGCGCACGAAGAACATCCCCAGCGGGCCTTCCAGGCGCAGGATCTCGCCGGGCTGCATGCCGTCGAACACGTGGCCGGTGAAGCCGCCGCCTTCCACGAAACGCACGTGCAGCTCGATGAATTCTTCCTGGCTGGGGCTCGACGCGATTGAAAAGGCGCGTCGCTTGCCGCCGGGCAGCAGGATATCCATGTACTGGCCGGCGAGGAACTGCATGCGCTTGCCTTTGGGCAGCTTCAGCCGCAACCGGCGCACATCGGGCGTGAGTTCATCGATCTGCTCGACCCGCGCCGGCAGCACGCGTAACGGGATTTCGGCGACCTGCTCGATTTCGGTGGCCTCGATTTCCAGATCGCTGGTGGCCACGGCCTGGCAAGCCAGTATCCGGCCTTCGGCCAGATCGGCCTCTTCCAGCGCTGCCGGCGGGTTGAACGGGTATTCGACACTGCCGGACACGAGGCTGCACTTGCAACTGGCGCATGTGCCGTTGCGGCAGCTGTAGGGCAGCATGATGCCTTGTCGCAGCGCAGCGGCAAGCACGGTTTCATCCGTCCTGGCCTTGAAGTTCTTGCCGCTGGTGGCAATGGTGATCGAGCGCGTGTTCTGGTGGTTCGAAGCGGGATTCAAGGGATTGCCTGTTTGCTGGTCCAAGCGCAGCCAAGGATGCGCATGTGTTGAATAAGACCCGTAGTGTAAGGAATTCGCGTGTACACGGCTTGCCCCTTCTCAAAGCCCTCCCTCGCAAGAAGGGGAGGGCTTCAGTCTCGATAGTGCAGCACCACAAGCGACAGAAAAAATTGCTTCGGTAACCCAAACGGTCTTTCTGGTGCTCGAATAGAGCGCAATGGCAAGGTAAACTCGCGTTCCTGAACACTTTGCCCGGACTTCGTCCTCAAGGCTGCTTTTTTCTCCATGAGCACTTCGACATCAGCCGAGCTCGCGTTTTGATGGGTTCGGAAGCCGAGATGACAATGAGCGACGCCGCGCCTGTCGGGCCGTTCCAGCCGTGGCGCTATTGCTACCGGCTGCCCCTGCTGGTGATTCACTGCGTCATTGGTCTTCCGCTGTTGCTGCTGGCGCTGGTGCCGGGCATCCGCGGTATCCCGGTTGCCGGCAAGCCGCTGGGGTGGCGGGTGCAGCGGCGCTATGCGCGGATGCTGGTGGCGGTGCTGGGAATGCAGTTGCGCGTGATCGGCGAACTGCCGGCGCCGCCGTATCTTGTCGTGAGCAATCACATCAGCTGGTTCGACATTCCACTTTTACACGCGCTGACGCCGATGTGGCTGGTGTCCAAGGACAGCATTCGCAGATGGCCGCTGGTCGGCGGCGTGGCCCGCGCGGTGGGCACGATTTTCATCGAGCGCGGGAACGAGGCGTCCAGGCGTCGCGCGGCGCGACGGATGACCGCGCTGCTCAAGCGCGGGCGAGTGGTTGGCATCTTTCCCGAGGGCGG
>Ga0209942_1001825_pt1 | contig 11299 bp, 8 predicted proteins | sample SalPonR1_A_D2_MG_FD_185695 | JGI IMG/M metagenome (GOLD analysis project Ga0209942, IMG submission 185695) | Salt pond soil microbial communities from South San Francisco under conditions of wetland restoration - Salt Pond MetaG R1_A_D2_MG... ... | reverse complement strand
AGAGTGCTTGGTTTTACCTGTAAGTTTATAAAGGTTTTCCACTCCACTTTTCAATGTAATGAAATTAACCTGATCACCTTCCTTAAATTGTGTATCACCACGAGGAATAAGAGTATACTGAGTTCCATAACGTTGAATTGCTATGGGAACAAAATTAAGATCGGGAAAAATATTAGCCGCTTCTTTCACTGTTTTACCCACAAAAAGTGCATTTCGAGAAAGGCTAAGGCCTATCATCGTCAATGCGCCATTTTCAAATTCATAACTATCATTAAAGGCAGACTGATTAAGCAGCAAGGCAATTTCCCTTGCCGCCAAAGCTTCAGGAGAAATCAATTCGTCTATTCCAAAGCGAGTAAAACCAATTTCCTCTTTGTTTTCTAGAAATTCAGTATTAGAAATACGAGCTATAGTTCTTTTAGCTCCTAGCTGTTTTGCCAAAACACAGGTTGTAATATTAGTAGCTTCACTGGAAGTAACACTAATAAGCATATCTACATGCTTTACCTGAGAATCTTTTAAAATTGCGATAGAAGTGGCATCTCCCTTAATCGTCCTGATATCTAAATGCGTATCGGCATAAGTAAGATTATCCCGGTTGGTATCAATCAACGTGATATCCTGGGATTCGAAAGAAAGCAATTTTGCCAAATGAAAGCCGACTTCACCTGCTCCGGCAATAATTATCTTCATATAACAGCTTGAAATTGAAAAGAAGAACAAATGTACGGTATTTTAGACAAACCAAAAACCTAAGTATTCATCAACAAATTCTAAAAGTTTCGAGCGCAATTATTTCATATCGTGTATCTTTGAACAAAAATTGCTACTATGGGTAAAAAGGTGACTCCTTATCAGAATTCCGGTCTCAATAAGAAAAAACAGGTTGAACAGATGTTTGATAAAATATCTGGTAATTACGATGGCTTAAATCGTGTTATTTCCTTGGGAACTGACGTGAAATGGAGAAAAAAAGTTATTGCTCTTGTTAAGGCTCAAAAGCCAAACGCTGTTCTGGATATTGCAACCGGTACCGGAGACCTCGCAATTCAAATGGCTGATATAAAAGCTAAAAAAATTGTTGGGCTGGACCTTTCTGAAGGCATGCTAAACGTTGGTCGAAAGAAAATTGCCGCTAAACATTTAACCGATAAGATTGAGATGGTCCAGGGAGACTCTGAAGCCCTGCCGTTTGAAGATAATTCCTTTGATGCAATAACTGTAGCATTTGGGGTACGTAATTTCGAAAATTTAGAAAAAGGCTTATCAGAAATTCAAAGAGTTCTAAAACCAGGAGGAATTTTTGTAGTTTTGGAAACTTCTGTCCCTACCAGATTTCCATTTAAACAAGGTTATAAATTATATTCTGGCTATATGCTTCCCTTAATTGGGCGAATATTTTCTAAAGACCGGGAAGCTTACTCTTATTTAAGTAAAAGTGCAGCCGAATTTCCTTATGGAGAAGCTTTCAACAATATTTTAAAGAAAACGGGGTTTATAAATGTAGAGAACAAGCCTCAAACTTTTGGGGTTGCAACCATTTATACTGCTTCAAAATAAAACTATGAAGAAACTTTTTGTTATTGCCTTTCTTTTTTGCATTCAATTTGGTAACGCCCAGATATTTGGAGGGGATAAAATTGTTAATAACGAGAATTTTGACAAACAACGCTGGTCCTGGGGATATTACCTGGGGTTCAACACCTACGATTTCAAATTCAAATATAACGACGAACCATCAGTAAATGGGAACGACCTTATTATTGAAAAAACAATGGGCTTTAATGTAGGCCTGGTTGGAAATCTAAAACTTAACAATAATTTGGATCTACGTTTAGAACCGGGCGTTACTTTCAATACCCGTAATTTCAGACCTCCTTCTACCAAAGAAATCGAAGAAATAAACGCTACCTATGTTCATATTCCGCTATTATTAAAATTTTCGGCAGATCGCTACAATAACTTCAAACCATTTGTGGTAGGTGGCTTATCTGCTTCCATAAATTTATCGAGTAATGAAAACAATCCTGATGTAGCTACTCGTTTACAAACCAACAATTACAATTACGAAGTTGGTCTTGGAGTAGATCTTTACCTTTATTATTTCAAATTCTCTCCTTCCATAAGAGGTGTTTTTACTATAAATAACGAAATGGTAGAAACAAATTTCCCTTCTGTAGATGCTATGCGATCACAAGCCGTGTTCCTCAACTTTACCTTTCAATAAATCAAAGTTTATTTGATTATTGCAATTGGACGTAATTTCTGCCAAGCGCCTATTAGTCAAAATTCTTACGCTTAAATTCACTTAAAAGAATGGCCGTTGCGGTCGCTACGTTAAGACTTTCCGCTTTCTTTATTTCTCCAAATCGCGGGATGCTCACTTTTTTACTAATCAAAGCTTCAATTTCAGCTGAAATTCCATTCGCTTCATTTCCCAACACCAGGATTGCCTTTTCTTCGGTGTCGCTTTTATAAATATTCTCGCCATCCATAAAGGCACCATATACAGGTAAATCTGATTTCTCAATATAGTTTATTAAATCACAATAAATCATGTTCACCCTGGCTAAAGACCCCATGGTCGCCTGCACTACTTTTGGGTTAAAACAATCTACCGAATCATTGGAACAAACAAGACTTTTTATGCCGAACCAATCACAAAGCCGAATAATAGTTCCGAGATTTCCGGGGTCCCTAATTCCATCTAAAGCAAGAATAAGGCTTTCATCCTTTAACGGTTTTTCCTCTGGAATTTCAAACAAAGCTAAAGCAGTCTGTGGTGTTTTTAGAAAACTTATTTTCTTGAGTTCCTTTTCATCAAGCTTTTGAATTTTATTAGAATCAACACCAAATTCCGCTGATATAGTAAAAAGCTGATTTAAGCTAAATTTTGAATTAATTAGCTCGTTTATTGTTTTAAAACCCTCAGCTACAAAAAGTCCGTGTTTATAACGGTATTTTTTTTGGGCAAGACTGGTTATTAACTTAATTTGGCTTTTACTAACCATACTAAAAATGTAATTTTGATCTCTTAAAAATGTGTGTTTGAATCGGCATTTCGCAAAAATATCATTATTTTTTTTAAGCCTGCTTTTTTTAATTTCCTGTAATGCCGTAAAACGTGTAGAGGGTGATAATAAATTGCTTACTAACAATGAAATCTTCGTAAATAACGAAAAGATTAATGAAACTCGTATTTACAATCAACTTTACCAGGAACCTAACACCAAATTCCTGGGAATTCCACTAAGACTTCATTTTTATAATCTTGCCCGCCCCAATATAGATTCGATTTTGAGCGAAAAATATCTGGAAAATGAAAGCAAGAAAAATACATTGGTAGATATCCTTTCTTACAAACAGTTTGAGAAATTTCTACATTCCCGAAAATCTTTTAATGAATGGATTAAAAATACCGGCGAGGAACCGGTTATAGTGAATGAAGAAGAAACCCAAAAATCGGTTAACAGGCTAAATTCATGGTATTGGAATAATGGATGGTTTAATGTAGAAACCGATTACGAGATAATTTCCTTAAAAAACAAAAAGAAACGTGCCCGGGTAGCCTACAAAGTTACGACAGGAGCTCCTTACCATTTGGACTCAATAAATACCAGCATTTCATCGCAAGTAATAGATTCTTTATATAGGCTGCACGAAGCTGAATCTATTATCAAAGAAGGCATGCAGTATAAAACCCTGGATATTAATGAAGAAAGAGACCGCCTTACCTCGCTTTTTAGAAATAACGGCGTTTACAATTTTGACCAGGAGTATATAAGTTTTAATGCCGATACAATTAACACAGGAAAAAAGGTAAATACCACCTTAATTATAAAGAACCGTTTTGCCTCAGAGGAAGATACTACCTCAAGAGTACCGTTTAAGATTCACGAAATTAGTAAGGTTAATATTTTTACCGATTATAAGTATGCTAATCAAAATCAAGCATTAACCGATAGTATTACCACCGAAGAAGGTTATACGCTCTATAGCTTTGAAAAATTGCGCTATAAACCCAAAGCTATTACCGATGCTGTTTTTATTAAACCAGGAAATACATATAGCGATATTTCCCGTTCCCGAACTTATAATCGTCTAAACTCCCTGCGCGTTTTTAAATATCCGAATGTGCAATTCACTCCAGATCCGGCCGATTCCACTCGCAGTGATCTCGTAGCTAATATTTTTTTAACGCCGCAGCCAAAATACTCCCTGGGCTTTGATTTTGATGTTTCACAAAGCAACATTCAAAAATTCGGAATTGGTTTTGGGGGTTCCCTTTTAATAAGAAACGTCTTTAAAGGCGCCGAAAACTTTGAGATTTCGGGAAGGGGTAGCATAGGCTCTTCTACAGATGCTGCGATTACCGGAGATGATGACCGCTTTTTTGATATTTCAGAAATTGGAGCTGATCTTAAATTAACATTTCCGAGAATTTTTCTTCCAGTTAGTACAGATCGTTTTATTCCTAAATACATGCAACCCTTTACGGCACTTAGCGTAGGGGTAAGTACCCAAAATAACATTGGACTTGACAAGCGAAACCTTACCGGAATTCTCAATTATAGATGGAACCCATCGCCACAACTTTCTAACCGTCTGGATCTTTTAAACATCCAATATGTCAGGAACCTGAATACCGATAACTATTTTAATGTTTACCGTAATTCCTATAATGACCTTAATCAAATCGTTCAATCGGGTAGTATAGTAACCAATCCTGCATATTTAAATGCAGAAGGATTATTGATTATTCCCACCGGGGCCGAAAGTTTTATCAGGGATGTGTCTAATGACACCGGAGGCACTACCGGCCTTGATGAAGATCAGGTACAACTGGTAAATAATATTGGAGAACGAAAAAATCGTTTAACCGAAAATAACCTCATTTTCGCTACTAATTACACCTATTTATGGAATACAAAGAAAAATTTATACGACCAGGAATTTACACGCTTTAGGTTTAAAATAGAAGCCGCGGGAAATACTCTTTCCGCGATTTCTTCTCTAGCAAATTTTGAAGAAAATGATAATGGAAACTATAATATTTTAGGAGTGAATTTCTCTCAGTATATCAAAACCGAAGTCGATTTCATAAAACACTGGGATATGGGGAGAGATAACATTTTTGCATTTCGTGCTTTTGGAGGCGTGGCAATTCCTTACGGAAACGCCAATAGCATTCCATTTGTAAGAAGTTTCTTTGCAGGTGGCCCCAATGATAACCGCGCCTGGAGAGCTTACGATCTTGGTCCCGGAAGCAGTGGTGGCAGAAATGAATTTAACGAGGCTAATATGAAGCTTGCCCTGAACGCCGAATATCGCTACAATCTATTTGGGGCTCTAAATTCAGCTGTATTTATAGATATTGGGAATATCTGGAATGTATTGGATATCGTTGAAGATGAAAAGGCAACCTTTGAGTCTCTTGCAGACTTGAAAAATATTGCCGTAGGCTCTGGTTTTGGGCTAAGATACGACTTTAACTTTTTTGTGCTAAGGTTTGATGTTGGCTTTAAAACCTACAACCCCGCCCTTCCCGAAGGCAATCGCTGGTTTAGAAATTATAACTTTAATAATGCTGTCTATAATGTAGGGATCAATTATCCTTTCTAAGCCAACATATTTTCTTATTTTTGTATTTCTAATTCAACTAAAATTATGAGTCATAACATTAAACCAGGCGTAGCCACAGGAAAAGAAGTTCAGGAAATATTTAATTACGCAAAGAAAAAAGGTTTTGCCCTTCCGGCAGTAAACGTAATAAGTTCTAGCAGTATGAATGCGGTAATGGAAACTGCTGCAGAACTAAATTCACCCGTAATTATTCAATTCTCTAATGGAGGTGGCCAGTTTAACGCTGGAAAAGGACTTTCAAATGAAAATCAAAAGGCTGCCATTGCAGGTTCTATTGCAGGAGCTAAGCATATACACGAACTTGCCGAAGCTTATGGCGCGGTTGTGATATTACATACCGACCACTGTGCAAAGAAACTACTTCCCTGGATAGACGGTTTATTAGATGCCAGCGAAAAACATTTCGAGCAATTTGGAAAACCATTGTATAGCTCGCATATGATAGATCTTTCAGAAGAATCTCTTGAAGAAAACATTGCTACCTGCAAGAAGTATCTGGAAAGAATGAGCAAGATGGGAATGACCCTTGAAATTGAACTTGGGGTTACAGGAGGTGAAGAAGATGGTGTTGACAATACCGATATTGATTCCTCAAAATTATACACCCAACCAGAAGAAGTAGCCTATGCTTACGAAGAATTAAGCAAAGTAAGTGACCAGTTCACTATCGCTGCCGCTTTTGGAAATGTACACGGAGTTTATAAGCCAGGAAATGTTAAGCTTACCCCGGTAATTCTTAAAAATTCTCAGGAACATATTACAAAGAAATACGGTGTGGAAGACAACCATATTGATTTTGTATTCCATGGAGGAAGTGGTTCTACTGTAGAAGAAATTCGCGAAGGGATTAGTTACGGAGTGATTAAAATGAATATAGATACCGACCTTCAATACGCTTACCTGGAAGGTATCCGTAATTATATGGGAGAAAAGAAAGATTTCCTTGCTACCCAAATTGGTAATCCTGAAGGAGGCGATGTTCCCAATAAAAAATATTACGACCCAAGAAAATGGTTACGTGAAGGAGAGCTTACTTTTAAAGCCCGACTTAAAAAGGCATTTGAAGACCTTAACAACGTAAATACTTTATAAATTTAATTTTTTCAAACAGCTGGAATTTAAAAGATTCCGGCTGTTTTTTATTTTAAGTAAAAACTTTCGGTTTGTTTGCCTTAGCAATAAACTGAAACCTGAAACCTGAAAATAGATGGCTTGGTTTAAAAGAACACAGAAAGGAATCCAAACACCAACAGAACATAAGAAAGATGTTCCTAAAGGTCTTTGGTACAAATCACCAACCGGCAAGATCGTAGATGCTGAGCAGTTGGAAAGCAATTTTTATGTAAGTCCGGAAGACGGCTATCACGTAAGAATTGGCAGTAAGGAATATTTCAAAATTCTGTTTGACGATAATAAGTTCAAAGAGCTGGATAAGGACGTAACTTCTAAAGATCCTTTAAATTTCAAGGATACTAAGAAATACACCGATCGTCTAAAGGCCGCCCAGGAAAAGACCGATCTTAATGATGCGGTTCGTACCGCTGTTGGAAAATCTAAAGGAAAAGATTTGGTAGTAGCTTGTATGGATTTTAATTTTATTGGCGGCTCTATGGGATCTGTAGTAGGTGAAAAGATTGCCCGTGCAGCAGAATATGCTTTAAAGAACGAAATACCTTTTATGATTATTTCTAAATCCGGTGGGGCCAGGATGCAGGAAGCGGCTTTATCTTTAATGCAATTGGCAAAAACCTCGGTTAGATTGGCACAACTTGCAGAAGCTCGCCTACCTTATATCTCTTTAGCAACCGATCCAACTACCGGAGGTACCACAGCATCCTTTGCCATGTTAGGGGATATCAATATTTCTGAACCAGGTGCTTTAATTGGATTTGCAGGACCACGTGTGGTAAAAGACACTACAGGAAAAGACCTTCCAAAAGATTTTCAAACTTCAGAGTTTCTTAAAGAAAAAGGCTTTTTAGATTTTATAACAAAAAGATCTGAGCTTAAGAATAAAGTAAACCTTTATTTGGATCTCATTCAAAATCAACCGATAAGAGCATAAAATAAATTTTCCTATAAGTAGGTAATTATATAGAAAGTAGTATCTTTGCCGACTGACGGAAAAACTGTCAATACATAAAAATCATTAAAATTAATATTGGAATGTATTTAGCCAAAGAAAGAAAAGAAGAAATTTTTGAGAAGCACGGAAAAAGCAAAACCGACACCGGTTCTGCTGAAGGACAAATTGCTTTGTTCACCTACCGAATCTCTCACCTTTCTGACCACTTAAAGAAGAATCGTAAAGACTACAACTCTGAGCGTTCTTTGGTAAGACTGGTTGGTAAGAGAAGAAGCTTACTTGATTATTTAATGAAGAAAGATATTATGAGATATCGTGCGATCGTTAAAGAATTAGGATTAAGAAAATAAATTTCAAAGGGGGCTTTACGCCCCCTTTTTTTATATAGTATTAATTTGTAAATTTCCTAAGGCAAGCCCTATTACACAAAAAATAGAAGCAAGCCTTGAAATATTTTAAATCTCATTTAGTGAGTAACCAACTTCTGAGCAAGCTCACGAAGCATTAATATTGGAAAATATAAATTGATTTCGAGGCAAGCCTCGAAGCATTTAATCTCGATTACCGAGTAAAATTGTCGCTCAAGGAGAGTAGTTTTTCATTGGTCCACACAACACAACAACACAACCACCGGCCGTCCGGTATAGACGGAGACCATTGTTTAACAAAAAGATCTGGTGAAGTTATTCAGATCAAACGAAGAATTCAAAATTATGATTCCACAAACATTTAAAGAGGTTATCGATTTAGGAGATGGAAGAGAAATCTCTATCGAAACCGGAAAATTAGCAAAACAGGCCCATGGGTCGGTTGTTGTTCAAATGGGCAACGCTATGTTGCTTTGTACTGTAGTGTCTTCTTATAAAGAAAGCACTATGGATTTCTTTCCATTAACTGTAGATTACAGGGAAAAATTCGCTGCTGCAGGTCGTTACCCGGGCGGTTTCTTTAAAAGAGAAGCAAGACCTAGTGACGGTGAGGTTCTTACAATGAGAATTGTAGACCGTGTATTGCGTCCACTTTTTCCATCAGATTATAGAACAGAGACTCAGGTAATGATCCAGTTGATGTCTCACGACGAAGAAGTTATGCCAGATGCTTTGGCAGGACTTGCTGCTTCGGCCGCTATTCAGCTTTCAGACATTCCTTTTGAAACCGCTATTTCTGAAGCTCGTGTAGCCAGGATAGAAGGTGAATTTGTGATTAACCCAAGCCGTAGCCAGTTACAAGAATCAGACATCGATATGATTATTGGTGCTTCTTCAGATTCTGTAATGATGGTAGAAGGTGAAATGAAAGAAATTTCAGAAGAAGAAATGGCAGAAGCCATTCAGTTCGCACACGAACATATTAAGAAACAAATAGACGCTCAATTACGTCTTGCAGAAGCTTTTGGCAAAAAACCGGTAAGGGAATATGCTACTGCTGAAGAAAAAGAAGATATTGAGAAAAAAGTTCGCGACGCGGCTTACGATAAAATTTACGCTATCGCTAAAGGCGGTCACAGTAAAAAAGAACGTAGCGATGCTTTTGGAGAAGTAAAAAATGAAGTTTTAGCTTTATTTTCTGAAGAGGAATTGGAAGAAAACGAAAAGCTAATTAAAAAATATTATAGCAAAACCGAAAAGGATGCGGTAAGAGAACTTACCCTTGCTGAAGGTGTGCGTCTTGATGGTAGAAAAACCGACGAAATTAGACCTATCTGGTGTGAAACCGATTATTTACCATCGGTACACGGTTCGGCTATTTTCACCCGTGGGGAAACTCAGGCTTTGGCAACTGTAACTCTGGGAACTTCCAGGGAAGCAAATACCATAGATATGCCAACTCACCAGGGTGAAGAAACTTTCTATTTACATTATAACTTCCCTCCATTTTGTACAGGAGAAGCTTACCCAATTAGAGGTACTTCCAGACGTGAAATTGGACACGGAAATCTTGCGCAACGTGCATTAAAAGGAATGATTCCTGAAAAAAATCCTTATACGGTAAGAATTGTTTCTGAAGTATTGGAATCTAACGGATCATCTTCTATGGCTACGGTTTGCGCCGGAACTATGGCAATGATGGATGCCGGGGTTAAAATGAAGAAACCTGTTTCTGGTATCGCTATGGGATTAATTTCTGATGGTGAGCGCCACGCTGTACTTTCAGATATCCTTGGAGATGAAGATCACCTTGGAGATATGGACTTTAAAGTAACCGGAACGGCTGACGGGATTACCGCTTGCCAAATGGATATTAAAGTAAAAGGATTGCCTTACGAAATTTTAGTAAAAGCACTAAAACAAGCTCGTGCAGGCAGACTTCATATTCTTGAAAAAATTACTGATACTATTGCTGAGCCCAACGAAAATGTTAAAGCTCACGCTCCTAAAATCATTACCAGAAGAATTCCTAACGAATTTATTGGTGCAATGATCGGGCCTGGAGGAAAAGTAATTCAGGAACTTCAGAAAACCACAGGAACTGAGATCGTAATTAACGAAGACCCCGTAACCGAAGAAGGTATTATTGAAATCCTTGGAACAAGTCAGGAAGGAATTGATAAAGTTCTTGCTAAAATAGACTCGGTAACTTTTAAGCCGGAAAAAGGCAGTGTTTACGAAGTAAAAGTTATCAAAGTTCTTGACTTTGGTGCTGTAGTAGAATATCTTGATGCTCCTGGCAACGAGGTTTTACTTCACATATCTGAACTGGCTTGGGAACGTACCGATAATGTTACCGATATTGTAAATCTTGGTGATGTAATAGATGTAAAATATTTTGGTGTAGATCCTAAAACCAGAAAGGAAAAGGTTTCAAGAAAAGCTTTACTTGAAAAACCTGAAGGTTACCAGGCTCGTCCACCAAGAGACAATAATCGCGACAATCGTGGTTCTCGAGACAATCGTGGCCGTGATGACCGCAGAGGCAGAGACAATAAAGATCGTAGAAATAACGACTAATTAGTCTCGAGCTTTATAAATATAAATCCCCGGAAATAAATTTTCGGGGATTTTTTTATGCTGTTTATTGGGAGTCTTTTTAAACGTCAAGCTGAACTTGTTTCAGACTTTATCCCGAATTTGCTTCGGGATTCTAACATGATATTAAGTTAGATTCTGAAACGATCCCGAAGCTTCGGGACAGAACGACGAATAAGGATATTTTTGAAATTCTTATTTTGAATATTCTTAAAAAATCTTTTGCGTTAGGGATTGCAGTGGAAAGCCCACAGCGAGTGGAACGAGCGAGGACTTGCAGCGTAAAGCCCGACCCGCCGGGTAACGCCCAAATAAAATTAATTAAGGTTTTTTGTAACATTACGACTACTATTTGCGTATAAACTAGTACAAGAGCTATTCACAAATAAAATCCAAGGAGACGATAGATGAGACAACTTAAAATTACGAAGCAGGTAACGAACCGTGAAACTGCTTCGCTAGATAAGTATTTGCAAGAAATTGGTAAAGTTGACCTAATTACTGCCGATGAAGAGGTAGAATTAGCACAACGAATTAAAGCGGGTGATGACCGCGCTTTGGAAAAATTAACTAAAGCGAATTTACGTTTTGTGGTGTCGGTTGC
>Ga0209942_1001817_pt1 | contig 11310 bp, 10 predicted proteins | sample SalPonR1_A_D2_MG_FD_185695 | JGI IMG/M metagenome (GOLD analysis project Ga0209942, IMG submission 185695) | Salt pond soil microbial communities from South San Francisco under conditions of wetland restoration - Salt Pond MetaG R1_A_D2_MG... ... | reverse complement strand
CTGCTAAAGCAAAAGAAATTTTGAATAAGGAAATCTTTGATTATATGGTAGTAAAGGTTAGTCCTAATTTCTATAAAAATGGATTGGCAGTGGGTATTCCCCATACAAAATTTGTTGGCTTAGATATCGCTGCTATTGTAGGATTTATAGATGGAAATGCTTCTAATGGACTAGAGGTTTTGAGGGATGTTGATGATGACAAAATAAAACATGCAGATAAGTTGCTATCAAAAGTTGATTTAGAAGTATCCGATACTGATGAAAGTGTTTATATTCATGTGAAAGTTGTGAATGGAAGGGATAGTGCAGAGGTTGTTATTGAGGGGAAACATGACCAGATTGTCGCTATTCGTAAGAATGGTCATCTGATTCATCGTAAAGACTCTAATGAATCTAAAGAGAAAACTCTAGACTTATCAAGGTTTTATAAGTTAGAAGTAATGGATATTGTTGAAACAGTTGAAAAAATAGATTTTGAATCTCTCAAGTTTATGTTAGAGGGTTATGAGATGAATAAAGCTGTGGCTTTAGAAGGATTACGTGTGAAGCATGGTTTTGGCATAGGTTATAATATTAAAAACCTAGTTGATGAAGGTGTTATTGGGGATGACTTAGTAAACCAAGCAAGTATATTAACTGCGGCGGCTTCTGATGCAAGAATGGATGGCGTAAATATGCCTGTGATGAGCTCTAATGGTAGTGGCAATAATGGTATTACAGCAATTTTACCTATAGTTGCATATGCTGAAAAAAACAATGTATCAGATGAAAAAATTGCAAAAGCTATTGCCATTAGTCATCTGATTAATAATTATATTAAGAAGGAAATTGGTAGGTTATCAGCCATGTGCTCTTGTTCAGTTTCTGCAGGTTCTTCAGCATCAGCTGCTATTGTGTGGCTAAAGGGTGGTTCAAAGGAAGCTATTGAAGGGACCATTAAAAACATGATTGGAAATGTATCAGGTATGATCTGTGATGGAGCCAAACGGGGTTGTGCAATAAAACTTTCAACGGCTGCAAATCTTTCTGTAATAAATGCGGAACTTGCCATGAAGGGTTCAATTGTAGGCCATAAAAATGGTATTGTGAATCATACTGTAGAAAAAACAATTAAGAATCTAGGAATCCTTTCAAGAAAAGGTATGAAATTGACAGATACAGTAATCTTAGATATTATGAAAAATAATGATTAAACCAATTTTGTTAAAGATTAAATTTTCAAAAAAAGTAGAAAAACGCAATGATTTAGTATACGATTATTATGAGAATTTAATAGGAACAAGGAGGGTTTATGCCTAGACATGTTATAACAGAGTCGAAACGATGTTTACAATGTAAAAAGGCTAGATGTACAGCTAGTTGTCCAGTGGAGACACCAGTAGCTGAGTTCATTAGTCTTTATCTTGATGGAAAAATAAAAGAAGCAGGTGAAATGTTATTTAGAAATAATCCTTTATCTGTGGTAACAGGGTTAGTTTGCCCCCAAGCTGAACTTTGTGAAGGCAGTTGTATTAGAGGAATTAAATCTACAGCAATTGAAATTGGCGAGATAGAGCACTATGTTTCAGACTATTATTTAAACGTAATGGATTTAAAACCTGAGAAGGATTTAGATCATAGGATAGCAATTATTGGTTCAGGACCAGCAGGTATTACTATTGCATTTTTAATGGCATTGAAAGGCTATAAAGTTACAATATTTGAAGCACATGATAAAATTGGTGGGGTTATGCGTTATGGCATACCAGAGTTTAGATTACCTAAAAGTATTCTAGAGCGCTTAAAGGAGAAACTAATAACACTTGGTGTTAAGATTCGTCCAAATACACTTATTGGTAAAGTGATTACTTTAGATGATTTATGTAGAGATGCCTACCGAGCAGTATTTATTGGTACTGGTGTATGGAAACCATATACTTTAGGCATAAAAGGTGAAACATTAGGAAATGTACATTTTGCAATTGATTATCTAAAAAATCCTGAAGTCTACGAACTAGGAGAGAAAGTGACGGTTATTGGTGCTGGAAATGTTGCCATGGATGTTGCGAGAACAGCGTTAAGAAATGGGACAAAAGATGTGACAGTTATGTATAGAAAAACCATGGATGAAATGTCTGCGCGAACAGAGGAAATTGAAGCAGCAAAAATGGATGGTGTCACTTTTGAACTGTTAAAAACTCCTGTGGAGTTCACAGATGATGGCATTATTTATAATACTGTTATGCCAACAGATAATGGCTACGAAACAATTGAAGATCACAAGCTTTATGAAACAGATTCAGTTATTGTATCCATTTCTCAAGGCCCTCAAGCGAATATTGTATCCACAACAGAGGGCATTGAAGTGAGTCAAAAAGGTTTAGTAAAAACTAACGATTTAGGAAAAACCACTAGAGAAGGCATCTTTGCCTCTGGAGATGTTGTAACAGGCGCTAGAACCGTTGTAGAAGCTGTTAAGTATTCAAAAACTGTAGTAGAAGCAATGGATGAATATATAAAAAACAAGTATGATTAATTATAAATACATTGAGGTGTAAAATGAAAAATGCTGTTGAAATAGAACCAAGGTATAGTGATACGGATCAAATGGGTGTTATTTATCACGGAAATTATTTTTCCTATTTTGAAATAGCCCGGACGAATCTTTTTGAAGTATTAGGTTATTCTTATCGGCAGATTGAAGATGAAGGGATTATCTTGCCGGTGACAGAAGCCAATTGTCGCTATAAAAAGGCTATTAAATATGGCGAAAAAATTATAGTTGAAGCGGAAGTAGATTTTATCAAAAGAGTAACCATTGGCTTTAATTATACAATTTATAGAAAATCAGACGAAGAAGTCTTAGCAACTGGTTACACCCATCATGGATTTGTATCAAAGGATTTAAAACCAGTTCGATTTAAAGATTTCAATCCAGATTTTCAAAAGGTACTTAAGCGACTCAAAAATAAAAATGAATGATCTTAAGGGGGGCATATGGAAAAACGTATATTAGGCTCGACAGGGTTAGAAGTATCAATTATTGGATTAGGTGGCATACCCTTACAAAGGTTAAAAGCAGATGAGGCAGTCAAAATAGTTAAATATGCTGTAGATCAAGGGATAAACTTTATTGATACCGCTCGTGGCTACTCTGTAAGTGAAGAATTTATAGGCAAAGGGATTGAAGATTCAAGAGACAAATTAATTATAGCAAGTAAATCACCTGCAAGAGACTATGAAGGCATGAAAAAAGCACTTGAAGAAAGTTTTAAAGAACTAAGAACTGATTATATAGATTTGTACCAATTTCATTTTGTTCGTTATAAAGCTGACTTAGAAAAAATTATGTCAGAAGATGGTGCTTATAAAGCACTAGCTGAAGCAAAATCGGCTGGTAAAATTGGTCATATTGGTATCACAGGTCATAGTGCAGATTTAATGCTTGAAGCAATTAATCTTGAGAAGTTTGAAACCATACAATTCCCTTTTAATATAATTGAAGATCAAGGAACTGAATTGTTTAATCGCGCAAAGGAATTAAATATGGGAACCATTGTTATGAAACCTATAGCCGGTGGTGCTATTACTGAAGGAGAATTATCTCTAAAATATATTTTAAATAAAAAGTTTATTGATTCGGCAATACCAGGCATGGATACTGAAGAAATCATTGATAAAAATATTGCTGTTGGGAAGGGTTTAAGCCCACTTTCTATAGAGGAGTTTAAGACAATTGATTTAATTGCAAAAAAATTAGGTGAAGATTTTTGTAGAAGATGTGGTTATTGTTTACCCTGTCCTCAAGAAATAGACATTCCAACGCAATTTATATTTGAAGCGTACCTTAATCGGTATCAAATTCCAGATTGGGCAACTGATCGTTATGGGAAACAGTCTGTAAAAGCAGGGGCATGTATTGAATGCGGACAATGTGAGGAAAAATGTCCTTATAATCTTCCTATTATAAATATGCTTAAAAAAGTTGATGAGGCATTTAGCTAGAAATAAATTAGAGTATATATAAGTATATAAAAAGCATGATGTCACAGTTAAGTGATATCATGCTTTTGTAATTTTTTGATTTAGTTTAATGTATTTATAAACTTATTAGGTCTTTGTCTTTCGCTGATATTAATACCTAAAAAGTCTTCTACAGGTGATTCGTCTACTAAGATAGAAACAGTATTAATGCCTTCAATGCTTGTTAAACTGTAGAGAAGACTTTCGTACATGATTCTTTGGTAATCTTCTGAGCCTTCAAGAACTGTTAAAAAGTCACCTGAAAGATAAAGTTCAATATTAGTGCCATCAAAAACATAATTGTTGACTTTGACTTCCTCTGGCAATGTGGGTATTAAATTATGACCCGCCATACCATTATTGCTTCCAGTTCGAAGGGTCGAGAGAATACTTAAGACTTTATCATTTAAACTTTCAGCTTCAATATCTATAGGATAAAGAAACATTGTATTTTTACTTGTCTCTAGCCCAACATAAGCCTTTGGCAATGTATTCACTTTGAAGGCTTCCGTAAGATCTGTACCATGGAAATAATCTCCTTGATCAGAATTGTCTACAAAAAATTTCACATCAGTTACGATTTCAAACTCACTGATCGTATTAATAATTGAATTTAGTGCAAATAGCGCTGCAGTTGAGCCTTGATTAAAACCTTCTGTATCCTCGCTTAATAAGTCCATTCTTGCAGTACCATTAGAGATATAAATATTATCAACATTTGGTGCTACAGCAGCTTTAGATAAACCATACTTCTCATCTGCTGGTGTCAACAGTTCATCAATACTCCTACGAATAAAGTTGGTGCCATCATTTAATATCTCATGTACTGGTACAAGTCTTAAAAATTCCTCGTCTGGGTAATAAACCTTAGCAAATAGTGAATTGTCTGGCGGTGTATTACTTGAACCAACATATTTATTATCTTTAAGATATCTAAATGTAAAAGTAATTGGGTCTGTTATTCGATTGTCTGAACTATTAATTGAAACATTATATAGATTTGAACTAATATTTAAGTTCTTTAGAAAAAATCTATATTCAATTGTGTATACAGTTTTATTATCTTCTTCACTAATTTCTTCATCTAAAAAATCTGATAACTCATCCTTAGAAAGCTTTGAAGAGTTTTGAATATCTTCTAAGTCAAGTATTGTTTCTTTACCTGAATTGGTTGTCAGTGTAGCTTTAAACGAATCAATTAAAGTTTCTAATTCATCTTCATTAGTTGTTCTTAATACCATTTCAAAGGAGTTGTCATCTAAGAAGGCTTCTGCATTAGTAGATATATCAAAATAATCAATTGATTCTTGTGAATCAGTAGTAGTTTCTTGACGCTCACCAAAGTAGGGGAAATCAAGATCTAGTAATTGATAATTAATTGGTATGATGGCAAGTGAAAATACGATGAGTATAATTAAAAATAAATTGATTATTAAGCGCACATTAATCCCTCCAAATAAATTTTCTTCGTTTTTATACAATATTATTATATGATAAATAGCAGTAGAATGCTATAATTAATATAAAGTATATTATAAATTTAGAAAGGTGATAAAAGTGTCTGTAGAAAAAGGCGATTGTGTAGAAGTAGAAGTTGTTGATTTTGGTTCCAGAGGAGAAGGTGTCTGTAAGTATAATGGTTTCACTATTTTTGTTGAAGGGGTTGTACCTGGAGATATCTTAGAAACAGAAATATATCTAAAAAAGAGAAATTATGCCAAGGGTAAAGTTATAAGGATGATTAAGGCTTCTGAGATTAGACAAGAAGCACCTTGTGAGTATTTTAATACTTGTGGTGGGTGCCAAATCCAAAATGTAAAATATGAAGAGCAACTAGAATTTAAAAAGAAAAAAGTAGAAAGTGCTTTAGAGCGTATCGGAAAAATTGAGGACTTTCATGTAATGGATACCATCGGTATGGAAGAACCTTATAGATATCGTAATAAAGGTCAATTTCCAGTACAAATTAATAATAATGTAGCTGAAATAGGTTTCTATAAAATGGGATCCCATGATGTGGTAGATACTAGAAAATGTCTCATTCAAGAGAAAGTTTCAGACAAAATCATTAATATTATTCGCTCAATTATTAGAAGAAATCACATATCTGTTTATGATGAGAGAAAACATAAGGGCGTTATAAGGCACATTGTTATTCGAACGGCTAATAAAAGCAAAGACACCATGGTTGTTTTTGTGACAAATGGGTATGATTTACCTTATAAAAATACATTTATAGAAGCACTTCAAGAAATACCATCGATTAAATCTTGTATTCAAAACATTAACATGATGAAAGGTAATCGAATTTTAGGATTAGAAAATAGAACGCTATATGGCGAGCGAGTAATTATGGATGAGATAAATGACTTATCTTTCGAGATTTCACCACTTTCCTTTTATCAAATAAATTCTGTTCAAACAGAAAAACTATACAATAAAACCTTAGAGTATGCTGGGTTAACTGGTGATGAAGTTGTTTTTGATTTATATTGTGGTATTGGTTCAATTAGTCTGTTTTTAGCCAAAAAAGCAAAAAAAGTTTATGGTGTTGAAATAGTTGAAGAGGCTATTAAAGATGCTAAGAAAAATGCTATTAGAAATAACATACAAAATGTTGACTTTATTCAGGGAAAAGCAGAAGAAGTGCTGCCAGGAATGAGTGAAAAAGGGGTAACAGCAGATGTTATAGTTGTAGATCCCCCTCGAAAAGGTTGTGATCAGAAATTACTCGAAACAATAATTGAGATGGGACCTAAAAGAATAGTCTATGTATCCTGTAAGCCATCAACTTTGGCAAGAGATTTAAAACATATTACTGATAATGGCTACTCTGTTGGTAAAGTACAGCCAGTGGACATGTTTCCGCACACGACCCATGTTGAAACAGTAGTATTATTAAAAAAGAAATAAAATATTATCATAATGAATAATTAGATTCTCTGAAAAGAGGGTCTTTTTTTGTAGAATATTTTATGTCATTTTCAGTAAAATTAAAGTAATTATAACGTAAAATTAAACATTATTCTTTTATAAGTGTAAAATAGGTGATACAATATGATCGCTTTTAGATGTTGAGAAAGAAAATAATTATATGTAGTTATAGTGTGTGTTACTGAGAGTTTTGAGATGAACTTTTGTTAATATAGTAGTTATATGAAATAATATTCAACTAAATGTAATCTTTACTCAATTCTATTGTTTTTATTAGCTTAGTAGACAGGAGGTACAATGAAGATACTTAAATATTTACTAATTACTATTTTAGTAGTAGTGATGATTGTTGGATATACTTACTGGATGAATTATGATTTAGAGACAAATATTAAATTTAGTGAAACTGGTATGTATTTTGATGAAAATGGAAATTCAAGAGAAATTGATATTGAATTTGATGTAACAATACTACAAAATAAATATGAAAAAAATTACGAATTGTTAGGGGATATTTTAATTGATGGTCGTATATATTCCTATGGAGATAGTTTTGGATTTTTAGTTTACAATATAGAACAGAAGTATTTTGTAGGTTTTTCCCCAGGACCAGATAACGGATTTATATTAACTTGGAATTATAGTGAAGGAAATGGAATTATTGAGTTATATTCAGATTCACTTCTTGGTAAAACAAATTTATCAGGAGGAGTCATATATATTCCATATGATGGGGAATCGGAGGATAAAATACTTGATAAGATATCATATTTAAAAGGCATTAAAAAGAAGATTGAATATAAAAGTAACAGTAATTAACACTACATTGGAACAGCTGCCTACTTATTGTGTGGATTGTCAACACTAAACTGTACAAATTTGAGTTAGACAAATCTCTCTATACTCAACTGATCTTTTATAATTTAAAGAACCGTGAATTCTTACATTGTTGTACCAGTTAACGTAGTCAATTAATTCTCGTTTTAAGTCTTCAAGTGTATCAAATATATAATTATAATAAATTCTGTTTTTACTACTCTATAAGTTGCTTCTGCAACAGCGTTGTCATATGGATTTCCTTTATTACTTGATAATCTTTGAATATTGAGAGTTTCTAAAAGCTCATCAAGTGATTTGTTTTTAAACTCACTTCCGCGATCAGAATGAAATAATTCTAGGATATTAAGTGGCCTATTAATACTTGAGAATGCTTTTAGAACCAAGGCTGCGTCTTTCTTTTTACCGGCAGAATAACCAATAACTTCGTGATTATGAAGATCTAGTATTAAACAGATATAATCGAATTATTACCGACTCTGACGTAAGTTAGGTCACTTACGACAACTTCAGAATATGAGCGATTATTGAAGTCTCGCGCAATAACATTTTCGGTTTTAGATTCATTTACAGGTTGCTTTAAAATATCATTTTCCGTTTTCAGCTTAGCATTTTATTTTTGCAAGCGGTCAAGTTCCTTTGGCTCATTAGATTTGTTATCTTCTGATTTGAATGATCTTGCTGAATTATATTTTTAGTCCAATTGTAAACTGAAGTACGAGTCATTCCATATTCTTTGATAATTTCAGTTAGTGGCTTTCCTTTATTGCGTAAATCAACGATTTGTTTCTTAAACTTGTCGCTATATCTTTTACCCGACATGTTAATCATCTCCTTTTAATCTTAATTGATTTTAACATGTCTAACTCACACTTGTTCAGTTTAGTATAACCGATCCATATTTGAGTAAATATCTATATTTATAATGGTTTAAATTGTTAGTCAAATGCAGATAAAACTAGCATAAATAGATATACTAAATATATTATCAGAAAAGAAATTACAGAATTTATTGATAATGCGATGATAGATCTAAAAGAGAAAAAGAATATTGTACAGAATATATAATTTAATTGGCGACTAACTTTGCTGGTTGATATTTTCTAGCTATAGAAGTTATTAAATAAAAAATAGCCATTATTTAGGCTATTAGATATTATTGTTTTTTAAGAATTTCTAACCAGTTTGATGGAAAAGCTAGTCTTTTTAAATCAATATCAGATTCAAACTCTGAAATTAAACATTTTAGTTCGATAATGAATCTTTTCCACTGATCATCATTTCTTAATATCTTTTTAACGATTACAAAATATGCGAAAAGAGATTTGTTGTTAATACCGTCTTGTTTCATTTCTTTGAATAATTTTAAGTTTGAAGATAAGTAAGAATTATATAATCTTGAGTGATGAGCGCATCTATTTCTAATATTTGTTGATATAAAAAACCAATTTTCTAAATTTTGTGGTCCCACTTTGCTATAATATAACTTTGAAATTTGTTTTTGATCATGCGGAAGTAAATTAGAGTATAATTTTGAAATTGTTGAGAACGATATTATTTCTACAGCTACCCAGATTGGTAAGTTACCATATTTATCAATATTATGTTTTATAAAGATTTTGTCATTTTGCTTATTATGAATTCTTTTCATTCTTTTTAAAATATTTTCTTGCATATGATTGAGTGTTTTTATGAAATGGTCATAATGATAGTCACTTCTAAAGTTATTCTTGTTTAAATGAGCCAAGGGTCCATATTTTAGCCCAATATAATTTGCAACAACAGTTTTTAAGGATATTTCAATAGTTTCCATTAAATCCATTATTAAGCTGGAGAGTCTTTTGTTAAATAAATAAATATTATAAATCTGCTCGAAGGTTGTACCATCGACGAAGTTTTCCGACTCCCTTTGCTTTAATTGAAAATAATAACCGGATAATTTATAGTAGTTGACTCTACTTAAAATTTCTGAAGCTTTTTCCTCATTTGAAATTTTTAGATTTCTACTTTTTAAAAGTTCTAACTGCTCTGAAAATTCTTTTGCAGGCTTCAAATCATTTTTCATAAAAATCCTTTCATCAAAAAATAAAATGGCTTACCCTGGTCCGCATTATGAAGAGGCGTGGTAAGCTCTGTTAAAAATATTGTACACCATGGTGAACAGTATGTCAATAGAATTTGTAGATATAAATATTAAGGAAGAAATGATAATAAATGAAAAAAGGAGACTATGAAACATATAATAATGATTTACTTTATATCAAATCTTGTGAATTGTAATAATATAAGATAAGATATATTAAAATAAGAAAGTCAGTTTATTGTAGCTAAAAGGAGTAGATATGATAGTTGATAGAGTGAAAAAAGAAATCCAATTAGGTCAAATATTTGAAAATCCTAAAAGAGGCACTTCAGAGGTGATATCAATTACAGATAAGAATATATCATATGTAAGAGGGAATTCACGTATATCAATGCCAATAAATGAATTTGACAATGTTTATAAAGTATATAAAGGTAAAAAAGTAAGAACTGTAGATTTAAAAAAATATAAACCTAAAGTATTCTCATCAAAATATGGCGGACATAGCTGTAACTGTACTTTTCTATTCACAGTATATAAAAAACTTGGTTTAACAAATAGAATAAATGGGAAAGGTGTTCGAGGGAATCCATATCACATTGAGTTATTATAAATTGAACATGATTTAAGTTTTAAGAAATTAATCGTTACCACTTTTATTGATTAATAGTATTATACTTGATGGGATTTCGTTGGGATAGGATCGGTTATGTTTTGATTTACTGGAGAAATATTAGTTTCATCTAGAATGATTATTTTCGATTTCTTTGATAGATTTAGAAAAACAATATAACGTTTTATTTAAATTACGAATTTAAAGGTAACGAATATCAAATGTCGACATTGCCTACCATTTGCCAACATTGAGAGAATGATAACACAATACAAACAAACGTTATTGAATACTCTTGGGTATAAAGAATAGCTAAATAGCTTTATCACCAGTGATTTATAAAGATGTCTGAGTACCGCTTTATAGGTGGGTTCTACAAACGACCCATGTTGAAACGGTTGTTCTATTGACAAAAGCATAGACATCTCTTCTCCTAAGAATTAGTAATCATGCTAGAAACGTGATGGGAATATTAATATTTAGAGTGAAAGAAGGTTTTGAATTTGTAGTAAAAGAAATGGCATTAAGTATTAGAAACCTTCAACGAAAATTAGCTAATAAAAATACTATTTCTATAAATTGGCTAAAACATACGAAAGAATTATTAGCGAGAAATTATTTGAAAGTTAGTAATAAATCTAATGAAGAAATTGATTCTTTAATTGGTAATTCAGTTGTAAATAGTTTTAGACGAGCAGTTAGAAGTCTTACAGGGTGGATCGGTTATACTTAACTGGACAGTTACGAGTTAGACATGTTAAAATCAATTAAGATTAGAAGGAGATGATTAACATGTCAGGAAAAAGATATACCGACCAGTTCAAGAAACAAATCGTAAATT
>Ga0209942_1001813_pt1 | contig 11322 bp, 14 predicted proteins | sample SalPonR1_A_D2_MG_FD_185695 | JGI IMG/M metagenome (GOLD analysis project Ga0209942, IMG submission 185695) | Salt pond soil microbial communities from South San Francisco under conditions of wetland restoration - Salt Pond MetaG R1_A_D2_MG... ... | reverse complement strand
GGCCCGGCCCGGGAACCGGACTTCCTACCAGGACCGAACAAGGCGACCTTCATCTGGTTGTCTATGCCGGACACGGTGAATTCCCGCGAATCGTACTGGCTCCCGGAACTCTTGAAGAAGGCATCCTTTTGACTCAACGCGCCTTTTATCTTGCAGACAAGCTTCAGGTTCCTGTCTTTATACTAAGCGACCAATACTATCTGGACAGTAAAGCGCCCATAGCTCCTGTAACGCTCGACCAAGAAGCCTTGAAATCCTTTGTGGTTTCTTCGGATAAAAACTATCTGCGCTACAAATTCACCGAAAGCGGCATCAGTCCAAGGTCCATTCCCGGATTCGGAGACGGTCTCGTAAAATGCGACAGCGACGAGCATGATGAGGAAGGAACCATAACCGAAGATTTCAATATTCGGATTAAAATGAATGACAAGCGGCTTGCAAAAGAAAAACTGATTCTTCAGGATTACATCCCGCCGGAACTGGTCGGACCCAAAAATTACAAGAAGTTGATTATTGGCTGGGGTTCCACCTATGGCGTGGTGAAGGAAGCCATTGAAAGCGATTCTGTTTCAGAAACGGCCTTTCTGCATATAAAAGAAGTGTTCCCTCTTCACAAAAGCATAAAAGCCTTTGCCTCGGAGGGTATTAAAGTCGCCGTGATTGAAAATAATGCAAGAGGTCAGCTGGCGGATCTGCTTAAACTTCATCTTTCCATTGAAGCAGATGAAAGATTGCTGAAATACAACGGCGCCCCATTCACAATAGAGGAAGTTACCCGCTTCTTGAAGGAGGTATTCTAATGTCAAATAAAATAAATCCTTACGAATTCAAGGAAAAAAAAGACATGGCATGGTGCCCGGGCTGCGGCAACTTTATGATCAGGGATGCCATTTTATCTGCCCTTAAGGAGCTTGACATCCCTCCCGCAAAAGTGGCTATGTCGTCTGGGATAGGCCAAGCGGCTAAAATGCCCCAATACATCAATACCAATTATTTCAACGGGCTTCATGGCAGGGGATTGCCGGTGGCCGTGGCTATTAAATCAGTCAATCCCGAATTGATTGTCATTGCTGAAGGCGGCGATGGCGACATGTATGGCGAGGGAGGCAATCATTTCATCCACAACATCCGCCGGAATCCGGACATTGTCCATATCGTCCACAACAATATGGTTTATGGCCTGACAAAAGGGCAGGCGTCGCCTACAAGTCCCACGGGCTTTGTCACACCGGTCCAGGTCAACGGCGTCAGCAATACACCCTTCAATCCAATAGCGGTGGCCCTATGCCTTGGCGCCACCTTTGTGGCTAGAGCATTTTCCGGCGATGTGGAACAGACAAAATCCATAATCAAAGAAGCAATCAACCATCACGGGTATGCCTTGGTTGATATTTTCCACCCATGCGTTTCCTTCAATAAGGTAAATACATTCTCATGGTTCAAAAATAACACCTATTATGTCGATGACAGCTATGACAGAAAAGATTTTCAAGTTGCCATGCAGCACGCCATGAAACTGGACAAATACCCCTTGGGTGTTCTCTATCAAGACAAGACGAGAAAATCCTTTGAAGACCAGCTTAATGTCTACGAGAAAGATCCCACGCCCATAATCAAAAGACCAAGGAATCTACATCAGGTTTCAAAGCTCTACCTTGACTAAATTCAAATCAAAAGGGACAGCCAGAGACCGGTGAAAAGTCAAACTTTTTCACTGGTCTCTGGCTGTCCCTGCTAATTCCCGCTTATTATTCAGGACAAGGTGACAGTTCTTGATGCAATCTATGCAAGTATCTTTATGCTCTGTATGAAGTCGGCATTGATGATTTCCTTGCCTTTGCTTGTTTCAATTTCAATCCAGTCATCGTTGATTTCAATAATTTTCCCCCGCACAGTAGTTCCCAATGCTCCGGTAGTTATCTTGCAACGCTCCCCTTCAAATTTTTTGATTATTTCATTTTTCAATTTCGCCAACCCCTTTCTTCTTTTGATCTTCATAATAATCATCTGCCTTATCCTCTTTTGTCTTGGAAGAATAACAAAAAATACAATAAACAAAGGCAGATATATTGCTATCCATGTCGATGAGTTCAAGCGCCCACCACCTTTTTATTTGTTTACTTAATATTTAAAATCCGACATTTGTCAAATGCGCACGGACTGCCCTATTTCCTTAAATATAACCTTTATGGCTTACCGGTTCAATATTTTATGCGTACGATAATAATAATAGGCAAATCCATATAGCCAAAGATTCTGAATCAATTGCCATTCACATATGTTTAAAAATCAAAAAGAACCGTCCCCAGTCAATGTCCACGCACCCGCGAGGGGTGCGACGGTTCTTGTGCCGATATTGACGGTTGATGTCGGTGTTTCAATCCACGCACCCGCGAGGGGTGCGACATGAATATGTTAGTGAACTTTGCGATGCTTTATGGGTTTCAATCCACGCACCCGCGAGGGGTGCGACTATATATTGATATATGCGCTATTGACTATTAATGTTTCAATCCACGCACCCGCGAGGGGTGCGACGCCATTATCATAATATTTTACCATTTGCTTCCATGTTTCAATCCACGCACCCGCGAGGGGTGCGACTTGGTATCCCTATTTACTAAAATATCGTATCCGTTGTTTCAATCCACGCACCCGCGAGGGGTGCGACTTTGCAAATAGGCTCAAATGGTTCTACTGCTATAGTTTCAATCCACGCACCCGCGAGGGGTGCGACATTCAAGAGTAACAACAGACCAATCAGATGCAGAGTTTCAATCCACGCACCCGCGAGGGGTGCGACCGGGGCAAGCAACGAGCCCATACTTAATACACTTGTTTCAATCCACGCACCCGCGAGGGGTGCGACGGGCGCAAGTCTCATGGCGATGGCTCTGGCCCCGAGTTTCAATCCACGCACCCGCGAGGGGTGCGACTAAAAAATAACGGATTAGATTATAAAGAGATACAGTTTCAATCCACGCACCCGCGAGGGGTGCGACCCAAATCCATGCAAACTACGGTTATGGATATGAAGTTTCAATCCACGCACCCGCGAGGGGTGCGACGGACGCCTTTAATCTGAGTTACTACACTTTAAAGGTTTCAATCCACGCACCCGCGAGGGGTGCGACCTGGAAAAAATATCATTTAAATGGTATGCATGCAGGTTTCAATCCACGCACCCGCGAGGGGTGCGACCCTGCCCGATAAAGGAGGCAACCCAACCTATTTGCGTTTCAATCCACGCACCCGCGAGGGGTGCGACTAATAGGTTGCGACGTTGACGAAAAAATAATATTTGTTTCAATCCACGCACCCGCGAGGGGTGCGACGCAACCCCAACACCGTTAACAGTATCAATAACTTCAGTTTCAATCCACGCACCCGCGAGGGGTGCGACAAGCGTTAAGAGTAGCTGCAGAAAAGATTGTGTGGTTTCAATCCACGCACCCGCGAGGGGTGCGACGATTCACCGTCTTGACTGAGACCCCGCCGGCAAAGTTTCAATCCACGCACCCGCGAGGGGTGCGACTGCAACAAGCGCAGTTCAATTGCTTTACTTGGTTGTTTCAATCCACGCACCCGCGAGGGGTGCGACTGCAACAAGCGCAGTTCAATTGCTTTACTTGGTTGTTTCAATCCACGCACCCGCGAGGGGTGCGACCATCAGCAAGATATTATTTAGTAGGTGCAAATGTAGTTTCAATCCACGCACCCGCGAGGGGTGCGACCATCGTGATTAAGCAGCCCCTTGACGTTTTCAAGGTTTCAATCCACGCACCCGCGAGGGGTGCGACCTGGAAAAAATATCATTTAAATGGTATGCATGCAGGTTTCAATCCACGCACCCGCGAGGGGTGCGACGAGCTATTAACATATGTGTCTTGGCTTGCAGGTTGTTTCAATCCACGCACCCGCGAGGGGTGCGACCTATTGCTTTTTCCATTTGTTCCTCCTCATTTAGCGTTTCAATCCACGCACCCGCGAGGGGTGCGACAAAAGAGTTTTTTGTCAATTCTGCCATTTTAGCTGTTTCAATCCACGCACCCGCGAGGGGTGCGACGTTCCATCTCTTGGTCCACGCTGGGGTCTTTGCGGTTTCAATCCACGCACCCGCGAGGGGTGCGACCAAAAAGAAGAGGGTCGAGGCAACCAAGCACGTTGTTTCAATCCACGCACCCGCGAGGGGTGCGACATCCATACGGCTTATTTCTTGATAAGAATCATAAATTTCAATCCACGCACCCGCGAGGGGTGCGACGGAAGTTACAAGAAGATTACCTTGTACTCAGCCATGTTTCAATCCACGCACCCGCGAGGGGTGCGACAATTCCGACACTCTTGCCATGCAGCTGGGAGACGGTTTCAATCCACGCACCCGCGAGGGGTGCGACTTGCGACCTTGAGGTATTTACCGTCCCCAAGCGGGTTTCAATCCACGCACCCGCGAGGGGTGCGACTAATGATAATATTAAATCGTATATTATTAACGATGTTTCAATCCACGCACCCGCGAGGGGTGCGACGTTTCCATCCGGAGCGAATATGGACTTCTTGCAAGTTTCAATCCACGCACCCGCGAGGGGTGCGACCATCAAAGACCTGGTAAACTCGGACTACAAATCAGTTTCAATCCACGCACCCGCGAGGGGTGCGACTCTCGCCATCAAATAATTCAATAGTAATAAGAGGTTTCAATCCACGCACCCGCGAGGGGTGCGACCTGTAAAATGGTTGTAACTTCTGAGTCAAGCATCGTTTCAATCCACGCACCCGCGAGGGGTGCGACCGCTTGCTTTTCTGTTATTTCCCACTCGTATAATGGTTTCAATCCACGCACCCGCGAGGGGTGCGACTCGCTTATTTTTTCAATGTGTTCATACATTTCAGGTTTCAATCCACGCACCCGCGAGGGGTGCGACACCTTGATATGGTTTTTAGCGTCTTGTTTTGTGATGTTTCAATCCACGCACCCGCGAGGGGTGCGACCTCGTGGCATCGGTCAACGGCATCACGACTGAGGTTTCAATCCACGCACCCGCGAGGGGTGCGACTTTTCTTTGTATGTTTGTTCCGAAAGTGCAAGCTGTTTCAATCCACGCACCCGCGAGGGGTGCGACGTTTGTTGACGTGCTCCGAGGCTTCGCTATTTGGGTTTCAATCCACGCACCCGCGAGGGGTGCGACTTGTTTATTTCGTTAGTTCCATCTCCAAACAAAGTTTCAATCCACGCACCCGCGAGGGGTGCGACCCGATTGCTGCCGACATTTCAACTGTGTTTAAAGTTTCAATCCACGCACCCGCGAGGGGTGCGACACTTCTTAATCCACGAGAGCGCAGATATAGGATTGTTTCAATCCACGCACCCGCGAGGGGTGCGACCTTGTGCTTTTTCCTGTTTCGATTGCCAGCTTTTGTTTCAATCCACGCACCCGCGAGGGGTGCGACATCTGTGGATAGCTTGCAGTTGACTTGTTGTAATGTTTCAATCCACGCACCCGCGAGGGGTGCGACGCTAACAGACAAGCAACTTGTTTCACTGCGCAAGGTTTCAATCCACGCACCCGCGAGGGGTGCGACGTTTCTTTATACTTCCATCCCTGGATTTCATTTAGGTTTCAATCCACGCACCCGCGAGGGGTGCGACCAAGTTCTTTGATGATATTATCTTTGTTGTGTTTGTTTCAATCCACGCACCCGCGAGGGGTGCGACTACGGCTGCAATATTCTCGGCGCCGTTGTTTTATGTTTCAATCCACGCACCCGCGAGGGGTGCGACTCCGTATTGCTTACCGCCGATTGACCATGTCATAGTTTCAATCCACGCACCCGCGAGGGGTGCGACTATGAGTTGTTTGCCTGTTTCTACTCCTAATTCGGTTTCAATCCACGCACCCGCGAGGGGTGCGACTGTGGACGATCGGCGGCGTGAGGGACTTGGCAGGGTTTCAATCCACGCACCCGCGAGGGGTGCGACTTGAGAAACAAGCAGATACAGTTGCTTTTACTCAGTTTCAATCCACGCACCCGCGAGGGGTGCGACAGTACACACATATATACCTTTACATCACTTGCTTAAAGGTGTCATTATTGCGAAATACATAATTTATATACTTTTTCAAATAAGTATCCTTATTTTCCAATGCTTCATAAAGGCCAATATCAATGATAGCTTAGGGTTCGCATCACAGAATAAGAACCCCTTCAGGGTCGTAGGTTTCCTTTGCCCCAATATGCTCAACTCTATTTTTCCAATTAGCTCCCAAATAATAGAATCTCAGACTATCTTTTTTTCCATCAATCTCGGATATCAATTGGTTTTTAAGTTCAGCAAATTGCGCCGGATCAACCAAACATTCAAAAACAGAATTTTGAACTCTTTGCCCATAATTTTCACAACATTTAGCCACATGCCTTAAACGCTTAGCACCACCTTGCGATGCGGTATTTACATCATATGTAACAAGAATCAGCATTAGTCATCTCCATATAAACGGCGGATATCCATCAATATCCCCTCTAATAAATCTTGCCATCAATTGCGCTTGAAGATACGGCAGTAAGCCAAGTGAAATTTTTTCTTTTGTATACGGATGCTTGATGTCATTTTTCTTCCTTTTCTGCCATTCTGTCAATAATTTTTTTCTTGTTTCATCACCCATAAGGATTGCACCATTTTCTTTTTTTATAAAGTCTGCCGAAGATATCTGTTTCCTATTTACTAAAGAAAGAACAAACCGGTCTGCCATGTATGGTCTTAGCTCTTCCATCATATCCAATGCAAGGCTATGGCGGCCAGGTCGGTCTTTATGTAAAAACCCTGCAGCAGGATCAAGACCAACTGTTTCTATTGCAGATTTAACTTCGTGCATTAAAAGCACATATGTGAAAGATAGCAGCGCATTCAAATTGTCCAATGGAGGCCTCCGACTCCTGCCATTAAAATAAAACCCATCCTTCTGAGAAAGTATTAGACTGTTGAAATTCCCAAAATATAATTTTGCCGCATCTCCTTCTATCCCTCTCAATTCGTCTTCATTACAAGCATTTTGGGCTTTTCCAGCTTGCCTAGCCAATTTGTCTATAACAATGCGAAAATTTGTTTTATTCCGCAAATTCTCATTGTCCCTTACTGCTCGCATTAATACTGCACGTGAATTCAAAATCTTTGCAGTAATAAAATTGTTGCATATCACAATACGCCTTTTAGAATCATCGGCAATTCTGTATTGTTCTTTCCTCAAAAGAATATTCCCACTTATAGGTCCACTCAAAGATGCCAAATATTTGCCGTGTTCAGTAAGAAATGTAACCGTAACTCCACGTTCCGCGCACAATCCCAATAATGCCGGACTAGCTCCGCAATAACCAAAACTGACTATACCTTCAACATTATGAATCGGTATTTGAAATATTTTGCTTCCATCGAGTCTGATAGCAATCTGTTCTCCTTCTCTTGATATATAAGCATCCGGGTTTGTAATATAGAGGGTATTTAAGAGTTTTCTCATTGCCCAACTTCCTTCATCATATCATTAATATAGTTTTTGACCGGTCTATACTTTTTAGTCAAGCGCGGGGAACATATTTCTTTCATCGAACAATTAGAACATTTTTTGCTCTTTTCAGCAGGCGGAGTAATTCCCCTTTCAAATAAATTATTCATTTCTTCAACCATGGAAACTGTCCATTCCCGCATTTCATTATTGATTTTTACTTTTGTCCGTCTTCTCTTCTGATGGTAGTATATATATGCCTTTTCAATACTCGTTTCAAGCATCTCCTCAATACATAATACCTGAAGGGTCAATTGGGCCTCGTCAGACCGGTCGACTTTCGGGTTGCCTCGTTTGTATTCGATAGGATATGGCAACCAAAGTCCGCTATGGCCTTCCATTACCATACCCTTGTCTTTTGTTGTTCTTTCAAATTCAACCACATCTGCAACTCCTTGAATTCCCATTTTATGAGAAATCAACGGCATAGACCTCGAAATTATCAAATCGCATCTTTTTTCTTTTTCATAAGGATTATCCACCCTCTCATGAAGCTGCTTTCCTTCAACGGTCAAAAGGTTTTCTTTCCATTGTCGCTCAATATGAATCAACGCCCATTGCCTTTTGCAGAACACAAAATGCTGTATTCCAGACAAGGGCAAATAGAATTTTTCTTCATACTTACTCAAGATTGTTACATTCTTTCAATTATTTCTACACCGGCAGGAATCCCACTTTTTTCAATCTTGATTTCATAATCATCAAATGCCCTCGGTGGCATTTCCGCATTTCGCTTTTCTTCTTTTAACAAGCCAAACAATTTATGCGCCGGAGCATTTCCAAGTTCACTCTCGTGCTTAAAAACAATTAACTTCCTTGTTGACATGTTGCCCCTCGCTGCAGAATGGTCATGTTCAAACATGTTCTCGAGAGATTCCCATAATAATTCCAGATCATCTTCTCCAAACCCAGTCTTTTGAGCAAAAGGAGCGGATACATAACCTTCCATTCTGTAGAGTGCATATGGCACAATATGTTTTCTTCCCATGGTTCTCTCCTTGTCTCTATCTTTTTCATTTGTAACCGCCATTCTTGTTATTGTAACATCCTGCTGCACGATTGGATCAATGCTTCTTGAGAAACCAAATTGAACCGGACCCCTGACTTGTCCACAGTTGATTTCTGTAGTCATGACAGCGCCAAATGCCCTTATATCATAAAAATTATCTGTCATGAATTGTGTAACTTTCATTGCATCTTCAATTTCCGTAGGAAGCTTTTTCGACACAGGTTTCAATTCGTTTACCAAATATGCTTCTTTATTTTTTTCGTTGAGAACCGCTCCTTCAGTGACATATATCTTGAATCCCTTTTCGGTTTTTTTTGCCAATTCAACATAATTTCTTACCTTTCTCTTAATGCAAACATCGGTCACTATACCCTTGCTGGTCTCCGGATCAATCCTCGGCATATTGCCTGCATCCGGATCTCCATTAGGGTTCCCATTTTGAACATCGTAATAAAGAACAAATTCATACCTTCTGTCAAGCGCTTTCTTTTCCATGATTTTCCTCCTTATTTACCTTGATATTTTTTGTATAAAAAGACTGCTTTTGATGATAGTAGCCCAATACGAATTGTCCCTGATCATCCAAACTTAAATGTGCCGGGAATTTATCGACTGATTGCATTATTTGTTGGATTTCCCTGTCCCTTGCATAACCATAATCCGATTTTTCTATATGATATTGCGCAAGTTTAACAAGCGTTGGAAAAACCGCCCCTGGAGTTGCTGTAGCCGAACTAAAATACCTGTCTTTTATTGTAGCGTTGATTTTCTCTCCAAGCGCATCCTTTTGAGCTTTTTCCATAACGGCAAACAATCTTCCCAGCAAGTACCCTGTGTTTAAATTTTCATTATTCAAAGCCACTGTAAATTCACCTTCCTTCCTCGTCCCATATATGCGTGCTTTCCTTTTCAAGCAAGCTTTTATTAAACCTGCCCTTATATAATTGACATCATTATCAGCTCTAATCCTTGTCAAAACTGCAGTATATAGACTTTGCGGGTATTGTGTGCCCCGAATTATCGCTTCTGTCAATTTCCCTGCAATTAAAGGAGAAAGATTCTTGAGGTCCTTGCGAACACTTATTTCTTTGAGAATTCTCCATGAAGAAATAATGTTGTCTTGGTTTTTTCTATCAACCACCATGTCAATCTGATGTGCCAATAAATTCTTAATCACAGCACCAAACTTATCTACATGCCAAAATCGAATAGAAGCACGAGCAGCATTGGGCGAAAGCCCCAGTATGTAAAACCTTGTTTCGGGATCTATGATTTCCTTCACATTTTCAAGTACTGGAAGTCCTTTTCTCGCCCTGTCTAAAAGCTTTGCAACCATATTTTGCGTATTATTATCAACTCTCGTTCCATTTTTTTTGTTCTTTTCATCCTTTTCAGAATTGATTAATTCAGAAAAAATACTTTCTTCTATTCCTTCATTAGAATTTTCCGCCCAAAACACCGTGGTCGCATCGCCAATGCGAATATGATTATTTTTTGACTTAATCATAAAATTCAATGCAGAAGTATACGCAGTGGCAACTTCTTCACTCACAGGTGAATTCAATCCTTGCTTCTCAGTTTTCCCATAGGATTCAAACGATCTTTTATTGAATGAAACCAAGGATGTTCCAGTTGATTGCCCACCAACGATGCCTTTTATGCTTGGATGAAGCCTGGCAATAGGGCCATTTTTCCCGCTAACAAGACATTGCCCTTTTTCTGCGGAACCCGAAGTTTCTTTTATATATGTATTCCAAGCTTTTTTTGCAATTTCTAGTTCGTGAATATATCCTTTTTCTCCGTCAACCCTGAAGACAATATTTCCTCTTTCTTCGAGCATTTCCTTGTTACAATCAATCATTTCATTTTTTATTGTTACATCAAATGATTCCAAGAATTTAATGAATGGCCTTATCTCAGCGTCATTCGCATTTTCAAGGATATCCAGATTGTATTTTTTGAATTCTTCTGCTGCTTGAAACGCCCTTTTAGGGTTTCCTTTTGCGTCAATACCAAAAACATATGTAGAATTATCGCTTAAAAAATTCGAGCTTATATTGCTTGTCTTTTTTGCTTGTGCAGGCACATTCATGTCCCTTGAAACCGGTTTCCCTTTTCCATTACTTATTCTCAGGTCTTGTATATCAATCAATTTCCCATTTTTTGTGATTATCGCCGCGCAAGAAACCCTTGCACTTGAAAAGCCGGGCGCTGGAATATCAATGTTTTCATCATTTAGCAACACTTCATAATGATCCACCAAAGCCTTCAATATCATGAAAACACATCCTTTCTACAAGGAATTTCTATGCGCCCATTCTCCATTTTTAACCTGCAAAATCCCGGCATCATATTATTCTTAAAGTCGATATCAAAAAGCATCCAGCCCAAATCTCTGCTCTCTTTAATGGACTTTATATCGTCCTTGTTTTCGACCCATTCGAACATTGCAGGGAACTCTCTGCATCCCAAATAAGGTCTGTGGAAACACTGCCCTCCGGCTGCTCTTCTTCTAAAAATATCACGATGCTTGCCGGCATTGTCTCCTTCTCCGGCCTTTTCAGTCAATTCAAAATGTGCTTCTATAACATATGAAACATCCCTCAGAATCATCGATGCCCTCTGTTGCCGCTCTTTATTGATATCAATATAAAGTAAGCGTCAATCGTAACACACATACCCTAATCAAACAGTTCATGATAGAATCACCCTAAAAGTAGAGGTGATGACCAAATGGATCGAAAAGAAAAACAA
>Ga0209942_1001809_pt1 | contig 11334 bp, 10 predicted proteins | sample SalPonR1_A_D2_MG_FD_185695 | JGI IMG/M metagenome (GOLD analysis project Ga0209942, IMG submission 185695) | Salt pond soil microbial communities from South San Francisco under conditions of wetland restoration - Salt Pond MetaG R1_A_D2_MG... ... | reverse complement strand
TATCTTCCCCTACAATAGATTCAAAACAAAAATTCTATTGAAATATTAAACTATTTACTTATTTACATATTATATATACCATATTTAATCAATTAAAATAAATTCACAATGAAAATCACTATCCAAATAGAAAAATTAAACCATATTATTGATATTAGTAGTAGATTTGTAGCAAAAAATGCTACATTACCAATTTTACAAAATATTTACCTAAAAGCATCTATAGATAGCCTAATAGTAAGAGCTACTGATATGGAAAAATACGTAGAAATAGAATCTCCATGCGATATAAAAGTAGAATGAGCAATAACAATAAATGCAAAAACCTTTGCAGACATTATAAAAAGTATAGAAGATAAAGAAGTTGAAATAAGCGTAGATCCTCAAACAAACATGATGAGCATAAAATCATGAAAAGATAATTTTGAAATAAACTGAATATCAGCTAGTGAATACGTAGCATTACCTGATGTTCCACAAGACAACAAAATAACACTAGATACACAGTCTTTGTCTGAAGGTATTGAAAATGTGGAATACTCAGTTACAGAAAAAAACTTCAGTCCTGTACTTACAGGAATATTAATGAAATCAAAAGAAGAAAACTGACAGAAAAAATTAGTATTTGTTGGTACTGATTCGTTTAGACTTACAGAATACAAAACAAATTGAACAATACAATGAGATAATTTTTCTATTATAGTTCCAAAAACATCTATAATAGATATCAAAAAAATATCAGACTATTCACAAGAAAAAGAATCTGAAAGTGTAGATGTAAAATACTCAGACAACTTAGTTGCTTTTGAATTTGAAATGGGTGATATGAAAATATTGGCTACCTCATTGCTAATTCAAGGTAATTTTCCCGACTATGAAAGAGAAGAAGTTATGCCCAAAACGTTCAATACAACATTGACAATGAACAAAGATGAATGTGAAAAAGCTATCAAAAAAATATGAATTTTAACAAGAGATATAAATAATTTTATACAAATAGAGGTGGAAAACTGAGAAGCAACAATATCTTCTGGTAAAACAGATAAATGAACATGAAAAACAAATATTCCTGTATTAATGGACTGAGAAGCTGTAACATTTGGTATAAATGGTAGATATATTACAGACTTTATAAAAACTATGGATAGTGATGAAATAATATTCAATATTGTAGACAATCAAAAACCAATGATTCTACAAAACAAAAATAACACAGACTATAATTGCGTTGTTAGACCACTAATCAACGGATAAAACTAAATAACACTAACATAACTGTCATTCCGAGCATAGCCGAGGAATCCCTTCAAACACTTAAAAGGGAATCTTATACTATACTTGAAATGACATTTTTTTATTTGAATTATTTCCTATTTTACATAGTATACAAATATATTTTATACAAGAACTAAAAATGAAAAAAGCTTATACACTACTAGAAATATTAATCGTAGTAATAATCATAGCTCTAATGATATGAATTTTTGGTTTCTTCATACCAGATAGAGATCAAGAACAAATAAAATACGGAAAAGAATGCTCAAACTATATATATAATACAATATTAAATAAAACAAATAATTTTAAAAAAAATAAAAGTATAACATGACAAAATTATATTAAAAAAATAAATATAAATATTTATTCTGCTGTTCCATGATGAGAATATATTGGAGATGAAGAACAAATAACGCATATATATTCCTATATAAAAGAAACCATCAACAATAATAACATAAAACAAACAAACTTAATAAGTACTGGTGGAAAATGTTTAAATAATATTACAAATAATAATAAATATAATATTAAATTATGAGAAAAATGAATAATAATATGTTGAGAAAAAAATAAAATATTATATTTGTCAGAAAATGAATCATGTGAAAATATAATATATGAAAAATGAGAAGTAAAAATATCAAGTTGTAATATATACTGAAATAGTAACTGTATTCCAATCTCTAAAATAATATTCAACCAAGCATCACAAAAAATAGAACAAAAATTTTGCCTAGATTTTAGTTGATCAGTATGTAACGAATGGGAACAATAGAAAAAAATCTATTATTCTACAAGATAATGAATTATCCAGTACCCAAGGAAAAGAAACTTTTCTTATTAGAAAAAAAATCCGATACTAAAATAAATCAAAAAAAGGAGTTCTCACGAACAGAAAAAAACCAATACTTAGACAAATTTATAAAAAAAATAAACAAATATTGAAAATTATATAAGTCACTACCATTTGTCAAAGAAATGTTTTTGTGTAACTCAATTTCATTCAACGCACTCAAACGAGATTCAGATATAGACCTATTCATAATTGTTAAAAAGGGGAGTATGCGAAGAGCAAGATTATTTAGTGCAATATTTTTTAAGATACACTGACTCAAAAGATGATTAAAAAATAAAAGACAAAAATTTTGTCTTAGCTTTTATATCACAGAAGATAATAAAAATTTATATCCAATAATGATAGATAAAACCGATATTTATCTAACCTATCGATTGGCTCACCTAGTTCCATTGTACCAAGAATCCAGCCACCACCATAACATTTATGAAAATAACAAACGATTCAAAACTTTAATGCCCAATCATCCACAAGACTATTGCATAAACACTGGAACTAAATCATTTAAATGAAAAACTAAAATAAAAAAAACTATAGAGTTTTTATTCTGATGATTATTTTGAAAATTTATAGAATTAATTATAAAAAATATACGAATACCCATATTGGTAAAAAAAACTAAAAAACTATGAAAAAAATGAGAAGGAATAATTATAAGCGATAAAATGTTAAAATTTCACAATGATATTAGAGAAAAAGTTAACTTGCTATATCAAATAGCTTTAAAAAAATAAAATTACAGACAACACAAAAAAATAATAATATTTTTGTAAAAATATAAGGTTTTTTTAATATAAGCAAAATAAATATCTAATAAGTATTCTTAAAGTCAATCTTTAACTACAATAAATCTCCAACAAAAAAGTATCCAAAAATTTGACAAGAAACAATTTTTTCATTATAATATAAATGTACAAAGATATGGATACAATGTATTCACTTAATTGTACTATAAAGGAAGGAGGTCTTACACAGTAATATTGATAAAAACTTGAGTTAATTTCTAACTCAAAAAATTATTATTTACAATTCTATTTAGATTTAAAATGTATTAAATTTAAAACTTAAAAAGTTTATAAAATTTATACCTTTAAAAAAATCTAAAAAAGCATTTAAATAATAAAAAATTATCTACAATATTTATTTAATACATTTAACTTGTTTAAAATTATAAACAAAAAACAAATTTATTATTCTAATATTTAACATTTATAATCTTATAAAAATTAAATTTTGTAGATTATTGGTCTAAAAAATTAGGCGTAGGTCTAACTCAAAAAGACCGTATCATTATTTACTAAGTAAAGATACTACCTTCCTTTTTTATAAAACAAACTTGCAAAACGCAAGTTTTTTTTATAAAAAAAATAAAAGAAAGATAACCAATGGTTATCAAACAAAATATCGCATACTTTGGCTATGATAACTTTTGTATATCACAATAATAAAAAAAGAGTTTGTTTTAATGCAACTATTTTTTAAACACAAAAATGTAAATAAAATAATTTATAGGATGAATATCCAAAAAATGCGTAGGTAATTTTAATTTCTTAAATTTATTTTGTAAAATGAGAGATATAAAGGCAGTTTTCGATATATGAAACGACTCTATCAAGGCGGTTGTTTTTGCAGATGATGATTGAAAAAATGTAATATTAGCAAAACATATTGAAGCAACACAATGAATGCGTAAATGAAAAATATTAGATTCAGAAAGTTTTACAAAATGCATAAATAAAATTACAGAGAATTTTGTAAAAAAACTATGATGAGATTTTATAGACGAAGTTTTTGTTGGTATATCACATCCAGAAAGTATTGTGAAAAGAATTTCCGAACAAAAAAGAATAATGGAAGATGAAATACAAGAAAATGATGTAGAACACCTATCTAAAGTAATAGCAGACATTGCAGTAAAAAACAATATGGAAACAGTAAAAATAGTACCTGTATACCGAGTAATAGACGAAGAAAAAAAAGAAAAAGATCCCATATGACTAAAATGAAAAAGACTTGAGTTGGTAGCAGATGCTTTTATGATACCAAAGAATTTATACAATTGAGTTATAGAAGCTTTTGATAACGTTTGATTATCAATAGCAGATTTTGTTCCAAATGTACTATCAGCAAGTGAAATAATACTAGACTACGATCGCAAAGATTTATGAACCGTATTGATTGATATATGAAAAAATCAAACTAGCTACACAATATATGAAGATTGATATCCTTTAGGTTATTGAACCATTGCAATAGGTTGAGAAGATGTAACAAAAGATATCTCTATAGGTATGCAAATAGATATAAAAGAAGCAGAAGACATAAAAAAAAGTCACTGAACTGCAATAGTAGACAAAAACATATCACAAGATAGTCCACTAGATGTTCATTTCTTAACAGAAATAATTAGTTCAAGATATGAAGAAATATTTAACAAAATAAACTCACATTTACAATCTCTAGATAGAGATGGTAGATTACCATGAGGTATAATATTAATATGATGATGATCAAAAATGCCAAATTTAGATTTATTATCAAAAGATTCGTTTAAATTAGCAACTTTCTATGGTAAAGATAATCAATTAAATCTATGAGATATATCAAACAATATTCAATTTACAAATGTGCTATGAACATTTGTTTGGTCAGAAAAATATATGGAATGAAGAAAGGGTTCTTGATTAAAAATAAACCGAAACATATGATCAAGTATTTGAAAATTCTTTAAAGATCTATTCTAACTAGATACTATTGATTGAATAAAAAAGATAAAATTAAATATTTACTTTACTAAATTAAAGGAAAAAATGATTATTAATGAAATTAAACCTGAATTTATACCAGGAGCAAAAATTAAAGTTTTATGAATTGGTGGTTGTGGAAATAAAGCTATCAACAGAATGATAAGTGAAGGTTTGGATTGAGTAGAATTTGTAGCTATTAATACTGATGCTCAAGATTTAGCATGAAGTTTAGCTCAAAAAAAACTTAACATTGGATTAAATCTAACCAAAGGTTTATGAGCATGAGCAAATCCAGAAATATGAAGAAAAGCAGCTGAAGAAAGCGAATCAGATATAAAAGATATGCTACAAGATACAGACATGGTTTTTATTACACTTTGAATGTGATGATGAACTTGAACTTGAGCATGACCTGTTGTTGCTAATATAGCAAAAGAGATGGGAATATTAACTATAGGTGTGGTAACAAAACCCTTTGGTTTTGAAGGTAAAAAAAGATCTATAAATGCTGAAGATGGTTTAACAAAAATTAAAGATGCTGTTGATACACTAATAGTAATACCAAACGACAAAATATTTAATGTAATTGATAAAAAAACAACATTTAAACAAGCATTCTTAATGATAGATAAAATACTATATTCTGGGATTAAATGAATATCAGATCTTATAATAAAACCTGGAGATATTAATATTGACTTTGCAGATATCAAAGTAGTAATGCAAAACTCAGGTAATGCATTATTGGGAATAGGTTATTGAGCGTGAGAAAAAAGAGCAGTAGATGCTGCTAGAAAAGCAATAGAAAACCCACTATTAGAGACAAACATAGACAAAGCTAAAAGTATTATATTTGCTGTTGCTGGTGGTACAGATCTAACACCTACAGAAGTACAAGAAGCAGCAAATGTTATAGAAGATATTATAGATTCAGATGTAAATATGATCTGGGGAATGAGTTTCGATGAAACAATGGAAGATGAAGTACAAGTTACAATAATTGCAACATGATTTGAAGAACAAAGTACAGATCCTGTAATTAAAACTCCAGACAGAGATCTTCTTTGAAGACCAACAACACCTAGAAAGATAAATGAAAGTTTTATAGACAGAGCAGTAAGAACTAGTACTGAAGAAAATAATGTTGAAGAAAAAGAAGACGAAAAACCACAGGAAGATCTAGAAACTCCAGCATTTATAAGAAAAAGATTAAATAACCAATAATATAAACATTAAAAGTCACCAATAAGGGTGGCTTTTTTTTAATTAGAATATATAAAGAAACAAATAGCAAACACTGTCATTTCGACTCCATTCGATTTCACTCAGGACAGGCTCCGTGGAGAAGTCTCTTGAATATAAGTTAAGAGATCTCTCGCGATTTAGAGCTTCGGCAATTCTGACCAATAAAACTCGAGATGACATAGACATAAAAACACTATATAAATAAATATGTCAAACAATAAAGGTTAATAAATACTTTGAAATTTGATAAAAAAACAATATATAATATATTTGTATTGTATTTAATTTTGAATAAAGTTATGAAACTAAAAATCTCAAGTCCAGCAAAAATCATATTTGAGTGAGACATAAAACAGATTACATTACCCACAGAAATTGGAGATGTAACTGTTTTACCTTGACACGCCCCAATGGTAACAGCATTAAAACCTTGATTAATAAAGATAATACCAGAAAATCAAGTATCTACAAGTGAATTTGTATTTTCAAAAAATACAATATCTTTAAGTGTTTCAAAATGAATGGCTTTTGTAGATGGTAAAATAGTAAGAATAGCCACCGCGGCTGCTACTACATCTTTATCAGAATCAGAAAAGGATCTTGAAGATAAAAAATGAAAATTAGAAGAAGAAATAAAGCAATTAAAGAAAAAATGAAGTCTTGAAGAAATAGAAAAATCACTGATACAACTAGAAAAAATAAATGCTGATATTAAACTAAAAAAACTAAAAGCTTAAATATCAAAAAATCATAGAAAAAATCGGCTTCAATGTCGATTTTTTTGTTTACATCTTGAAAAGAGATCTTTTTTCTACATATTAAAAATAATAACTTTTCACTTTTAATTTTTCACTTTTAACTAAATAATGTACTTTGCAATAATATGAAAAAATAAAGAAATTAGTTTAAAAGAACTAGAACTAATAAACCCCAAAAATATAGAAGAAATAACTAATATTTTAATAACTTTTGATACTGATAATCCAAAATTATTAGAGACATTATGATGAATAATAAAACGATGAGAAGTTATAAATAAAGAAGATATAATAAAAGAAATTGAATGAAAAAAAATATTATGAACAAAAGAAAAAGAATTATGACTAAAATTAAAAAGAGAGTTTTGAATAAAAAGATTTAAAACCGTAGATCGATTAAAAACAGACGTTGAAGTCAAAAAAAAATGAATTGAAATAGTAAGATTTCATCAAAATTTGTGAATAGTAAGGTGATACCAAGACATCAAATTTTATGAGAAAGTAGAGTTTGATAAACCTTCTCGTAGTATGAAAATGTGAATGATGCCAGCAAAATTAACTCATATAATGATAAATATATGACTTTCTCTATGTCAAGAAAAGCCATCATTAATATATGATCCATTTGCATGATCCTGAACTACAGGATTTATGGCTAACTACTTGTGATACAATTTTCTTTGATCAGATATAAATACAGAACATCTAGAAATCAATCAAAATCGATGGTCAGAACAAGACGAATACAACAAAAAATCTTTTGAAATATTTCAACATGACATAAATAATCCCATACCTACAGAAAAATTAAAATGAGAAGTACTTATTGTATCAGAATGACGACTTTGACCAATAGTAACACAAATGACTAGAAAATCTGATGTACAAAAATATCAAAGAGAAGTACGAGAACTATATAGAGAGTTTATATACAAAATATCAAACACAAAAAAGACCAACAAAATAAAAGCAGTTTTTACAATACCTTACTACATTAAATTTGAAAATTTCTTAGAAAAAGAAATCAAAGATCTTTGTAATTATCTAAAAATACAATCTTCATCAATAGATGAAGTTTACTCTAGAGAAAAACAAAAAGTAGGTAGAAAAATAATTATTTTAGAATAAAAAATATCAAAATTATCTTTGTCATCTCGACTTGTTTGTACCGCAGAAGTGCGGTATTCTAAATTGCGAGAGATCCCTTTAGGTTCTAAAGAGATTTCTCCATGCATTCGTTTCACTCATTTAGTCGAAATGACAATTACTGTTTACTTAACAAACAATTTCCAAATAAATTTTTGAATATTAATTACAGGCGTAATCAGTATTTTTTTCAATATTCTATAAATTGATTTTTGAAATAATATAATTGGAATCAATATTCAAACTATAAATCCAGCAATAATGTCTGTAGGCCAATGGACTCATACTATTATTCTAGAAATTCACATTATCAAACCAAAAAAAAGAAATATAACTCATATCCAAACAAACTTCTTATCTTTATTTCTAATTCCCCACAATAAAGATCACATTGCTATACCAAAAGATACAGCAGCATGATCAGATGGAAAAGAACTTTCTGGTAAAAACTTATGTAATACAGTTTCTATTTTATCATAATCTAATCAAAGCAAAATATTTGGTCTTACTTTATCAAAAAAGAACTGTAAGAAAATATTAAATAACATAGACAAAATACCAGACCAAAATATCCATAAAGCAGATTCTTTATAATAGTTTCATTTCTTGTATATTCAAACTATATACAATACAATCAAATATAAAGGATATAAAAAAACAAATACATCTGCAGTCAAAGGAATTAACCACAACAAAAAATCATTATATTTCATATATTCATTTAAAAATAATAACATGTTTTCTCACCACATAGGTTCTTTCATAGAAATCATATATTCAAACTTTTCATATAAAAATATTTCCTTAATATCCCCCTTACAAAGGAGGACAAAGGGATTTTGTAACTTTTCATTATAATTTAACCCACCTTCGCTACGCTCTTCCTCCCTTCTTAATGGAGGCTCTATAGAACTTACAAATATCCTTAAATGGACATATTTCACATTTTGGTTTTCTAGCTATACAATGATAGCGACCAAACAATATCAAACCATGATGAGCCACACCTTTGTACTTATCTGGTACTTTTTTTTCAAGTAATTCTGATGTTTTTTCTGGCACTTTTGTATCAACTAATCATAATCTATTTGACACTCTATGTACATGTGTGTCTGCAGCTATTACTTTCGATCAAAACAAAACATAAGAAATAACTTTTGCTGTTTTTATTCATACTCCAGGTAATTTTTGTAAAATATCAATATCAGGAGATATTATTGTTGGATCTTCATTTAACATTTTAGAAGTTTCAAATATATTTTTTGCTTTAGTCTTATAATAATTAATTGATGAAATATTTTTAGTCAAAGAGCTTAATCCCATATCTAAAACATCTTTTGGCGATTTAATCTTTTTATACAAAGAATTTGTTATTTTATTTACTTGTTTATCTGTAGCTTGAGCAGATAAAACAACAGAAATCAATAATTGAAAAGCATTTGAATATTTTAGTTCTGTATTTGCATCTGGATACATCTCACCCAATTTTGTAAACAAGAAATCTATATTTTCTTTATTCATAATAAAATATTGAATTAAAAACAACAATTATTCTATCAAAAGCAATTTTTTTTACAATTCATTTTATTAAATAACAATAACGTAAGGAACAGTCGTAACGCAGTACTGCGTTATTCCCTACAATAAAAAATAAAATTCCTTGAACTTTTAAAGTAATTCACTAAAAACAATCATTGTCTAAACAAGGTATTAATCCGATAAAATCGGGTAGGAAAGTCCTGACATTAAAAAATGATTAAGATCTAACGGATCTTGGACCGCCGCGGTCTAAAAACCGGGGGCAAACGAAAGTGCCACAGAAACGTAAACTACCCAGTACTAAAATTTTTAGTACTAGGGGAAAGATGCAACGTGAAGATGTCCGCAAGGGCTACTTCTACTCAGTCAAACAGATTGTTTGTCGAGGGGTAAACCGTAATTAATGCAAGCTTATTCGTCCTTTGTTGGCGGAAGTGCACAATACTTGCTATAAGCAAGTTTAGACATATTATACCATAACAACATAATCGGGCTTATAGTTTAGACAACTTAATAAAAAAGTCATAAAGTTCATAAAGTTATCAAGTTTCCAAAACTTTCAACTTTACAAACTTTAAACTAACAAGATATAGGGCTATAGCTCAGTTGGTAGAGCAGCGGTCTCCAAAGCCGCGTGTCGTGGGTTCAAGTCCCGCTAGTCCTGTATTTTTTTTATAATAAATAATTTGAAATAAAACAAACTTTAAATATATTTATATAATTTAAAGGGTTGTAGCTCACTGGTAGAGCAGTAGTCTCCGAAGCTATGTTGTAGTAGGTTCGATTCCTACCAACCCTGATTTTAAAAAATATTTTAAATATTATGATATCACCAAAAATCGAAGAAAGCCGAAAAAAAGAACTACAAGAAGAGTTTCAAAAACCATATTTTCTTGAGATAAAAAATTTTTTAAAAAAAGAAAAAAATGAATGAAAAACCATATATCCAGCATGAAAAGATATCTTTAGTGCTTATGATTCTACACCATTTAACCAAGTAAAAGTAGTGATAATTTAACAAGATCCATATCACTGACCATGACAAGCACATTGATTATGCTTTTCTGTGCTACCATGAATAAAACAACCACCATCTCTAAAAAATATTTTTAAAGAATTAAAAAACGATCTATGAATAGATACTCCAAAAGATTGATACTTACAAAAACGAGCAGAGCAGTGAGTATTCATGATCAATGCCTCTCTTACAGTTAGAAGGTGAGAACCTATGTCACATAGCAAAATATGACGAGAAATATTTACAGATGCTACAATAAAAAAACTATCAGACAAAAAAGAATGACTAATTTTTGTGCTATGGGGCTCTTTTGCACAGGCAAAAAAATCCATTATAGACACAAATAGACACATTATATTGGAAGCTTCACACCCATCACCATTTAGTGCAAATAGGGGATTCTTCTGATCTAAGCCATTTTCTAAAATAAATAAGATTTTAAAAGAGTATTGAAAAAAAGAAATAGATTGGAATCTGTAAAAATATTTGATTTAAAAATAGATTTTAATAAAAGATAATACACATTTAAAACATTTTGAACTAATGAAAAGAAATTCTCAAATAACAATAATATTAACTTGATTAGTCCTAATTGTACGAATAGTATTTGTTTTTATAGAACAAAATAAAACTTTTTCAAAAAATGCAGAAAATAATATTAAAGAAAGTGTTCAGACAAAACAAAGTAATTGAAAAGAAACAATAAAAAATAAAGAAATAGAAATTAAAGAAATAAAAGAAAAA
>Ga0209942_1001803_pt1 | contig 11353 bp, 7 predicted proteins | sample SalPonR1_A_D2_MG_FD_185695 | JGI IMG/M metagenome (GOLD analysis project Ga0209942, IMG submission 185695) | Salt pond soil microbial communities from South San Francisco under conditions of wetland restoration - Salt Pond MetaG R1_A_D2_MG... ... | reverse complement strand
TTAAATCGGTTACGATAGGATACGAGCTTATTATAAATTCCGACCGACCAACCGATCAAAATCAGAATAATAACCAGGATTACAATAGTGGGAATCATAGAATTGGATTAATCTTTTAGGATAAAAAACAAAAACATTTACGAATCAGAAATATAAGAGTTGCGATCCAAGCTGCAAACATATGATTAGCAGATGTCATATGATCGCAAAAGATATTTCTTCAACATAAAAAATCCCCAGTCCGAATCAATTCTGTCCGGCTGAGGACTGATTGAATATCTGAATCTTTATCGAAGATTCAATTCTAAAATGTAAACTGCATTCCCACAACAAGTGCTTTATAATCAGACTGTGCGTCTGAGGCAAAGTCTTGTAATTCTCCAATCATAGTAAAAAAATCCGTAATATTATATCTCGTGAAGATCATCAATAGTTCGTTTTTGATATCGGGTGAACTTCCCAATACTGTACTGTTTTCATCCTGCTCACCTTCACCATAACTGGTTCCAAGTTTTAATTTACCTGCCGTATACGTCGCCTCAGTATACCACTGGGATGCTGCAACTTCTGCTTGTGCGAGGCCACTGCCTGTAAGATTCAAACCGATTAACCCATCGGCTCCCACACCGCTTGTTTCGGAGTACGAACCTGTAACACCAAGCCCTCCTGCAGACAGTCGCAGACCTACGTCCCATCCTGTAATATTGTATTCAAAATTTTTACTTAAAACGTTAACACTTTGAACCATTCCACCAGCCCAAAATCGAATATTACCCGACTCAAATTCAGTCACGTAATCGGCCTGCCCTTCAACACGTGGTGTGCTTGTTTCAATCTCTTGTGAAAGGCCATCCGGTTTTTCTGGGTTGATGAGACCTACCTTAAGGGAAAAACCATTCAGATTGGGTGTGGTGTATGTTAGCCTGGGATTAAAATTTGCATACGTATAGCCACTTCCAATTCGCCCAAGAGTTGCATCGGCTGCGTCGGGGCCGGCAAACCTGCCTACGCCCATAGCGCTTCCTACATCAGCAATACTGTTGCTGTTATATATACCAAATCCTTTCCCCATGTTAATTGTGCCAAAATTTCCCTCTATCTGAATATCAGCAACCCGTCCTTCAAAAAGCCCTGCGTTCTGCACGCTTGGTCCATGAAGGTGATGGTTAATCTGAAAAATGCCGGTAATTTTAACACCATCATATTCGGGTGCACTTATTCTGAACGTTATATCAGGCGGGTTGAAACCCGTCATAACACGAGTAGCGAACTGATCGTCACTAGCCGTGCTATAGCTGTCGTGGTTTGAAGCAACCAGGAATACGGGAAGTCTACCGGTGATGTTGAGCCCCCAGCCTTCATCAGTCTCGAAATTTACACCCTGGGCTTGAGCTTGGTTTTTCTCTCCGGTGTAAATAAGTAGTATAGATAAAGAAAGTAGTAGCGTCGTAAATTTTTTGTTAACTTTCATGTCAGGTCATCTGTTTTTTGTGTTATGTTTCTATTGATTTGCACTCTTGTTCAACCATGTTCTTGAGCTGTTAGAGTAGAGCGAATACATTGGCAGATTGATTTTTAAAAGATGATGGGTCTGTACACCCATCATCTTTATTTTTATCTGCCCATGATACTACAGAAGCATATATACTCCTGCAGCAATAATCGCCCCCGCAATAGGACCAAAGACAGGAACCCATGAATACGCCCAGTCATTACTTCCTTTATTTGGGATTGGCAGGAAAGCGTGCATAACCCTTGGGCCAAGGTCACGAGCAGGATTAATGGCATAACCGGTTGGGCCACCTAGAGACAGGCCTATAGCCAAAACAAGCAGACCAACTGGAAGTGCAGCAAGTGCCCCTAGTCCAAATCCAACCTCTTGCCCGTTAATCACTATGATGTCCAGCATTTGTCCATTGCCATCAATAAAGCCGGGGTTAGCAATGAAAAATACACCAAAAACAAGAACCAGTGTGCCAATGGCCTCGGTAGTAAAGTTCCATCCATAGCTACGAATCTCCGGCGCTGTACAGTGCACAGCAAGTTTTGCCCCTCCATCTTCTGTAGCATCAAAGTGATTTTTATAAGCCAGCCACACCAAAAATGCTCCAAACGCAGCTCCCAGCATTTGCATAGCTATGTAAGGAAATACCAAACCCCATTCAAATAAACCGGCAGTAGCAAGGCCAACGGTGACTGCAGGGTTGATATGCGCTCCACTGAACTGCCCCACAACAAACACAGCTGTAAAAACAGCCATACCCCAGCCAAAAGTGATCACAATCCAGCCGCTGTCATTACCTTTTGTTTTGTTTAAAACAACGTTTGCCACCACACCATTACCCAACAGCAACAGAATGGCAGTACCAATAAATTCACCTAATATTGGACCCATATTCTTAATCCTCTTTGTTTTTTAATATCCGGATTCTTGCTCCGGATGTTCTATTTTAAATGGGTGATTATTTCTCATCACCCATATTTTGTTTATTGTTTTTTATTTGTCATCTGCCCATGCAATGGCCGCTCTTACTGCTCTCTGCCATCCTTTCGTGAGCTCTTTGACTTTGGCCTGATCCATTTGAGGTTCAAATTGATTCTCTACCTGCCACTGCTTACGTATCTCTTCGATATTATCCCAAAAACCAACTGCGAGTCCGGCCAGGTAAGCTGCCCCCAGTGCGGTTGTCTCCGTTATTTTCGGCCTGATAACCGGTACCTCAAGCAGATCGCTCTGAAACTGCATTAAGGTATTATTTACCGTTGCGCCTCCATCCACCCGAAGTTCTTTAATGTCAATCCCAGAGTCGGCGTTCATTGCGGTTAACAGATCTGTAACCTGGTAGGCTATCGATTCCTGAGCTGCCCGAGCCAAATGTGCTCTGTTTGTACCCCTGGTAATTCCAACCAGTGTTCCTCTAGCGTGCTGATTCCAGTGCGGAGCACCCAAACCTGCAAATGCCGGAACAAGGTATACCCCATCCGAGTCTTCTACTTTATTAGCAAAATATTCAATGTCTTTTGCTTCCTGAATAATGCTCATCTCATCACGCAGCCACTGTACCACAGCTCCTGCAATAAAAACAGATCCCTCGAGCGCATATTGAGTTTTTCCATTCACTTTCCAGGCAACGGTTGTGAGTAGGTTATTCTCCGATTTTATTGGTTTGTCACCGATATTCATCAGCATAAAGCAACCCGTACCATACGTATTTTTTACCATTCCTTTTTCAGTACACATCTGTCCGAAAAGGGCTGCCTGCTGGTCACCGGCGATTCCGGCAATCGGAATTTTACTTGCAAAAAGGGTTGTTTTGGTATGTGCATATACCTCGCTGGACTGTTTCACTGCCGGAAGCAGGCTCTTGGGAATATCCATGAGCTCAAGGATATCATCGTCCCACTCCATATCGTTGATATTAAAAAGAAGGGTTCTCGACGCGTTGGTTACGTCGGTAACGTGTGTTTCGCCCTGGGTAAAATTCCATATCAGCCAGGAATCGATCGTTCCAAAAGCGAGTTCTCCTTTCTCTGCTTTTTCTCTTGCTCCTTCAACATTATCGAGAATCCATTTTACCTTTGTACCGGAAAAATAGGCATCCAGAACCAAGCCGGTTTTATCCTGAATCATTTCAGCGTGCCCATCTGCTTTTAATTGGTCGCAGTAGTCTGATGTTCGCCTGTCCTGCCAAACAATAGCATTGTAAACCGGTTTGCCGGTATTTCTATCCCAAATAACAGTAGTCTCCCGCTGATTTGTGATTCCAATACCCGCGATTGAGGTTCCGTTCACACCTGCTGATGCCACTGCTTCTGCGGATACCCCTGCCTGAGTTGACCATATTTCCTGTGCATCGTGCTCAACCCATCCGGCTTTTGGATAGATTTGGCGAAATTCTTTCTGAGCCACCGAAACAATTGATCCATTCTTGTCGAACAGCATTGCCCCGTGAACTTGTGGTTCCCTGGTCGAGTGCTAAAATATATTTTTCCATAGGTACGATAGTTTGATTAATGGTTTTTTTGTAGTGATTATGCTTGTTGAGGTTCATACTTTTCAAGAAGATATTGGTTTGCCAGCTTCGTAAAAGCATCTACCTGATTTTTTGCCCACTCAGTATCTTTTCCAAGCTCCCTGCTCATCAAATCTGCAACTTCGGGAGCCATATCGATTGCGGCTCTTGCATCCAGGAACAACATTCGAATCCTTCTGGCAAGAAAATCTTCTATGGTTCGGGCCATCTCGTTCTTCACAGCCCATATCACTTCGGCTTTAACATGCTGGTAATCTTCATGAAGTTTATCCTGCAGGGCAGGCTCCTTCTTCATTAATTTCTTAATCTCCTCCATATCAGACCCATAAAAATAGTGGGGATCATTAAAATCAACGCTCTCTTTGGCCCCATGTACCGGCAGCTTTTCGGAAGCGCTTTTTACCTTTGGTAATTTAGCAATCGTAATCGCCTTGTCAACAGTATCTTCACCCATTTTTCTAAACGTTGTCCATTTACCGCCTGTAATGGTAATCAGCCCGGTATCAGATACCATTACTTTATGACTTCTGGATATCTCTTTCGTTTTTTGTGAATCTCCTTGTGGTGCAGCCAGAGGGCGTAAACCTGCAAACACACTTTTTACATCAGACCGGGTTGGTTTTTTTGTTAAATATTTATCAGCTGTATGTAAGATAAAGTCAATTTCTTTCTCCAGAGCAGTTGGTTCCAGACTATGCTCATTCAGTGGCGTGTCGGTTGTGCCAACCACCACTTTGTTGTGCCATGGTACAGCAAACAGTACCCGGCCATCATCTGTTTTAGGAATCATGATAGCATCATTACCCGGGAGGAATTCTCGTTCGAGCACAATATGCACTCCCTGGCTTGGACGTACAATATTTTTATGATCGGGCTGATCCATCGATAAAATTTCATCTACAAAAACACCCGTCGCATTTATCACTGCTTTACCATTAATTGAATACTCTTTGCCGCTCTCATTATCTACAGCCTGCACACCAGCCACTTTTCCATTTTTTTTGATGAGCCCTGTTACTTCCAGGTAGTTCAGAACGCCGCCACCCTGTTCAGAGATGGTTTGTGCTACATTCACGGCAAGCCTGGAATCATCAAACTGACCATCGTGGTAAATCACTCCACCCTTCAGGCTTTCTTGTTCAATGGTAGGAACTCTTGATACAGCCTCTTTCTTTGAAATTCCTTTCGACCTGCCCAAACTTAATTTTCCGGAGAGCAGATCATAAACGGTTAGACCCACCGTATAAAAAAATTTATCCCACCACGAGTAGTTTGGAATTACAAATATTTCGTTCTGTACGAGATGCGGAGCATTTTTTTGCAATAGCCCACGCTCTCTAAGCGCTTCACGAACCAGGTCAATGTTACCCTGTGCCAGATATCGAACACCGCCGTGCACCAATTTTGTACTCCTGCTGGATGTACCTTTAGAGAAATCGGATTGCTCGAGAACAATAGCTTTGTACCCGCGGCTTACTGCGTCGAGCGCGACTCCAAGACCGGTAGCGCCTCCTCCAATAATAACCAGGTCCCATACACCTTCACTCTGGCCAGCAATCAACTTTAATGTTTCTTCTCTTTTCATAATCAATATATTTATATTTCGAATTAATTTTGATTTGTTTCATTAATATGATAAATAATTAAATTCGAAAGTCAAACTTTATTCATACCCCCTTTTATGCCAACATACGATTATTATTTATGAAATTTAGGGTTTCATGATTAATCAGGATATTTGCATCTGTAGTTTCAATTTATTTCGTTTAAACAAACTTTGCGTATTTCTTTGCAAGAATCTATCTTTTTTGAAACGAAATGACTTAAATAATGAATATTTCAGAACGCCACGAAAGAATCCTAAACAAACTGAAAGAGTCCGGCAAGGTTGCAGTACAGGATTTGAGCACCGAGCTCTCTGTTTCGGAAGTAACTATCAGAAAAGACCTTAGAGCGCTTGAAGACAAGAACCTTCTTTTTCGCACTCATGGCGGAGCTACCCGTTCTAACCCTTACACCAGCGACCGCCATGTAGAAGTGAAAGTTAAAATAAAATCAGAGGAGAAAGAGGCTATTGCCAAAGAGGCTGTCAAACTCATTGGAGAAAACGACTCCATTATTCTCGCATCCGGAACTACGATTTTGGCACTGGCTCAGATTATCAGACCAAATAAGAGGCTAAACATCATTACTTCTGCTATTAATGTTTCCTTAGAACTCTCAGGAAAAGATTTTGTTGAGGTTTCCCAGCTTGGGGGGCAGCTTCGCGCGAGCTCCAATTCAGTTGTAGGGCCTTACGCCGAGCAGTTTCTCGAAGACATTACCTGCGGGGTACTTTTCCTTGGAGTAGACGGTATTGACCTCGACTTTGGATTCACCACTACCAATCTGATGGAGGCAAGCCTAAATCAAAAATTCATTGATGTTGCCCAATATACCGTAATTCTTGCAGACAGCTCCAAATTTGGGAAGAGAGGGTTTAGCAGGATTTGTACGTTTGACGATGTTCAGCACATTATTACTGACGAAGGCGTGTCGGATGATACCGTTCGAAAACTTGAAGAAAGAGGTGTGCGGGTAACCATAAGTGCATTAAAATAGTTATCAACATTCGTTCTACTCTTCTGCTGCGTATCTTTCAGGTCAAAGGTTGCTTGCAGCGTTACCAATTATTATTATCTGTACAGTTTAATCCTACCTCAAATGTTACATACAAATGAAGCAATCCGATGAATTAAACGGTACCGAACAATACAGCCACTCATTTCTCGGGCACCCCAGGGGGCTTGCCACCCTGTTCTTTACAGAAATGTGGGAACGGTTCAGCTATTATGGTATGCGTGCAATCCTGGTTCTGTTTATGGTTGACGCCATTAATCGCGGAGGCCTGGGCCTTGATGATAAAACCGCTACCGCTATTTATGGACTATACACTATGTTTGTATATCTGTTAGCCCTGCCGGGGGGGTGGTTGGCAGATAAATTTTTCGGGCTCAGGAATGCAATTTGGTATGGTGCAATTATCATTACACTTGGCCACTTTAGCATGGCCATTCCTGGAAACACCACTTTTTATCTGGGACTTATTCTCATCGTAATTGGTACCGGATTGCTAAAACCCAACATCAGCAGTATTGTGGGAGGGCTATACAGCGATAATGAACAGGCCAGAAGAGATGCTGGTTTCTCGATTTTCTACATGGGAATCAACATTGGAGCTTTCATAGCTCCGCTGGTTACGGGCTATCTGGGAGAAGGTATAAACTGGCACTATGGTTTCGGAGCCGCAGGCGTGGGTATGCTGCTGGGACTTATTCAGTATAAAATGACTGAAAAATATTTGGGAAATGTTGGTGCTGCCCCCGAAAAGCCTGATAATCCTGAAACGCAAGAAGCTCTTTTTTCGAAAATACGCATTGGTCTCTGGGTTACCGGATCCCTTCTCGTTGCGCTGTTTGCTGCCGTAAGTTATGGCGTTATACAAATAGACCCTGTAGCCATCGCTGATGCCTCCGGAATCGTTATTTTCTTTCTTGTAGTAGCCTATTTTGTATATGTCTACATTGCTGAAAACCTCACGGACGATGAAAAGAAAAAGATCGGTGTAATTGCCGCGCTCTTCGTCTTTTCTGCCATCTTTTGGTCGGGATTTGAACAGGCTGGATCTTCTCTCAACCTTTTCGCTGAACGCTACACCGACCGAGTTCTTTTTGGATGGGAAATGCCCGCCAGCTGGCTTCAGTCTATCAACCCAATATTTATTATTACGCTGGCTCCGTTTTTTGGCTGGCTTTGGGTATGGCTGGCAAAGAAAAATCTAGAACCCTCTACACCCGTAAAGTTTGCCCTGGGATTAATTTTTCTCGGGTTTGGTTTCCTGGTAATGATGTTTGCCTCTTACTATGTTGTTGGCGGAAATCAGGTGCTGCCCACATGGCTAATTATGACCTACCTGCTCCACACTACCGGTGAACTCTGTCTCAGTCCTGTAGGTCTGAGCGCCGTAACCAAGCTTTCGCCCAAAAAATTAGTTGGGCAAATGATGGGAATTTGGTTTATGAGCATCGCCTTTGGCAATCTTATTGCCGGCAGAATTGCCGGGCAGTTCGACGACCAGGCCATTCAGGCAGACCCGTCTTTACTGCCAGACCTCTTCTGGCTGATCGTTATGACAACTGTTGGTGGTGGTTTACTGCTCCTGCTTTTCAGTAAGCCTATCAGAAAATTGATGGGCAACATCCACTAAAACGGTTCGATCACATCAATTCTGTTTTCACATTTATCCGGCCTGGCTAAAATAAACGCAGGCCGGCTTATTTGTGATTCATCATGCTCACAGCCCCTATCTCAAATTTGTGAAAGAATTTCTATTCCGATTCATAAATCCGTTCATTATATTAAAAGGGATATAAAGACAAAATTATCTTGTTTAATAAAAAAGGAGCTATAGGATGAGAAGAAAGCAAGTTTATACATTCGGCGGTGGAAATGCCGATGGTGACCGTTCCATGAAAGAACTCTTGGGCGGTAAGGGTGCAAACCTCGCAGAAATGTCAACAATTGGGCTGCCTGTTCCGGCCGGTTTTACAATATCGACTGAAGCCTGTCACTACTACTCAACCAATAATAAAGAGTGGCCTCATACCCTCAAAAAACAGATGATAGAAGGGGTGCACCATATAGAAAAAATAATGGGAACAAAGCTGGGTGACACCGAACACCCTCTGCTGCTTTCTGTTCGATCGGGTGCTGCTGTTTCTATGCCCGGTATGATGGATACCGTTCTCAATTTGGGGATCAGTGATGATACTGTAGAAGCACTTGCTCGTCACACAAATAATGAGCGTTTTGCATACGACAGCTACCGCCGCTTTATTGATATGTTTGGCAATGTTGTTATGGGTATTCCGCACGAAGAGTTTGAAGATGCACTGGAAAACCTGAAAAATGATAAAGGTGTTGAGGAAGACACCGAGCTCACCACCAAAGATTTGAAAGAACTGGTAAACCGCTATAAAGCCGTATACCGCAAAGGTACGGGTTTCATGTTTCCAAAAGACCCTTACGAACAGCTCGAATGGGCTATTAATGCAGTTTTTGAATCGTGGAACAGCGACAGGGCAGAGAAATATCGGCGAATTAATCATATAACAGGCCTGCTTGGTACGGCTGTAAACGTTCAAGCGATGGTTTATGGGAACATGGGCGACGATTCTGCCACCGGTGTCTGTTTTACGCGGAATCCCTCTACAGGAGAAAATAAACTTTATGGAGAGTTTTTGATTAATGCACAGGGAGAAGATGTGGTTGCCGGTATCCGAACACCTAAGGATATCATTGAACTGAAAGACCTGATGCCGGAAGACTACAAAGAGCTTAGCGATTGGGGCCTTACCCTGGAAAAACACTATGGCAATATGCAGGACATTGAGTTCACCATACAAAAAGGAAAGCTTTATATCCTTCAAACCCGTAACGGAAAGCGAACAGGCCATGCTGCGATCAAGATTGCCACGGATATGGTTGAAGAGAACTTAATTTCGCCTAAACAGGCCGTCAAAAATCATGTTGAGCCTACTCACCTGGATCAGCTTCTCCACCCTCAGATTGACAACGACTCTGTAGATCCCAAATCCGTCCTTGGTGTCGGGTTACCCGCATCTCCGGGGGCAGCTGTAGGTAAAGTTGTATTCTTTTCAGAAGATGCAGAGAAAGCAAATGCATCTGGCGACCCGGTAATACTGGTACGGATTGAAACAAGCCCCGAAGACGTAGGCGGTATGTCGGCGGCTGAGGGAATCTTAACGTCCAGGGGAGGTATGACCAGCCATGCTGCAGTAGTAGCCCGCGGATGGGGGAAACCATGCGTGGCCGGGTGCGGCGACATTATCATTGATTATGAAGACAGATCTTTTACTAATGGTAAAGTTACCATACATGAAGGGGAATGGATTTCCATTGACGGAGCCCGCGGAACTGTAATAAATGGTCAAAAAGATGTGGTAAAACCCGAACTTGATGAAGATTACCATAAATTTATGACCTGGGTTGATCAGTTCAGAGATATGCAGGTTCGAACGAATGCCGACTCACCCGCTGATGCGGCCAGAGCCCGCGAATTTGGTGCACAGGGTATCGGGCTTTGCCGAACAGAACATATGTTTTTTGGTGAAGAGCGTATTCTTGCCATCCGCAAAATGATTGTAGCGAACACAATTGAGGATCGGAAAGATGCACTTGCAGCACTGCTTCCATATCAGAAAAATGATTTTAAGGAGATCTTTAAAGCTATGGAAGGATTCCCCGTAACTATCCGGTTGCTCGACCCGCCTTTGCATGAGTTTTTACCTGAAGAGAGTGAGGAAATTGAGCAGGTTGCCAAAGATTTGGGTATAAAACCTCTTATTTTTGCACAAACAGTGAGGGCACTGCGCGAGTTTAATCCCATGCTCGGCCACAGGGGTTGCAGGCTTGGTATAACATATCCCGAAATTACAGCTATGCAAACGAGAGCTATCCTCGAAGCTGCTATTGAGCTGAAGCATGAAGGAGTATCCGTTGTACCGGAAATCATGATACCGCTTGTTGGAACACCTCAGGAGTTCCGGGCACAAAAATGGGTAATCGATGAAACAGCTGCTACTGTTTTTGAAGAGACAGACGATTCTGTGGAATACCTGGTAGGGACCATGATTGAAATTCCAAGAGCTGCTCTTGTAGCTGATCAGATTGCAAAAGATGCTGAGTTCTTCTCTTTCGGAACTAACGACCTCACCCAGATGACATTTGGATACAGCCGTGATGATGCCGGGAAATTCCTTGGCGAATATTTGCGGGACGGTATTCTCCAGGAAGATCCTTTCCAGGTACTGGATGTTGAGGGTGTTGGCCAGCTGGTTGAACTTGCCACGCAAAAAGGAAGAAAACAGAAATCCGACTTAAAAATCGGAATTTGCGGCGAACATGGCGGTGAACCTCATAGTGTGTCTTTCTGCTATGAACAAGGACTAAACTACGTTTCCTGTTCACCATTCAGAGTCCCGGTAGCCCGGCTCGCTGCCGCACAGGCCGCTCTTAGTTAATTTTAAACATACTCATCTGTTATTCGCCGTCTGATCCTTTGGGTCAGACGGCTTTTTATCCCCCACCCCTCTATAGGTATAGTTAAAAACAGTGCATCCTCTTAATTTCAAGTAACATTTTTTCGTATACTTGGGTTCTGAATACACATCAACTCTCTTTACCACATGATATTCTCCAAAATTCGGTTTTTTGTTTTTTCCTTAGGTTTATTTGCCTTCACATTTCTTGCATGTACC
>Ga0209942_1001800_pt1 | contig 11360 bp, 6 predicted proteins | sample SalPonR1_A_D2_MG_FD_185695 | JGI IMG/M metagenome (GOLD analysis project Ga0209942, IMG submission 185695) | Salt pond soil microbial communities from South San Francisco under conditions of wetland restoration - Salt Pond MetaG R1_A_D2_MG... ... | reverse complement strand
TCTAACATCTCATCGGTATAGGTTGCCAACTGGCGAATTGCTTCAGGTTCTGACAAATCATTATATTTAGCCATTAATGGAGCATTAAAAAATTCAGGAAACAAAGCAAAATCACTTTTATACCCCGAAACAGCATCAACAAAAAACTCTACCTGTTCAAAAAGCTCATCCACCGTTTTATATTGCCTCATTTGCCATTGAATCAACCCCAACCGGACTACCGATTTTTGGGTAGAAAGCTTTTTGGTTTTCTTGGTATAATAAATATTATCCCACTCCAGTAAGACAGCATAGTTTTTTGATTCCTCATCACCAGGCATATAATCGGTTAAAATTTTTTTTACATGAAAATCATTGGCTAGCTGAAAGGTTAACGTAGGATCATATATCTCTTTTAATTTTACTTGCTGAATATATTCTTTGGGAGAAAGTTCTTTTTCATATTTATGGTAATAAGGGATTCGTCCGCCAAAAACAACAGCTTTTAAATTAAATTTCTCGCATAATTCTTTTCGGGCATCGTATAATCTTCGTCCTAAGCGCAACCCGCGATACGCTGGTTTTATAAATACCTCAATCCCATAAAGTACATCCCCTTTAGGCGTATGCGTATTAAAGGTATAATTACCGGTAATTTCCTTATACGTATGTTCATCGCCAAAATGGTCATACTTAATGATTAATGAGAGAGCACTGCCCACAACCACTCCATTTACCACTACAGCAATCTGTCCATCAGGGAATACCTCAAGTAATTTTTGTAAATGAGATTCTTTCCAGTAAGCACCCGGCCAATTTGGATAAGCTTCCATCATGGATGCTTTAAGCTCTTTATAATCATCTATTTTCAGATGACGAATTTCAACCGATTGTATTTCTTCCATACTAAAATTATAATCAGGATATTAACCATCTAAAATTACATAATAAAATAATACCTTACGATTAATTATATTTGAAAATAAAAAATCAAACGCATTAATATTTGCGTTTAACAATAAACCAAGGATTTAAAAGATTTTTTTTATTATAAATCAGTGGTGTCTTTTCGTCATCTTCCATAATTTCGCATTCTGCATATAAAGCAATCGCATGCCCTGCCGCGGTATCCCATTCCATTGTTGGCGCAAACCGAGGATAAATATCGGCTCTACCTTCAGCAACCATTACAATTTTTAGGGAGCTGCCTTTAGAAATAAACTCAATTTCACCATATTGTTTTTTTAACTTTTCGATAAATTTTTCTGTTTCTTCATTCATATGTGAGCGGCTTCCAACCACCGTATATTTTTCTTTATTGTTAAAAACAGGAAGTTTTTGGGATAAACCGATTAATTTATCAATATGAAAATCATCAATATCTAAATTAAATACTGATGTTTTATATGCCCCAAAATCTTTTAAAGCAAAATATAAATCATTTAAACAAGGAGCATAAACTACACCTGCAATTGGAATTCCCTGATAAATTAAAGCAATATTAACCGTAAATTCACCATTCCTTTTAATAAATTCTTTAGTTCCGTCCAGAGGATCAACCAACCAGTAATATTTCCATTTCGATCGTTCTTCAAAAGCAATATCTTTACCTTCTTCGCTTAGGATCGGGATATTGGTAGATTTAAGCAGATCTACAATTGTCTCATGTGCTCGTTTATCTGCAAAAGTTAATGGAGAATTGTCTAATTTAATTTTTATGCCAAAATCTTTAGAATGATAAACATTTAAAATTTCTTTTCCTGCCTTAAAAGCGGCTTTTACCGCAATGGTTATCAATTCATTAATTTTAATCATGCTATATATATTACTTTAAAAATAGATTAAATTTAAGATAAAGACGGTAACAACCATATAAATTAAAGTTAAAGGAGCACCAACTCTAAAAAAATCTTTAAACGAATATCCACCGGGCCCATAAACCATTAAATTTGTTTGATATCCATGAGGAGTAATAAAATTGGCAGCAGCAGCAAATGATACAACCAAAACAAAAGGAATAGGGTTTAAATCCAGATTCGCCGCCATAGTAAGCGATATAGGGAAAATGATGGCTACTGCCGCTTTATTTGTTATATACGCAGCTAATATGGCAGTAATAAAATAAATACCAAATAAAAGCCCGATTCTTCCTAAAGGTAAAAATGTTGTAATTACCAAATCTGCAATTAATTCAGCGGCACCGGATTTTATCATGGCGGTTCCTAAAGCTAAAGCAAGCGCAATGATCATGGCAAGGTTATAATCTACTGCTTTATAAAGTTCTTTTGGATTAGCAATTTTCATGGCTATCACGACCATCAATAAAACCACCAATCCCATAAAAAGAGAAACAATATTGAGGGCAGCAAGTAATATGGTAAGTACCGTTCCACCCAATAAAGTCCAAACTTTATATGCTTCAATTTTCTGAAAATCTTTTACTTTAGAAATAAAATAAAAATCTTGGGTATGATTCGAACGACTGATAAAATCGGCTCCGGTAAAAAGGAGTAAAACATCACCAGGCTTGATGATAATATCACCAATTTTACCCGAAATACGTTCTCCATTCCTATGAACAGCAATTACAGCCGCGTCATATTTTGCTCTGAAACGAATTTCTTTTACCGTTTTATTGATCATCGGTGAATTGTGAGAGATGACAATTTCAACTACTTCGGTTTGTTTCTTTTTATAAAGCATACCCACCGAAGGAAGTCGTAAACCAATATCTGAGTTAATCATCTCGACAATTGTTTCCGTATCCCCTGCAAAAATCAATATATCATCTTTTTGTAAAATTACATTTGGTTTTACCGATGATATCTTAAATGATTTTCGAATGATTTCTACTAAAAATAACCCTTTTAAATTTCTCAGATTAGCTTCTTCAATCGTTTTTCCAATTAATTTGGAGTCTTTACGAATCTCAGCTTCCACCAAATATTCTCGGGTATTGGTAGAAAATTTTTCGATTAAATCTAATTTATTGGGTAATAATTTTTCGCCAAAAAATAACAAATAAAAAAAACCGATAAAAATCATTGGAACACCCACATATGCAAACTCAAAAATATTTAATGAATCCATTTCAGGAAAAATTTGCTGGTCAATTACCATCCCATTTACAATAAGGTTGGTTGATGTTCCGATAAGTGTTGCGCATCCACCCAGAATGGCAGCATATGACAAAGGCATTAAAAATTTTGAAGGAGAAATATTGTTTCTTTTGCACCAGTTATTCACATAAGGCATCATTACAGCCACCAGAGGAGTATTATTTAAAAATGCAGAAAAACCAGATATAATTATGGTCATTCGGCTTAAAAAACCACGATAACTTTTGGCCGATTTAAATATCCTGTCAAACAATGTTTCAACAACCCCTGTCTGTCGGATAATATCTCCCAATAGAAGCAATAAAATAATTACGGCTAATTGTTGGTTAGCAAAACCATTTAATATTTCACGTGGAGTTAATATACCAAAAAAACCTAATGCTACAACAGCTATTACAAAAGTAAATGTGGTACCTAGAAGTTCCTGATATAAAGAAAACAGTATAAATAAAATTACGATAAATACTACGATTAATTCGAAAGTAATCATTATATCAAGTTCGTTAAAAAATAAAAGCTTTACTAAGCAATAATATACTATCCTTAATAAAGCTAATATTAAATTTTGTTAGTCATTTATTCTTTTCCACTTTTTCACTAGAATGCATTCACAACAAAAATAAGAATAAAGGACTACTGAACAAAGATTCGTTAAATTATTTCTATCGTTTTATAATTTTAAATGTTTCTAATGTTTTACCAGATAATTCTGATATCCTCAAAAAATATTGAGAAGAACTTAATCCGGATAAATTAATTTTATATGGTCCTTCGGAATGATACCTTTTTTCTTTTAAAATGATTTTTCCCTCCAAATCATATAATTCAATCACTACAGATTTTATTTCATCCGATTCAAATAAAATATAAATATAATCTGTTGCTGGATTAGGATAAACTTTTATCGCTACATTATTTTCCAGGGGTTTTTCGATAGAAGTAATCTCATAATATCCTTGCTGAAAACCTTGTGTTAAAATTACTGTTGATGACTCTAGTGTTTCAATAGCTATTTCTCCAAGAGTCCAGCTAACGATAATTTCTGAGGTTTCAGAGTACTCCCCGGCAGAAGCTATCACTTGCGAAGAAATACTTTGACTAAAAGTATATCCGCAAAGCAAACAAACGACCAAAATTAATATTGTTTTTTTCATAATGTCGCAGTTTAAATTTCTACAATTTACAAAATATAAAACTTAAATTCAACAGAAAATTACATCCACAGTCTTTTTCCCATTTTAACATTAATCTGATTGAATAAAAATTGTGGGGATAAGCTTCGCCAATTAAAATGATCAAATTCATTGCTAAAAGCAATATAATAATCAATATTATTATTGATAAACTCATTTTTAACATGCGGTTGAAAATTTATTCCTACAATCCACCCATCCTCAATATCATCAAACCACTCTTCATAATAAGAATCGTCCGATGCATGAAAATTTAAAATATTCTCACCAATTAAAATAAATTTATTCACCTGTTGATTTGTTAATGGATCAACAACTTCGCGTTTTAAAAACATTACATCATTATACAAGGTATCATTCCATTCACCTAAAAATTCAATAATTGTAAAACCCTTATCATAATCAGTAAATAAAATCTTAAGATATAAGGTTTCTGAGCCAAAATCATCCCATTGAGGATGAATCAAATAGTTGTAGATCGCATGGGTAAATTCAAATTCACTATATTCTCTACCATAAAAAGGTGATCGCTCGTCCTCCGATGCAATATAGTACTTACGCCATGAATAAAAAGGCTCCAAAAGATGCATATTGTTTTTACGTCAATTAAATCAAAATTATTGTTAATCAATAAAAATAATCTTTATTTTTACATCAAATTAAAATACTTAGGATTATGAAAAAAACACTCATTTTATTCTTGTTAATCTTGCAATTTTCAAGTATAATAAAATCACAAAATAAGCAAATAATCGTGGATAATAATAATCGTTTTGCGATTGATCTTTACAAAGAATTAAAAGGTAGCGGGGAGAACCTGATCTTTTCACCTTTTAGTATATCTTCAGCTATGGCTATGACTTATGCAGGTGCAGAAAACCATACAGCCAAAGAATTCCACAAAACATTGTTTTTTCTGGAAGATAAACAATTATTCCACCAGGAGTTTAGCAATCTATTCCAGGGAATTGTAGCTGACAAGAAAAAGATGGTTGAGTTTTATAATGCCAATTCTTTATGGATCCAGAAAAATTTCAAATTAAAAGAAGAATTCCTGAATATTAATAAAAAATATTATTCATCTGCGCTCTTCTATACAGACTTTTATCAGACACAAAAGGCAGCTAACGAAATTAACGGATGGGTTGAAAAAAATACCCGGAACAAAATAACAAATCTCCTCCAACCATCGGCGTTAAGTCCTGATACACGTTTAGTATTAGTAAATGCATTATATTTTAAAGGAGATTGGAATAAACCTTTTAGAGAAGAAAAAAATAGTGAAGAAAAGTTTACCATCTCCAAAAAGGACGAGGTAACCACCACGTTTATGAATGGTCAGATAACAACCTGGTACTACAAAGATTGCTTAAAAGAAATTATTGAAATACCCTACGCTAACAGAGATTATTCAATGATGATTATCTTACCCAAAAATTACCGGAAACTAAAATGGGTTGAACGTTTTTTATCGGTAAAATGTATGGAAAGGTATGAGAATAAAAAAGAAAAATATAAAGTTAATCTATCGGTTCCAAAATTTAAAATGGGAAGTGAATTTAACTTAAAAGAGGTTTTCCAGGCGCTTGGTATGAAAGATGCTTTTGCTGGTTCTGCTGATTTTTCGGGCATGACCGAAGAGACCCGGCTGTTTATTGATGAAGTAATCCATAAAGCCGTTATTGATGTGAACGAAGCAGGAACAGAAGCTGCTGCGGCTACCGCTGTAGTTATGCGAAAAACATCGGTATTAATGGAAAGTGTTACCTTTAAGGCCGACCGGCCTTTTATCTATGCTATCCGGAATACCCGCGACGGCACCATCTACTTCCTCGGAAAAGTGACGAATCCAGTGAAATAAAACATATAACTTAAACTTAAATTTATTCCAATGAAAAAAATTTTTACTTTAGTAATTACCATATTTTTAGCATTTAATGTATTTGCTGATCACGTTAATAAAGACGAAGCAAAACATTTGGCTGCAAAATTTTATTCCGCTTTTGCACCATCGGCTAAGGCAGATGCCAAAGTGGATAAAATATTTATTGAAACCTTTAAAGGCAAAGAATCTTTTTATATTATTAGTTTTGATAAAGGAGGCTTTGTGATCATTTCTGCTGATGATTATGCCGTTCCTGTGCTTGGATACTCTTTTACCAATCCTGCCAGGGAAACGTATGGTGCTAACATTAAATATCTGTTTGACCGTTATAAGCTAGAAATTGAAGAAGTTAGAACCCTAAAATCAGAAAATGACCAAATAAAAAATGACTGGGAAAACTTAAGAAAGGCAAAATTAAAAGGCGAAATAAAAGCAGCCGGTCCATTACTTGAAACTACCTGGAATCAAACACCTAATTATAATAAATTTTGTCCCGGGGGGTCTCCTACCGGATGTGTAGCTACTGCGATGTCCCAAATTATGAATTATCATGAATGGCCCTCTTCCGGAAATGGATGGAATAACTACATTCCATCTGAACATCCTGAGTATGGAGAACAAATGGCCAATTTTGCCAATGAAGTTTATGACTGGCAGAATATGCCCAATGAACTAACTGGTTCAAGTTCTGAAGATGAAATTGATGCCACAGCTATTTTAAACTATCATGCGGGAGTGGCCGTTAATATGAATTATGCCCCCGATGCGTCCGGAGCACAAACTAATGATGTGCTATATGCCATGTCTTCATATTTCAAATATGATCCTGCAACATTAGAGTTGATAACCTATGATCCAGAAGAAGAAACCGGATATTTTAATAAAATCAAAACAGAAATTGATAATGGACGTCCCATTTATTATGACGGTTACGGAGAAAGTGGAGGCCATGCCTGGGTATGCGATGGTTATGACGACAATAATAAAGTACACATCAATTGGGGATGGGGAGGAAATTTTAATGGTTTTTTTCTTCTAGATAATATGTCTCCCTACACATACGATTTTACCGAAGGGAATGCCATGATTATAGGCATTCAACCCGGAAGTGCTTACCAGGATATGTTATGGACCAAACAAGCCAGTAGCTTCGTAGAACCAGCCAGAGGTATTGATTATCTTTTTGCTGTTAACGAAAGAGTAGCCTGGGCAATTGGTTTCGATGGTTATGGTAATACAGATTATTTAAAAGAATTTACAAAAACAACTGATGGCAATCATTGGGAATCAGGAGAAATTAATGCTCCCGAAACCGATGGATATGGTTCGTCAATGATTACAGCTATTGATGAAAATACTGCCTGGGTAGCGCTATATGATCCAAATAATGGAGGTGGAAAAATCGTCAAAACCTCTGATGGAGGTGAAAACTGGATACATCAGTCTTCGGCTGCCTTTGCAGCTCCCAATGGTTTTCCTAATGTAGTTCATTTTTGGGATGCCAATAACGGTTGGTGTCAGGGAGACCCTAATGGTGGTTATTTTGAATTATATACTACTACAGATGGTGGAAACAACTGGACCAGAGTCCCTGAAGAAAATATTCCTGCAAACCAAAGTGGGGAATATGGGACAGTTGGTTTCTATGATGTATATGAAGACAATGTATGGTTTGCAACCAACAAGGGAAGAATTTTTAAGTCTACCGACAAAGGATACCATTGGGAAGTATATCAAACTCCATTAGCTGTAAGTTTTGAACTATCATTCAAAAACGAAAATGTTGGGATTATCCAACGAAGAGGTTCCGGGGACAATAAAGTTCAATATATTACTACCGATGGTGGTGAAAACTGGACCGAATTAAATCCAACAGGGAACTTTTACACCAATAGTTTTACTTATGTTCCCGATACAAATATTTTAATATCCACAGGATCCGACTATCAAACCCCTTACCAGGGAATTTCCTATAGTACAGATGATGGACAAACATTTGTTGAATATGCTAATTTTTATCAAAACTTCCAGTTTCTAACCTTAGGCTCTGCAGGCATTAATGCAACCTGGGCTGGGGCTTATAGTTCGAGTGTTAATAAAGATGGTATGTGGAAATATGGCGAGAAATATGACTCCTTAGACTTCACAGTAAATAAACGAAAAGTATGTATTAATGATTCTACCATTATTTACAATGATATCTCTATGGATGTATACGATACCTATGAATGGGATTTTGGAGATGGTGCATCTCCTCCAACAGCAATAGGTTCTGGACCACATATCGTAAAATATACTAGCGAAGGATCAAAAACTGTAAAATTGGTGGTTACCCAAGGAGCTATTGAAGACTCCATAGTAAAGAATGAGTTCGTTTATGCTGCATCAGGAATTCCTGAGATAATAGAAATATCCGGAGAAACTGAAGTCAATGTATTTGACACGCTCACATACACTACAACTGATCTAAACGAGGTAAACTATCAATGGGATTTACCAGAGGATTGGATTGGGTCATCTACAAAAAATTCAATCGATATTACTTTTCTTGAACAGGGAACCCAAACCATCAGGGTAACTCCATCGAATGTTTGTGGTGAAGGAACGCCTCAAGAACTTGAAATTACAGCCAATTGTATTACTACTAACCCAGGCATAATTTCAGGAGAAACCGAAGTTCGTGTTGGAGAAACTCATACGTATACAGTTCCCTATCAGGATTATATTTCCTACATTTGGGATTTACCTAACGATTGGTCTGGCACATCAACCACGAATGTAATTGAAATTACTTATGGAGGACAACCCGTTACAGATAGTATTAAAGTTACCTCTTCGAGCGTTTGTGGAGAAGGAGAATCGACCTACTTAACCATTGATGTTAGTTCTGGGGTTGGGATCAATACTCTTAAAGAAAATATGATCAATATTTATCCAAATCCAAATGCTGGAAATTTTACCCTTAACCTGGAAAAACTAAAAAACGATGAAAATATAAATATTGTAATCTTTAATACTGATGGAACATTATTAAAACAAATAAATGTTGAAAAAGATAAAAAAGAATATAATGTATCATTGGACAGAAAAGGATTATTTATTATTCGTATAACATCTAATAATAATCAATATTCATTACCTGTCATCGTCAATTAATAGAAAACACAACAAAAAGGGTATCTAACTACTAGATGCCCTTTTAATATTTTATAATTTATTAACCATTAACCATCATGAAACTTAAAACGTATTTTTTATTTATTTTTTTTATTGCTTTTTTAAACACCCATGCTCAGGATTTTAATGAGTACTATTTTACCTTCGAAATCAAGGACAAAGCTGAGCTAAAAGAAATAACCCGGATTATTTCCATTGATAAAGTAACCAACCATACCGTACATGCCTATGCCACAGACAAAAGCCTGGAAAAATTTAAACAGCTGGGATATGCCTTTACTCTCCTTGATCATCCCGGTGCAGGAGTAAAAGAGACCCTGGCTACCACCATGGCCGAGATGGAAAACTGGGATAAATATCCGACCTACGATTTGTATGTAGAGATGATGGATTACTATGAAACAACCTACCCGGATATTTGCAAAGTGGTAACCATTGGCACTACGGTTAGTGGCAGGGAACTGCTGGCCCTCAAAATAACCGACAACGTTAATGTAGAAGAAGAAGAGCCTGAGTTTTTTTATACCAGCACTATGCATGGCGACGAAACTACCGGATATGTATTAATGCTCCGCTTTGCCGATTCGTTACTAACTTCCTATGGTAGCGTACCCGAAATTACCAATATGGTAAATAATATTGAAATTTACATCAATCCCAACGCAAACCCCGACGGGACTTATGGTAGTGATAATAACACAATCTCCTACCCTACCCGTTATAATGCCAACGGAGTTGACCTGAACCGGAATTTTAAGGACCCGGTCAATGGCGATCATCCTGATGGTAGCTCCTGGCAGCCCGAAACTGTAGCAATGATGAATTTTGCCAAGGATCATCATTTTATTTTAACCGCCAATTTTCATGGAGGCATTGAGCTCGCCAATTATCCCTGGGATCACACTTCTCGCAGACATCCCGATGATCAGTGGTTTATCCGTGTTTCCCAAGATTATGCAACATCTGCTCAAAATAATTCGCCCAGCGGATATTTTACCGGACGAAACAACGGGATAACCAATGGATACGACTGGTATGAGGTTCATGGAAGCCGTCAGGATTATTATACTTTCTTTCATAATAGCCGTGAAATAACCTTCGAAATATCAAATACTAAATTTGTTTCAGGAAGTACCTTACCCAACTTTTGGAATTACAATAGGGAAGCGTTGTTTCAGTTTATGGAAGAGTGTCTTTATGGCATCAAAGGAACGGTTAAAAACAGCAATGGCGATCCGCTGGATGCCATGATCTTTATCGATGGACACGATACAGATATGGATAGTTCCATGGTGTTTACCGATCCCGATATTGGAGATTATCACCGGATGATAGAAGAAGGAACATATAATGTGATTGCCTCCAGTTATGGCTATTTTAACGATACCCTGAATGTTTATATCCCCGAGAATTCTTCAATTACCGCAAATTTTGTATTACAACCCAAAGGGTCATATAATATCTCCGGAACCATAACCGCAGCAGGTTCGGGAGCACCCATAGAAAATGCCGAAATTTCCATCGATAACGACACCTACACAACCATTACCAATAGTGAAGGCAATTATAGTATCGATAATGTTCTGGAAGGATACCACCAGGTATCGGTGGTTAAAGAAGGCTACACCACAGCAAATGTGGAGATTAATATTACCGAACAAAATACGGTTTTCAATATACAGCTGTATCCTCCAGATATCGAAGACTTTGAAAGCGGTGACTTTACTCATTTTAACTGGGAATTTTCAGGAGATGCAAATTGGACCATCGATAATACAGAAGTTTATGAAGGTTCCTATGCTGCCAAATCGGGAAATATTGGCGACAATGACGTTACCACACTTATTATCGATACCACCATTATTCAGGGAGGAAATGTCAGTTTTTACAAAAAAGTTTCTTCCGAATCTAACTATGATTATTTAAAGTTTTATATTAACAATGAACTGCAGGATCAATGGAGCGGAGAAATTGACTGGAGCTATGAAGAGTATATGGTAGAAAGTG
>Ga0209942_1001799_pt1 | contig 11362 bp, 10 predicted proteins | sample SalPonR1_A_D2_MG_FD_185695 | JGI IMG/M metagenome (GOLD analysis project Ga0209942, IMG submission 185695) | Salt pond soil microbial communities from South San Francisco under conditions of wetland restoration - Salt Pond MetaG R1_A_D2_MG... ... | reverse complement strand
TCGCCCCTCGCTGGTCAGCCCGAGCGAACCCCGTTCGCTCCCCGAGCAACTGAGTCAGGGTATTGCACTGGAGAACGTAAGCTTCACTTACCCGGGTTGTAAAGAAGAGGTGCTGCACGATATCAACCTGGTGATTCCTCCGGGCAAGGTCATCGCCCTGGTCGGTGCCAACGGCTCCGGCAAAACCTCGCTGATCAAACTGCTGGCCCGTCTATATGACCCTACCGAAGGTAGGATTATGGTGGATGGTCAGGATGCAAGAACGTTCGATCTGGAGGAATATCGGCGCATGTTCAGCGTGATTTTCCAGGATTACAGCCGTTATGCAGATACCGTTCGCCAGAATATTCGCTATGGCGACATTCGGCTGCGCCCGGATACCCCGGACGTTGAGGATGCAGCCCGGCGCGCCGGTGCCGAGGAATTCATAGAACAACTGCCTCTAGGGTATGAAACGCTGTTAAGCCGGATGTTTGAAGAAGGCCAGGAAATCAGCGTCGGTGAATGGCAAAAAATTGCTCTGGCACGGGCTTTCATGAACCGTTCGAGGATTATCATTCTGGATGAACCGACCAGTGCGCTCGATCCTAATGCCGAATTCGAGCTGTTCGAAAACTTCAAGGAACGAATCGGCGGGCGTTCGGCTTTGGTAATCAGCCATCGGCTTTCGACGATCCGTCTGGCGGACTATATTTATGTGCTCGATGAAGGAGAGATTGTGGAATATGGTGCCCACAAGCAACTCATGGAGCACCGTGGTCTTTACCACAAGGCCTACAGTCGCCAGGGCAAATATTATCGCCACGCCGATTGGGTTGCGTAGGAGCTGAATTGGATACCTTCTGATGTCTTACTGGTACAACGCATTCGGACTTCGTATTGAAAGCAGCATAGATCTTCTAGGGGTAACCTGCCCAGCTGGCGACGCTGAACTAACGGTGACCTCGTGCCCGCTGTCTTCAGGCTCCATTCCTTCCGGACCATTGTTCTGGGGCACGGACGAATGCAGCGACGAAAGCGTGGCTGTGATTCCGAGGGTTGCGAAGTTTCGTGCGCGGCAAGGCATTCGGGTCTCGATCGAAGCCGACGACCGACTGCCCGAGTGCGATCTCAGGGCGATCGTCATCAGCACAGCGCTACCGTTGGCGATACAGCAGCTCGACGGGTTGTTGCTCGAGGCAAGTGCCTTTCGATGGGGGCGGAAAGTCTTCCTGCTGGTCGGCAGAGGACCATGCGGCAAGTCGTCGCTGGCTGCGCTGATGGCCGACGCCGGTGCGGAGTTGCTCGCGGACTCCCACTGCATGATCCGCAGGCGATCTGACGGTACCCCCGTCACGGATCCGGCATTTCCTCATGTTCGACTCTGGCCGGCCCAAATTGAAGAGTTGATTGGTAATTGGCCCGATCCGGTTCCGGTTAGGACAGGTCTTGAGAAGCGTATGTTTGCGGCGCCGAATCGTTTCGCGCGGAACCGATTGGAAATCGACGGATTGTTCTTTCTGAGACGCGGCGTCGAGAAGGAATTTTGCCTGCGTAGACTCGCACTTCAGGAAACTCTTCAATTGTTGGCACTGGCCTCAGACCGCCTTCGCTCCTCTGTCTCCGCTGACCGCAGGATTGCCTGGTTAAAAACGGCATCTTCCTTGGCGGCGTTGCCTTTTTGCCACCTCTTTCGGTGGCCTCAGGAAAACTCCACGGTACTGGAATCCCGAGACCGATTGCTAGATTTCCTGCAGCATCACCATTCAGCCGTGCCTGCGTGAACTCCGGACGACCTATTGTCTGGCTGGCCTCCTATCCAAAATCAGGCAACACCTGGATAAGAATTCTGCTAAATTCTCTGCTGGCGCAAGATTCGGATTGCTCCGCTGTCTGCATCAACGATCTAAATCTAACGGATCACGCAGGGAGTCGCTCGATGGTAGAAGCTGTGTCGGCTTGCCCGACATCGGAACTGACGGCCAATGAAGTCGATGTGATGCGCCCTTCCGCTTATCGCCTGCTGGCCCGTCGGAAGGCCGGTCCAGTTTTCGTCAAGGCACATGATGCCTACCGGGTGCTGAAGGACTACAGCCCTCTTTTTCCTGCCGATATCTCGCGGCGTGCCGTCTACCTGGTCCGGAACCCTCTGGATGTAGCCGTATCGTTTGCTGCTCACCTCGGTAAGGATATTGATCATGCTATCGGCTTGATGGGAGTCGACTTCAGCTTCGCCACCGACACGGCGACCGTACCGGTACAGCTCCGGCAATTCCTCGGAAACTGGTCTGACCACGTGTGTAGCTGGCTTGATCAAGAGGCTATCCCGGTGACGCCGATTCGTTATGAGGACCTGTCCGAAAGCACAGCCGAGTGGCTGGAGGCGATCGCGATATCTTCGGGGCTGGAGACCACGCGTCCGGCCCTAATTCGCGCAGTCGAAGCGGCGTCATTCAATCGACTTCAGTCCAGCGAGATCGAAAACGACTTTCGAGAAAGGTCGATTGCGCAGCGGGGACTTTTCTTTCGCTCGGGGCGGGTTAATGGTTGGCGGGATGTTCTCAATTTGCGCCAGGTTGAAATGGTTCTCAGGAAACACGAGCGAATGATGGCCCGATTCGGCTATCTTGATAAATTGTAGTCCGCGTATGATCAAATTTGTAATTTTCGCTGTAGGTATTATCGAATGACTGACACAATTCAAATGAAACCCGGTAACGTGCTGGCTCAGCTTATTGATGGTGAGATGGTCGTTTTGAACCTGGATAATGAGAATTATTTTACTTTCGATCAGGTTGCCACACGTTTTTGGGAAGTTGTGACCGAGCATGGGCATGGAGAAGAAGCAGTCCGTGTTCTTCTGGACGAGTATGACGTTGAGCGTTCCACCTTGTCAGCCGATCTCGATCGTTGGGTTTCCAAAATGCTGGAATTGGAACTCCTGATTCAAGAGTCCAAGGATGCCTGACCATTTGCGAAGAAATTCCAATTGAATGGTCATTGTTGTTCGTCAGAGCTGGATGCTCCAAACTTGATTTTGCGAAGAATTCGATGGGGAGTGCTGCTTGCGGCTGCATGGTTGGCGCTGCGAGCTATCCGCATTATGCTTCGTTGGGTAGGTTTTCAAAGAACCGTTCGGATTATGGCCTGGTTTTCGCCGAGGGCAAAAAAACAAGGCTACACATCCAGAATGGCTGTCGCGGCCAACGCAATTGAGCGAGCAGACGCCTGGTGGCCGCATTCTCCCAACGGCTGTCTTCGGCAGTCGTTATTATTCTGGTGGTTGTTCCGGTGGTTGGGCTTCGACAGCGAAATCCGAACTGGCATTCGCCGCGGTAGCGATGGTTTCGACCTTCATGCTTGGGTGCAGAGCAACGGTGTGGTGCTCAATGATAGTCCAGTAAATGTCAGTCAGTACACCATTCTTTGGGATGCTTTGTCCACTCGCGTGATTGAATCCAAAGGGAAGTCTTGAGCGCGTTTCTGGTTTTTCTGCGGTTCGACGGGGCTACCGTCGACCCCGAGCTGCCGCAGAAATTAGGTCGGTTGGTGGCCTATCGTGGCCCTGACGGCAATGGTCAGATCAACTTCCCTGGCTGCATGATGGTGCACTACTTGTTGCGGGAGACGCGAGCCTGCAAAAGGGAAAAACAACCGCTCCTAGCTGCAGATGAGCACACTGCGATCGTTTCCGATGCAAGGCTGGACGACCGTCACGATTTGATTCGAAATATCTGTAATGCGGGCCTCGGAGCGAGCAAAGAAACGCCAACTTCGCAACTCCTGCTTGACGGGTATTCGATCTGGGGTGAAGGCTTGCTGGATCGAATCGCCGGAGATTTTTCTTTTATCATCGTCGATCGCCGGCGAAAGCGCCTGTTGGCGGCTCGTGCCCCGTTCGGGTTGCGCTCCCTCTATATCGGTCAATTCGACCGCGGGGTGATTTTAAGCAATGATCCCGTGCCGATCATGGCGCACCCGAAGCTTGACCTTCGGCTGGATCGCGCAGCGCTGGGCGATTTTCTTCTGACGGGCAGTGTTGCCTCGATCGACCCCACCTTCACACCGTTCACGGCAATCCGCCAAATTGCCAGCGGTAGCCGCCTGATAGTCGACATGGACTCCGGGCATCGTGAAATCCGAAAATTCTGGCAGTTCCCAATGCGCTCGACACCGCTGTATTATCGCTCCTTGAGCGATTATGGCGACCATTTCCGTGAAGTCTTGGAAGCCGCAACCAAGGATCGAATCGACACTGACAACGTTGTGGCGCCCATGAGCGGGGGAATGGACTCAACGACGGCCGTCGCCATCGCGGCAGAGATCATGGCCGGCGGATGCGGACCAGAACGGCTTACAGCAGTCACCGCGGTGCGAAATGAAGAAGACCCCGAGGGCATTTTGGCAGCAGAGGTGTGCCGCTTTCTAAATGTAAATCATCGAATCATTCAAGTTCAGCGCGGAAAGCCTCTCGAATCCTGGCGCTCAACTCCGTTCCCGAACTGCAATTTCTATAATTCTCATGAGAGAAATCTGCGCTTGACAGCCGAAATTGCGCCCGTGAGCATTGATGCTGCAAGTGCAGATTACATTCTTGCGCCGGAGCGGTTCACGGTGCTGGGCCAACTGCGCACGTCCGGTCTCCGGGATACTTGGCGAGCGCTGCGCGTGTTGAAGCTTGAGTACGGCTATCGCCCACCGATTGGTACGGGGCTCTATTCAAGAGTGCGAGGCAATCGGGCTGGCGAAGCCTCTACCCGGGCCGTCTACCCCTCCTGGTTCTCCGCGGACTTTGAGCGAGAATTCAGACTTCGGGACCGCTGGGATCGTTATTGGCATAGCTTGCCAAGCCCCGTTCATCCGTTGCGACCTGCTGCGCATCGTTTCATCGCGGCCAGAGAAACATTAACGATGCGCTCCGATGGGTGGCCGGTAAATTATGCGCCGACCGTTTCTGTGGATCCGTTCCTTGATCATCGTGTGATCCGCTTTCTCTGGTCGCTGCCGCCCATGCCCTGGTTCTTCAAAAAGCATATAGTTCGCACCGCCATGCAGGGCAGGTTGCCGGCTTCGATTCTCCAGCGCCCAAAGACGGCAGCGGGGAAATGGGTGCCGTTGGCGGCCGACCGGGATTCCAATTTCGCCTGGCAGGCTGGGCCGGTGATTGCCGACATTGTTGATGTAAACCGCCTTCCGAATTTGACGCCCGACCAGGTCGAACCCGCGGATTTTCACCCCCTGTTTCTCCAGAAATGGCTTGATTTTTTTCCTGAAGACTTGGCGCACTTCACGGGGCGGAATGTTCAACTTCATGTTTAAAAAGCATTTTTTCTGGATCGGTTTGTCTTTCGTGCTGGGGAAGGCCGAAACTAATTTCCCTTGACTTCCGTTGTCTACGCCGATTATACTGTGACCGTATTCACGCTTAAAAGGGCAAAAGACATGGCTGAGAATAAAAAAGAGTACTCGTCGCCAAAAGTAGAGGCTCTGGGCCAGCATGCTGATCTGGTAGCTACTGGTGGGACAACCGGTGGTGTCGACAACACGTTTATTGAAGACGGGACGAAGTTCCAAAGCTTCTCGAGCTGACTTTTTCTGGTTGGCCGGCGCACTGCATGAACGGGCCGTGAATGCGCGGCCTGTTTTCATTTCATCCTGAAAAACTCACCTCGAATAACTCGGACGTTAAACGGCGTAAGGGAGGGCAGTGTAACCTCTTGGGATGCTCAAACGGCGGAACCAAAAAGTCCATGCTCTGAATCTTTTCAAATTATTGGCGACTGCGACACCCGCGTTCGCAGACGTCGTGCCACAGTTGATTGATCAAAAGAGTCCAGCAAGTTTCCGGCTCTGCTTTTAGCCTCGCCCTTCCAGTGCCAGATATATTCGCCGCCGACCCAATGCGCGTGCATTTCGCAGTTGATCACGTCACCTCGATTCGTCTGGATACCGCGCGGAAGCGGAAAAAAGGCTTGGCCATAAATTAGTTTGGGTTTCCCCGGTTGATTGGAGAAACCAACACCCGACGTAAGTTCGGCATCAAACCAGCTTGCGATGCCATGAACAACTCCGGGCTGATCAATTTCCCATTCGAGCTGACCATGCGCCTCGCAGTGAGACAGTTTTTCGTAATCAAGCGTGTACCATACTTTTGCCTCGGCGAGAAGGTGCTCGAGTTCCAGGTAGACCTTGGTCCACCGATTTGATTCAAGATCCGCGCCGGCGGACAGATCAAGTCCGTATTTGTTTTCGTGCCAAGGGTGTGTGATTCGTCGATGCTCGCTTTCGTTGGATACAGGCGCCGCCATAAGTACATCTCGACGAGGAATCAACTTTCCGTTGGGGGCCAGTAGCCGTTCTCTCGCATCAATTATGCTTGGCAAATGGTGGCTGAAAAGCGGTAGGACGCTCCGCATATCGGAGACTATGACGTTCGCCTTTTGTGCAAGATTGAGGTCGGTCGAGACGCCCTCAATGCAAACGATTCGATCTTCGAGGTTATTGTCGCGCACCAAGCGCTGCGCCAGCCGAATGGAAGGGTTGGGTTCGACTGCGATTACTCTCGCGGCGCCCATTTGGGCGGCGAGCATGGAGAAAAAACCTGGCCCGGCACCAATATCGAGAACGATGGCACCGGGCTCGATGGTTTGACGCATAGCCTCAATATACGCATCAGCACGCTCAGCGTTGGTGAGCATTTCAGCATATGCGGAAAGCGAATAGCCGCGAGGGATCTGAATCAATATGTGCCTCCTACGATGCCCAGCGAGTCGCAGAATTGTTCCAGTGTTGAGTCCATCCGTCCCAGGTCCCACGGGCGATCCAGGGAAAAAACTCGAATCGTCCGCGCCAATTCTGCCACGTCTGAGTGCAATCGAGATTGGTTGTAGAAAAGATTGTTCAGGCCGGGCCGGTAGACAGTTCTCATTACCGCACGATATGCATCTATTCCGTGGAGCTTCTCTAGGTTATAAGAATTAATGGAGCTTGATCGTCGCAGCACTATGAGATGAGTTAGTGGCGCTGGGTCGGAGGGGGCTTCGGCAACGTTTGGTATGTGGAATTTATCCACTCGTGTCAAATCCCTGACGAGGCCCTCACGGTTCAAATTGAGCGCATGGATCGCGTCATCCCACAATTTGACGCGAGGCGGACCAGGATGAAGTAACGGCAGCGCGTCGGACGGATTGATGACGCCGATATCGTCGGTAAGCAGAGAGAACCCACGGCGATAATGCAACCACGCCGCAATGGTCGATTTGCCCGCGCCAGAAGGGCCTGTAAAGCCAACCACTCCGACCGGAGTCGTCACTGCGCTGACGTGCAGCGGCAGGTATTGACGCTGATGTAGCAAAGTCGCGAAGACTATGCCGAGAAGATATACTCGGACATCCTTTTTTCGCACCGCATTTTCGTTATTGGCTGAAATGCGTCGGTCGATAATTATGCGCGAGCCATGCTCGACCTGGTAACGAGCGATATCGCCCCCGTCGATAATGCAGCGATCGCCGGAAACCTGTAGCCAGGGCGCAACCCGACTTGCACCGTCCAGGGTCCGGGGAACTTTTCCCAGCAAAATCTCAACTTGCTCTGTTGACTGGGTATGAGAATCGTCAATCCGTAACTCCGGAAGCAGCATTTGAGAGCGTATGCGCAATCCGTAATTGAAATAGTTAGTCCACGCGGGGTCGACATTCTCTTCGGAGCGCCGGTCCTCCGCCCGGAGCCTGTCGTTTTCCGTGGTTTTAGTTGAAATTACTGGAGTCGTCATGGCAAATTCTGAATTTATGCCCAAAAGTCCGGCGGTATTATCCTGAAACTGCCGGCCCGGCCTGATTCGGATATTCGCTGGAATCATACCAAATCGAAGCTGTGGCGAAAGTCGGCCGAAGGGAAAACCGTCTATAGCCGGGGCCGGGCCCGCCGAAATCCCGGTAGCAGCCGTTGCCCTCGAGACTGCTGCACGACGTTCCCGTTCTTTGCCGCGCTGCGGTCGTACGGGCAGAATCCGGTTTGGACGTTTCATCCTGGTTTCTGTCTGACTGACGGATGATGAATTTCCTTCTAGCTTGCAGCTTGATCCTGTGACACCTTGAACCCCCTGAGCTACATCGCCACGCAGATTAAGCAGCAGGCCACCGGCCCGTGCCGGCTGCCCGCGCCACTGAGTTGGGCAATGTTGACGCGCTGCCGGGCCAGTAAGGTGCAGCGCGGGATTCTTCGTGAACATCTTAATTCAGGTAGTTCCACGGCTCGGCTTTTGGAGTTCGGAGTGGCACTGGTGTTCTGGCCCGGGAAAAGTTTTGCGCAAGCCTTGAGCCTGACTCGGCAGTTCGGTGGGCAAACAACCGTCATTCGGTCGAGATACGTCCAATTCATGCAACAAATCTACCTGGCCTGGTTTCACGGCATAAGTCCTCGAATGTACTACGAAATGGGAGTTGTTGCGGCCAAGCCGCCAGTTCGGCCAATGGCTTGGCTACAGGATGGGCATGCTGGATTGTTCTCGCGGATATTTCGGAACGAGAAGACACTGCCAGAGATCAACGATAAGCTTCTATTTGCCAAGATAATGGGGAGAAATGGCGTGCCTGCGCCGTCACTGCTGGCCGCATTTGATGGCGGCAAGCCGATTGAGGGAATAACGGGGCCGGACTTCGTAATCCAAGTGGAGCGCTGCGAGGCGCTGTTCGTCAAGCCGGTCCGGTCGAGCGGGGGCAAGGATTCCTTCGTTTGGGAGCAGGCTCCCGCTGGGGGGTGGCTCTGCAAGAATTCATCGCGAACGGGCCCAGGGATTTATCGTGCAGCCTGCGAAATTGGACGGCGGGTATTTAGCAGTACTGAGCTCCTTGGCGCACTGCTGAAACAGTCTCGATCGGGCGCGCTGATGGTACAGCGTCGCCTTCTTAACCATCCGGAACTGCCACAACTTGGCGGCTCTGGACTGATATCACTTCGAGTGCTAAGCGGGTTTGGATCCCAGGGTATCGTGCCGTTGCGGGCAGTCCTGTACTTACCGTATCGAAAAAGCATCAGTTCTCAGAACGGTTTAAAAGCCACGGTTGACCTGCGCGATGGCCGGCTGGGCCGGCTTTTCCATTCTTCTGCCGACCAGCGTTTTACACCCAGACTCCCAGAAACAGGCACCCTGATTGAAGGTACACGCTTGCCTTGTTGGCCGGAAGTATTGTCGATTGTGGAAAGTGCCCACAATGCCCTTTCGGATTTCGCGTTCCTGGGTTGGGATGTGGCCATTTGCCCTGGCGGGCCCGTAATATTGGAGGCAAACGGTAATTTTGCCTGCAGCAGTCTACAGAAGCCTGGTGCTAGGCCGCTGATTGATGAGAAGTTCCTTGCGATTTTCGACTATTGGCGGAAACGAGAGAGGGTTAATCGAGCAAAGAGTGAAAAGGCTAAACGGTGAACTGGCTACCCAATCTTCGGAGCCTGCCCAAGGCCGTCTTTGGTGGTTGCCTGCTGTCTGGATTGCCTGGTCTGGTTCAGGCAGTCGATATCAGTGAGCGCCTCGTAGATTTGGGGAACAAGCCGGCCGAGTCGGGCAACCGTGACATCAGTCTAAACGTGTGGGACCTGCAGGCCTTTGACGGCAAGATCTACATAGGCATGGGCAGCACGTCCGCCGACAGCGGGCCCCATCCGGTCTGGGCCTTTGGCCACGCGGCCAGCCGCTGGGACCAGGCTCCTGAAACCGTGGTTGGGCAGGAGGCGATAGAACTCTATCGGGTTATCGATGACCGACTCTATATACCCGCTGCCGACCCGAAAGGCAGCGCGACGGAGGCCAGCAAGTTTTATCGTCGCGGGCTGGACGGAAAATGGACGCACTTCTTCAGCACCCGCGCATTTCATATGGCGCACATTCGTGACCTTGCGCTGGAAGACGGTCTGCTGATCGGGGTCGGGAACAGTCGCTGGCCGCACCACGTGGTTCGCGCAAAGCCCGGTGCCGTGGCGGTTCCTCTGGTTGTCGTTGACATCATGCAGGACAGTGATCGTGAGATGCTGGAGTTTCAGTCGGCCATCAGCCTCGTGCCACCGACCGAGGGAGGATCGGTCGATATTGATACATCGCAGCGAAATCGAATGGCCAACTGGTTTTTCTCGACCTTTCGCCTGCATGACGGGCTTTATGCCAGCACACGCTGGCTCAATTGGGCGCCGGATTCGCCTGAACCACCCGAGCAGTACGCGGGGCAAACACAACTTCCCCCTCAAGTGCCGCCTTTCCCAGCCGTGGTTCGCTGGGATTCGGGAGTCAAGGAATGGGTAGCGCCCGATCCATCCACGCTCGACCGACTGGTACCCGAAAGCCCGGACAGAAATACACGGCTCGTCCTGTGGCCCTATAAACCGGCCTTGTTCGGCGAGCTTTGGTTTGCACCCTTCCGCAGCCGCTCGCTGAGTCGAACGGAATCTCGCGAGGCCTACAACCAGTCGGCTGATTTTGTGGTCAAGCCTGCGAATGGGCCGGGGCTGCGCGTAGTTTTACCTGAGTCAGGTGCGTTGGGCGAGGCGGTGCTGGTGTACGAGGGGCGGCTGTATGTTCTGGCCAACGCGCGGATGTCGGACGGGAAGTATCGGGTTTTTGTTTACGCCCTGGATCAGGACGATGCGCGGGTTGGGCGGATGGATCCGGATACGGGCGTGGAGGTGGATGCCTGGCGGGAGGTGTTGAACTTCCGGTCGTCGAATCTGGCGCGCAGCTTCGCGCGGATCGACGATACGTGGTATTTCGGGCTGGGCGTGGCGCATGGGGAGCCGGTGGGGAAGGCGGGGACGTTGTTGAGGTATACGGCGGGGAACGGCGGATGAAGGGTTACAGGTGAAGAGCGAAAATCCAAGGCGGTTGCTCTCGCCAAGGCGCTAAGGCGCGAAGGAAAAGCGAGGAAAGTCAACGGCGAATGTCGCGCGGAGGCGCGGAGGCGCTGAGAAAAGACGATAGGAAATTGGAGGTCAAAGACGGTTGCTCTCGCTAAGGCGCTAAGGCGCGAAGGAAAAGCGAGGAAAGTCAACGGCGAATGTCGCGCGGAGGCGCGGAGGCGCTGAGAAAAGAAAAGACGATAGGAAATTGGAGGTCAAAGGTGGTTGCTCTCGCCAAGGCGCTAAGGCGCTAAGGCGCTAAGGGGAGGCGGGGATATGAAATTCAAAGGCGGTTTCGCGCGGAGGCGCTGAGGCGCTGAGAAAAGGCGATAAGAAATTGAAGGTCAAAGGCGGTTGTGGGCCAGGGGGCGGAGAGTTCTGGTTTTCGTAGGAGCGAGCCGTGCTCGCGAGATTTAGGGGGTGACCGGCCAATCGCCTGCAGGGCAGGCTCCTACGAGGGGCTTGGGGTTGCCGGTTGTCACGAAACGACCAAACGACGAAA
>Ga0209942_1001796_pt1 | contig 11364 bp, 12 predicted proteins | sample SalPonR1_A_D2_MG_FD_185695 | JGI IMG/M metagenome (GOLD analysis project Ga0209942, IMG submission 185695) | Salt pond soil microbial communities from South San Francisco under conditions of wetland restoration - Salt Pond MetaG R1_A_D2_MG... ... | reverse complement strand
ATTTTAGTGAAAATAATCAAGTTGAAACTTATAGAGATCATTCCATAACAAATGATGAAAAACTGATCTCTTTATTTTTAAGAAATTTAAACTCAAAAAATACAAAAAGGTCTTATCAAAAAGCTATCGAAGATTTTAGAGAATTTATTCCCAAAAATTTAAATGAGATAACTGTCGGTGATATTTTAGATTTTTCAGAGTCTTTAAATGATAAAGCTAAAACTACCAAGCATAATAGATTATCTGCTCTTACTTCCCTATATTCTTTTGGAGTTAAACTAGGATATTTAAGATACAATCCCTTTGCTGTTATAAATAAGCCTAAAATCAAGGACAATGGAAATACAGATAAGTTCTTATCCAAGGAAGAAATATCTTCTATATGGGATCAGCTTAGAAATAAGCCTAGAAATGCTGTTATTGGAGCTATGTTAATTACTTTAGGTCTTAGAGTGAGTGAGTTATGTAATATTAAGTGTAAGCACTTATTTAAGGATTTTGAGGGCAATGTAGGTGTTCATATAGTAGAAGCTAAGGGAGATAAAAGCAGGGATGTTAAAATCAGAAGTGATGTTCTTTCTTTAATTAAAACATATAGGAAAAGTATCGGAAAAAAGTTTGAAATTCCTGATATTAATAATGATGATTACTTGCTTGTGACTAGAACTAATAATAGAGTTGCCGAAAACTATATTAGATACATTATAGATGATGCGACTAAAAAAGCAGGTATTGATAAAAAGATAAGCCCCCACTGGTATAGACATAGCTCTGCCTCAATATCCATTCAAAACGGTTGTGACCTCGCTAAAGTAACTGAGAGCTTTGGCTGGAGTACGTTGCAGATAGCGAAGCGATATTTACATAACTTAGACAAATTAAAAGACACATCAGCTGATTATGTTGATGTGAGTTTAGATTAAACATTTTTCTGCTTTAATGATATAATATATATAATGATGTAGATGGAGGTGATATTATGAAATTTGGAGTTAGAAAACCTAGCTTGAAGAAGAAAATATCTGCTAGAACGAGTGTTAAAAGACAGGTAGTACATAGGGGTAAAGTTAAGATGCCAAAAGGTACAGGAGCTATTAGAAACCCGAAAAAGGCGGTATATAATAAGGTTTACAACAAAACCTCAATTAACCCGTTTAGATTGCTAAAAAAATTATTTAAATAAGGATACGGAGATAAATATATGTATGTTTTAAACAAAACAAAACTATATTCGATAATTTCAGGAGTATGCTTTTTATTAGCAGGAGTTAATTCTACTAAATTTATGATTTCTATGATGAGTGGCTGGAATGGAGATTTAACCCTAAATATTGTTTTACTTCCCACTTTAGTTCACACTACAGGAATTATTTTTGCTATTATTCTTTTTGTTGGCAAAAAAAATATTGTATTACCGATTGCTTCATCATTTTATGCACTTTTTTATTTTTACCTATTAACAGATTACTTTACACTAGATCGTCTCTTTTTATCTATTGCTTTTGTAGGATTGTTTATAGTCAGCATGTTTGAAAGGAAAAATTTAAAAGGATTAAAAATGATTTGGTTTTTACCAGCAGTAGTTTTGCTCCTTGGCTCTTTAATATCATGGATGACTAGTCAATTTTATACTTCGTTTTATATTTTATTAGATCTAATTGAAGTTGCGGGATTTTTCTTTACTGGGTTATGGTTAAAGGAAGGAAAATCCAAGAATGAAGTAAATGATTTTGATACAAAAAAATCTTTGATTAATAGTGCTGATGAAATCAAAACTTTTAAAGAACTTCTAGATGATGGTGCAATTACTCAGGAAGAATTCGATAAAATAAAAAAACAGATTTTATCATAGTAGCATATGCTTTTGAATTCAAAACACAATACTTCTCACCATCACAAAAAGCCTCTTTCGAGGCTTATTTTTTTGCTTTGTTTTCCTTATCATTCCATCCTAGAACAGTTTTGTACTTATCTATATACTTACTTGCTCCGCTTTTAGAAATCAACTTAATTAAACTTCTAAGTTCATCAAGTCCATCCATTCTAGTACGGTAATCTTCATGCTTTAATGTCTTTTCGATTAATGAGGCTAGATACTTCGCTTGTCCTTCTGTTACATTTCCTTTTTGAGAATAACCACCGTATCTATCTATATATTCATCAATTTTACTTTCAACATATCTAATACATTCCTTATAAAAATAGGTGCTGTCAATATACTTTCTTAAGCTCTTCCATGTATCCATATCTTTTTTTCTTATTTCTTTGATGAAATATTCGACTATTTTTTCAGGCTTAGTTATTCCCGCCTTCACATTACTATCTATCTCCCTGCTTAGCAAAGAGTATATTCTTCTTTGTGTCTTTTCATCATATTTTTCAAACAACTTAATCACTCCTATTTTCTAAGGATAAGGCAACTTTTCAGTTGCCTAATGTATTTAACCTTGATCTACTTTTTCTTTTAAGGTCTTTCCTGCTTTGAACTTTGGTAATGTCTTTGCTGGTATTTCGATTTCTTTTCCATTTTGTGGATTTCTTCCTTTTCTTGCACTTCTTTCAGAAGTTTCAAATGTTCCAAAGCCTACAAGACTTATTTTATCCCCTTCTGCTAACACTTCTCCTACGGTATCCATAAAGCTGTTTAAGACCGCCTCTGCATCTTTTTTTGTTGTTCCTGAATCCTTTGCTAATTTTGTTACTAATTCTCCTTTATTCATGTGTTTCTCCTTTCATATTATTTGTTTCGCTAGTATTCTTATGATTTTCTAGCTTTTCATCTATCTTTTGTTTTATATCATTTATATTATATGAATTACTTGCTTTAATATGAATGATTGGAAGATCAATGCTCCTATAAACGTCATCTACAAAGTTGTCCCTCTTAATTCTTTTGTAATCATTATGAGATTTGTCATCTAATTCTATTGCTAAAATTGGGTTAAAATACTTATCGTTATTACATATTAAAAAATCTACATGTTTAGCTCTAATTTTATTAAAATATTTTAGTCTATCTGGATGCTTTTTAACTATAATAAAGTCAGTTAATTTTGCCTTTATAGAGATATAGTGTTCTGTATCCTTTAATGCTGTTTTTAGTACCTTATAAAAGTTATTTTCGGCTTTGCTTAAAAAGTAATATTTTTTCTTATAAGGCATATAAATTACATTGTTTTCTTTTTTTCTTGCTTCAAATTTTGGTTTATCTTGTGTGGTAAATTGATAAGCTACAAATACAACTATTGCTATAATGATTATTATATACAGATTTTTCACTCCTTTCATTTTTTAAGTTTTTATAACCTATATATATAGGGTTATAAACTTTACTTATCTTCTTTATAAAATATTTTTGATGAAGGGATACCTAAGACTTTTGCTATAAATGAAATTTTTTCTTCAGATGGAATTACTTCCCCATTTTCATACCGTTGTAATTGCTCTTTTGTAATAGTAAGTTCATTTATTATATTTTTTATTTCAATGTCAATTTTATTTAATAATTCTTCTTGAGAAAAAGATTGTAACTCTCTCTCTCTCTTTAAATTCTCCCCTATATATTCTTCATCTGGATCTGGAAGTTCTATAAATTTGTCTAAATCTGAATCTAGACACTCTGCTATTAATTTAAGCTTGTCTATTGAAGGAATTACTTTTCCTGATTCATATTTCATTATGTTTTCAAGGCTAATATTTGTGTTTTTTGCTAATTCCTCTTGTGTTATTGACTTGTCTTTTCTTGCATTCTGTATATTTTTCGCTACTATATTCATTCATTTCTCCTTTTTTATTTTACAAAACACTATCTATTGCTGTTTTGATAACATCATATTCATATCCTCTGTAGGCTAGAAATCTATATAGCTTTTGATATAATTTGTTCTTATCATTAGTATTTATATTTCTTGTCTTGTTTTCTGCAAGTTCAATAGCATTTTCAATTTCTACCTTTCTATCTATAGAGTAGAATATATTATCTATTTGACTTTTTTTTATTTTATTATTATAGAGATAATCTTTTATTCTTCTTCTACCATACTTTTTTACATTTAAACATGTATCAGTTAGGGAGTTTGCTAGTTCTTCATCGTTTATAAGATTACACTCTTTAAGATAATCAATAACTTGATCTATTACCTTGTTGTCATATTCTCTTTTATATAGCTTTTCTCTTAGAGCATTTTCACTTTGATGCCTACCATTTAATATTTGTAATGCTTTTTCTTTAGCTTTGGAAACTTCTTCTTGGATCAATATACCCTCTAGTTTTTCTCTATTTATCTCCATTCCTTCTGATAGGTTTTGATTGAAAGCTATTTCGGCAAAGATTCCTTTATAGAACTTGCCATCTATATATATGTTTACTCTTTCTTTGTTTTTCTTTTGAGTTTCTATTTTTGTTATAGTAGCCAAGTTATCACCTTTCTTAGTTTATTCTTCCTGTTCTGGAAATTCTGTTGCCTCTATTTCTTCATACTCAAAATTAGATAAATTTCTTGTTACTACATAATCTTCAAATTTTCTTTGGTCAATAGTTACAACATCATCATTCGTTTTCAAGTCCATTATATCTACTTCTACTTCTCCATCTTTTGTTATTATGAAGTTGCTCAAATATGTAAACATATTCATATCTTTATATTCTGTAGGTCTATGGTCATCCCAACTTTCATGTTCATAATGTTCTATGTCGAATGTAAAACATACAAATAAGCTATTTCGAGGTCCAGTATCCATTTCTTGTTTAGTTATCTGTTTATTTTTGAAAAAGTATGCATTATTAATTTTTAGATTTCCTATTTCTGCATCATGTGTGTTCAAGTTTTTATCATTATTATCTTTCATCATGACAAATCTTGATGAAGGGGACAAGAATGTTTTTGCATAATCATAGGATTGTTTTGTTATTTCTTCTAAAACTTCATCAGTTATTTGATCGAAAGAAGTTATGTATTCATCTACATTTTCTACAGTATATTCTTTTGTGCTTTCTTCTATAATATACCCTTTTCTTTCTAAGTAACTGTGATCTATATCTGGATATATTATTACGGTATCACCTTTTTTTAAATCTGATTCCTTTTCAGCATAGAAAGCTATGTTTTTTAGGATTTCATCATCAGAGTTATTCTTGATTGCTACTTTTGCTTTTGGGGATACTCCCACAAACTCTACCTCTACGTCTTTAAATAAATCTTCTTTAGTTATTATAGTAGGCTCTTGTAGTCCACTTACTTCATACTCTGGTTTAGATAGTTCAAATTCATATCCTAATTCCTCTGCTAAAGGCTCATTATAATCAAGCATCACAGTTACTATATCTCCATTAGATAGGTTTTCTATTTTGTCTAGTTTTAATTCTATGCTATAGTAGAGTTTGTCTATCTTAGTTAGTTTTTCATAAGTTTCTGGATCACTTTCTTCTAATTCATAAATGTTTGTATCAGGCATTATCCCTAGTTCACTAGAAAATTCTGACAGTAATATTTCTTCATCAAAGGTTAGATTAGCTGTGCCTTTTGTATCTAACCCCATGAAATCTGCATCAACTCCTGTTGAGAGATTAAATGTTTTAGCTCCGCCTAACCCTGATCCACCAGATGAACAACCTGTTACAACCATAATCATTACTAATGTGCTAATTAATATTATTGTTTTTAATTTTTTCATTTTATCTCCTTTTACTTATTATTGTTTTCTATTTTTGCATTTTGAAAACTGTTGTTTTGTTCAATCCTATAACCTTTTTCTCTAAGTTCTCTAATATAGATTCCGTTATACTTTACTGCAAATACAATATTTGCAATTAGGTTACCTATCCCGAAAGTAAACGGAGCTAAAAGAGCATGTATGAGAAAGATTATAATAGCCCATTTTAAATCCCCTCTAACTAACGGAACGAACATGCCAAAGAACAATGTTGTCCAACTGAAACCTTTTTTTACTTCTTTTTCTACACCTGTTTCATTTACTAATTTCATATTATCCTCCATTTATTTTGTCTTTTAGGTAGTGGTACTTATAATAAACTTCCGTATATCAGATAAGAACTAACCATGTATGCCCCTATTATGAGATACTCTACTACTACATTTTTACTATTGTAGTGTAGTGGCATTCTTATTTGTCTTTTCAATGGAAAAAGCGGAAGTCCGTATGTGTTGAACATATCCAAAAAATAATGGCAAATATACAAACCTACTGTAAAAGCTATTAAATAATCTTTTTGAATTCCCATTTGATATGCAGGATAAACAAAGATTAGTAATGCTAGAAGCGGATTGTGAAACATTGTTCTATGATGTTTTATCTTTTGAAAGCCTTTAAATAAGCTTAGCTTGTAGCTTATCTTAGCAGATATCATAGAAAACAAAAGAATCAATCCTATATACTGGATCATTTCATTGTTCAAGTACCCATATGAAAATAGTCCAATTCCTACTATTGCTTTCAGTAAATTTCTATACTTGCTTTTGATAGGAAACATTATTTTATTGATAGTCGAATGTTCTTCGTCTATATCTGGAATTATACTTCCTACTACCGTAGCGGAGATAACCACTTTTGGATCTGCTGTTATTATGTTTGTTAGTAATATGCCTGTAGTGAGTCCTACTATTGCATGGCTTGTTCCTTTCATGATTAACCTCCTTTATATTTCTTATATATATTATATCACAATAAAAACGTTGTGTAAATATATTTATACTATATAAAATCTTTGTTTTTAAAGGAGTTGAGATACAGGACCAAGTATTATTATTATTGTTGCAATGCTTATATAAGGTGCTAGTGCTATTTCAGAGCCAATTTTCGCCTTATTCATTATCATTAATATTATTGATATTACTCCTGCAATTATAAAGCTGTAGCATATTAGATATAGTGTCGGTAAAAGACCAAAGATCAATCCCAAAGGTGCTATTAATTTTATATCTCCCCCACCAATTCCTCCGGTTATTAAGGCTAGTCCTAAAAATAAAAACCCCGCCAAAAGAAAGGCTAGTATTGATGAATATATTTCCTTTGTTGCTATCAAATTTATTAAACCTATAATAAGAAGAATAGCATTTAATCTATCTGGAATTAATTTTACTGTTATATCTACTGCGGTAATAGTTAATATTACTTCTGTTATTAATATGTACTTTAGAATTTCTAACCCCCTACCATACTTGTATAAAATTATTAAGGATATAATTCCTGCTATAAGAGGTACTATTATTTTTATTTTTTTATTTACTTTATATTCTTTTTTCTCTATGTAAAGTAATAGTATTAATTGAAATAAAGCTGTTAGTATAAAAAGTATTAAATATTCTAATATCATGTTCCACCTTCTTTTTCTTATATAAAAAGGGTAGCTTTAACAACTACCCTCTCATTTAAATGTCTAGTATATTTGTGACTCTAAGTATCAGATTATCTGTATCTTCTATTTTCACCAAGTATCTTCTGTTATTTTCTATTCTGCTTACTTTTTCTGCTAAGTCTTTCGGATACTTAAACATTAATGGCAAATTACCTATTTTAACTTTAATCAGATTATCTTCACTTAAGACTTCTGTTATTAATATTTTTTCTACTGTTGACCTTGTTTTTGTAATTCTTTCTAATATAGGGTAGGTATTATTAGTTTCATAGTTTATTTTTATGTTTGCTATATCTCCCATATCAACGTCATTGTTTATAATATATTGCTTTGTTTCTTCCGTTAAACTACAAATATGTACTTTTTCCTCCCCTTGTAATGAGATTACACTAATTGTATTTTCATCTATTTTGCTTATTATTACACTTTCTACAGATACTTGTTCTATATATTCTATACCTCTGAAAACATCATATAAGTTTAATGTCCCTAATACCACTTCTCTAGGATCTTTTCTTACATCAATTTGTAGCAACTTATGAGGATAGCTTTCTTGTGCTATAGTATCCCCTTCTGGAAGAATCATCTTTCCATCAATGACTATCTTATCTTTCCTTCCTAAAGCTTGTGTCACTTCTATATCTATGCTTTTACTGTTTTGTTTTCCAGATGATAGTAAAACATATTTACTGTTTCTTTCGCCTTCATATATGTATATTCCTTTGCTTTTGTAGTTTTCATCTACCCATTGTTTTAAATTATCATCTTCTATGCTATCTGTTTCAATTTCTGAAAAAGGAAGTACCCCCTGTTGGCTGTACTTAATCCTTAATTCAGTTATTATGTCAGGCAACAGGGTAATGCTAAATACAATCAAGGCTAGAATTGCTATAGCAATATATACTTTTTTATCCATTATTTTGTCCTTTATTTTCATACTTCCTCCTTAATTTGTTCTATTTACTCTTCCATCTTCTAATGCTGATCCGTTTATTATCAGTGCTTTGCCATCCCAACTTTGTTCACTATTATAGTTGTAGTTTACTGCTCCCTTGTATGCTGTGGTATCTATTTTTATGTAGTTTCCTGCCGATAAGGTAGCATCTGTATAGAACTTGCCTTCCCATGTAGTGATAAGTCCTGCTGTATTTGTTTTAACTAAGTCAAGTTCCTCTCTAAAGGTTTCATTTAAGTATATATCTGATTTTACTTCGTTAGGACTACCCTTTGCATCTATTTCAAAAGTTACATAGTAACCAGTTTTGTAATCTACAGGCAGTTGCCCCGATTCCATGTGTAGTGGAAAACTGTAGTCGTGGTTTATTATGTCGGTTATTCTAAAATCTTCTAATTTAAGAGCCTCTACCCATATGCTTAATTGATCTGTTGCTACTGTTCCGAAACTATCTCTTGCAATGAATTCTGCTGTGTACCAACCGCTTTCGGCTAAATCTTCTGGTATCATGTAACCGTTAGACCAACTTTTAGGACCACCACTTAAGTTAATTGTATCGCCTAAAAAGTTTACTTCTACACTATCAGCATTTGTTGATGTACTTGCTAGAAGCTGTATTGTTTCTCCCGTTATAGGTGTTCCTGTATAACTACCGATTACTTGTAGGTTAGGCTTAACATAAACTGTTTTAGAGCTATCTTTGTGGTAAGTCCATCCTACACTTCCGTAACTATTGTAAGCTCTTACTGAGGCTGTTTGATTGCCATGCGAGGTATTACTAGCAGGTATTGTAACATCCCATTCCCAATATCTTGTATCTCCAACTAATGTGGAAGAGCCTTGATATAGGTTTTGTGTTTGTCCTAGGAATGTAAACCTTACTCTTGTAACGTGTTTATCCGTTTCTGCTTTAACGGTTATAGTATCGCCATCTATCGCATGATTACTTATTCTAGGTGTTTCTACTGATGTGCTTAATGTTATATCAGGCAATATGTAAACATCATCTTCAACTATTGTAGTCATTGAATCTGTTGCCAAGTATGGTGGAACAGGTGGTATATCAGTAACATACATAAACACCTTATATGCTCCATATGGTCTATTAGCACTTTCAAAACTTCCAGTGAATGGTTTATCTCCTGTATAATTATATACGTTATCAGGAGTTCCTGATGTATCTAGTGTTGTCTTTTCATATCTTTCTAATCTCCACTCTATATTAAAACCTGTATTATCGGTATCTGGATCAGAATAACTTTCACCCCAGTTTATATTTTCTATTATCTTAGCTGGATTTGGTGTTATGTTTAGTCCTGCTACTGGTTCGTGATTAACTGGAATAACTGTAAATCTTTGAGTATATACATCTGATACTTCTGCTTCAGTTGACCAAGAGCCACCTTGTCTTACTCTTAAGGTTAACTTGTAATCACCTATTCCGTTATTGTTAATATCTGTATTTAAAGTGGTTTCTATATTTTCATCATGACTTGTTCTTATTAATGATTCTGTTCCTGTATCGCTTATTTTATATAACTTCCACTCCCAACCAGTTAAAGTATCACCGTTAGGATCGTATGAGTTGTCAGTTACCGTTATGTCGCTTTCTATAGGTAACATTGCTGTACTTAAGCTAAATTGAGCTACTGGTGGAAGTTCTTCACTTGTAAGTAAAACAATTTCTTCATCCGACCATGCTCCTAAGTTGCTATCTCCATCCATATCTCTTACTCTTAGCTTGACTAAGTAGTCATGATCTATTGTTCCGGATGTTAGTTTGCCTTCATTCCAAGTAGTATCTCCTACCTTTTTCCAGTACCATTCCCAATCAACTAAACCTTTGTCGGCTCTACTTGAATGATCTAAGTCATATGAGGTATCAGTTAAATTTAATGTAAATCCGTTTTCTTCTTCTTTTGTATATCCGATTTTAAAATAACTATCTTCTGGATTTCCTTTAGCTGAATCTGCGGTATCTCTCATTCTAAAATAAGCCTTAACTTCTGTATATCCTTCTCCTGAAACGTCTATTGTGTCGCTTATTTGACTGGAAGAGTAAGCATAACTATTATAATTTTTAATCTCTTGCCAACTTCCGTTTTTATATCCCGATATATACAACTCCCCTTCATTGTACCAGTAATCATCATTTGCATGTGGAGTTTTAAATTGTATAGTAGTTACTGTTGAGCCAGAAGGTGCTGTATAACTAGGTTGCCACTGTGCATATGCTCCACCTTCACCGCTAAAATCAATACTCGTTCTATTGTAATAATCTGTTACTGTTGTAGTTGTCGGTGTCATGTCCATTGTAAATTGTGCTATTGGCTTTCTATGAACAAATATATCTAGTGGACCGTTCATCATTTCCGATTCTTTTCTGTAATTATCAAACCTATCATCTTCTTCTACTGGGTTATCCTTTGAAACATATTCGGTGGTATATTTTCCTACTTTGTCAAAAGATTTCACACTACTTGTTAGCCATGTATTATTAAAAGAGGCTATCCCCAAATCATTATCAAAATATTTATCGTCATGGTTGTACCGCCAGTTATGATAATCAAACCTATCATCTTCTTCGTAATCATCATATTGTATTTCATAATTAACTTCTTCATTTAATAAAACATATTTTGTTGTTGGTCTTGAGTTCGCTTTAATTACATTAAATATCCATTCTGCTAAATCTTGTAAGGCTGTATCCATGTCGGTGTTGTATAAGAATGTACCTCTATCATCATTATCGCCTATGAAATTAAGTGCTTGATCTCTATTTGTACTTGTTCCTAATTCTGCAAAATATAATTCATCAGATAACATTCTTGATAATACTACACTGTATTTGCTTGATGCAGGATCTAGTTCTGGAAGTAAAACATCAGATAAATTAACTACAAATTTAGTTGAATCTTCTCTCCAAGTAGTATCTTTTAAAGCTTCATCCAAGGTTTTTGTAGAGCCTGATGTAACGGTTAAGTTTCTAAATCTACCGTATGGTTGGGAATTTGTGAAGAAACCAAAGCTTCCA
>Ga0209942_1001794_pt1 | contig 11368 bp, 8 predicted proteins | sample SalPonR1_A_D2_MG_FD_185695 | JGI IMG/M metagenome (GOLD analysis project Ga0209942, IMG submission 185695) | Salt pond soil microbial communities from South San Francisco under conditions of wetland restoration - Salt Pond MetaG R1_A_D2_MG... ... | reverse complement strand
TGGCCAGCTTCTTGTTAATGAATTCCGCCCCCTCCGCATGTCCGATTACAAGCCCCAGGTAGCCAAGCCAGTCCGGAAAACGGCATTCCTCGGATATGCGTCTGATGTCAGCCCCCTCGCAGATCTTCTGAAAAGCCACCATGTCCATGAGGTCCCAGCTTCCCAGAGCGTGCATGCTTCCCACATCCCTTTCCAGCCTGCGGTGGTTGCTTTTCCTTGTCACCCAATCCCCGCCGTCCGGGTGATGCCCCTGCATAAGCTCGATGAATGCGTACCTGAAGTACATGTGGCCGCATGTTGTACAGAAGAGATTCCAGCACCAGTTTTCCCTTGAAGCCAAGCAACAAAGCACCTCGAATGCATTTCTATTCATGAAAGCCTCCTTTTCATAAGTTAGTTAATACCAACCGTTTCATGGTTTTACGATAGCACCAACAAAAAAAGAATTGTTCGCATAAAAAGCGACAAATCCTTTCCGTAGGAACAACAAAAGTGTTGAACCCGCGAAATTGATTTGCCGCTTGTCTATGCTTTTCATTATCTAATTTATTCAGTACGTCATATGCTGATGTTTCCCCAATCTTCCTGAACACATTGCCTATGCATAAATTCTATATCCCAGTTGCTTCTGTTCATAATCGAAAAGTACTATGTTTACCTCAAGAATATTATATTTTCTTTTTTCTATGAAATACCTGACGATCACGTCAAACTTGCTGCTGTTGGATAAGGCGTAGCCCGCCCTCAGAAGCAGGTCCCCAGTTTCATCAAGATTCAGCCTCAAGGCGATTGCGAAGGCGAGCGCCGTTGATTTGCTGGGGTGATAGTCTTTGTCGCTTCTTATCTTGGAAAAAAGCTTGCCGCTTACATTCGCTTTTCTATAAGCCTCAACATCTGTCATTCCTCTTTCATCAATCATCCTCAATAGGGTCTGGGAGAATGTTTCGTCGAGTTGGTCCAGCACATCGTCAAGGCTGCGGCCGTACCTTCTTTGAGGTTCTTTCACAGACATCTCTTCCATGCTGTAAAATAAATTTGATTCAGAACCTTTCTCATCCACATAGTTATCGTCTATGAACTGCTCGATTGAGAAAGACAACTTCTCCGATATTTCAAATGTCTCCTTGTCGAACACTACAAGAAAAATATCCATTTCGTTTTCGGAGAGAAATTCTTCGATTGCCGATTTTGCAAGCTCGAGCGCCTTCCCCTTGGGATATCCAAAAGTGCCTGAAGATATTATTGGAAAAGCAATACTCCCTATCTTATTCTCTTTTACAAGGGCAAATGAACTCCTGTAGCATTCCTTCAAAAGCTCTTCCTCGCCGCTCTTGCCGTCAACCCAGACAGGACCTACCGTATGTATAACATAATCCGCTTTCAAATTATATCCTTTGGTAATCTTCGCCTTGCCAACCTCGCAGCCACCCAGCGCTTTGCATTCCTTGCGCATACCAGGCCCGGCGGCGAAATGAATTGCCTCGTCGACTCCCCCGCCCCCGGAAAAAAAGCGGTCCGTCGGATTGACAATAGCATCTACATTCATCTTTGTGATATCGTTTCGAATTATCTCAAGCGGCATTTGATAACCTCCAATCATTAATCTAATTATTCAAATCCTTATCATTCTAAAATGGCATCAATAAGTTCAGTGTTTTTCTATTTGCATAGAAATCCTCTAACAACCTCATTTTCTGCTTATATCGTACTCTTTGATTTCCTCAATCAACTTTTCAAAAATTATCAAAAATTTATTCATCTCGTCATCGGATTTCAGAAGCTTCCAACTGAATGAAGGTCTTTTCTCCAGCCTGTCGTCGGAGATGTATATTCCGTCAATTTCCATAAGCTTTTGCCGGATTTCCCTTTTCCTTTCCATTGAATCATTTGGTTCCTTGAAATGCTGGAATTGAATTTCTATCATCGTGTCTTTTTTAGAAGGATAGACAGCAATCATATGATTCTTTTCAAGCCCGTCAAATATTGCAACAAAGCTTGCATGCGTTTTTCCCCGCCCCCACCAAATTCGGCAGCCGTAGGACTCAAAAGCATCAAGTATTCTTTCGCAGACATCTACCGCCTCTTTGCCATTTAATTTTTCCACCTGCGACATGAAGCTGTCCCTGTCCCAAGCAGCTTTCGGTCGCTTCTTGATATCGCTTGATGCAACCGTTTGACCGACAATCCTGGGCACAAAGGTTTTCATATCGCTTGAATCCTTGAATTGCTTGATTTCGACTCCAAGGACCTCGGTTTCCGACATTTGGCCGTTTAAAAATTCTATAATTCGCCTAAGGCTAGTTGGTATCGAATCGGCAACAAAAAGCAAGCGAATCTTGCCCGACTTAAGATTGGAATGCACCATTTCCCAAAACGACTCTTCCATTTCAGCCGTAAGGTCCAATTCATCCTGCAAATTTCCGCCGTTGTTCTCGTACGCTGTTCTTATTCCTTCGGCTGGCCAATACATTGTTGCATTCGCTGCATAGTCAAGCATCTGCGCCACAACTTCCCGCCTAATTCTTGTATCAGTGCTTCTTTTCACTTCAACAAATGTGGGAATAGCATCCTGATCCAAAAACAGGTGATCCAAAAACCATTGGCTCCCACCATCTGGAACAGACGGAACTCCCATCTCCCGGGAAATGAAAATCCATTTTCTCGGTTCGTCCGGAGTCATCTGGTCCCCTCCGAGTATCCCCGGATATTTTTCAATCAATTCCTGGAAAATATTCTCGTTCTCATATCCGCTTTCAATCAATTCCGAAACATCGCCGTTTCGATTCATCACAAAAATGCTTCCCGACATCAAGTTTGCCTCCTTTAAAATCAAATTGACTTATAAGCCTCATTGACTTCTTTTATGTTTAATAGCTTCTATATGCTTTTTCTTGACTCGCTCATCAACCAAGCTATACTTGGAAAGCCTTTTATATGTTTCATCAATCTTCGCCTTATCTAAAAGCTTATTCTTATTTTTTAAATCTCCTTTGATATACCTCACCAAATTGTTACGCTTAATCACTTCCACCCCATCTGATTCAACACTGATTTTCTTGAGCGTGCATCTTTCGCTAAAAATTATGTAGGATTTATAGATTCGCTCATCACCAGTTTGCAAAATGGATTCCAGGGCTTTGATATGCCCCTTATTCTGCCAAATGGGATTGAAAAATTTGTTCTTTTGTCTATTCTCAAGTGTCTGTGTCCAATACTTATTTTTTTCATCTCCAAAAATCCACCCACTGTAATTCTTTGATTCGAACACATAAATCCCTGTCTGAGAAATCATAATCAAATCTATCTCTGTTGTAGTGCCATCTTCCTTCGGTAAATATACATTCACAAGAAGCTTGTTATCTTCATCCAGTTTCTCTAGTTTTGCATAAGTCAAAAATTCTCCATAATTACCCTTGTTGAATACTGTGCCTAAAAATCTATTGCCACTGGCATCTTTGTATGAAGATTTTCGATATTTGAGATACCTCGGAAATATTATTATCAAATACGCAAGCAAAAACCAAAATACTATTGTCTTCATTTGTACTCCCCCTTATCCGCAGTAAACATTCTCATTGTGCCAAGTCAAAAATTCCTTTGAGGGCTTGTTGATATCCATGTCAGGCAAGGTTACCAAGCGGCTGCCATGATATGCATAATACTCTTTCCCATTGCCATAGTCTTCCTTGATTCTCCTGCTGACTATTATTTTGTAATCTTCGTCTATCGTCATGTAGCCCCTGTCGAAAAGAGTGTGCAGGTCCTGCCTGAGCAAAAGTCCGTTGCTCGTTCGATGTGGTCCATCCAACCCATAAGGCTTTATATGTGAAGCGTCAAGCACAGGCAATGTCTTTTCACCCGTTATGGCACACTTTCTGTGATATGCCTCAGTCACAAGAATCCTGAAACCGCCCTGCCCAAGCCTCGGCCTTATCAGTTGCGGCTTCCCGAAACGTTCATCCTCATCATGCACCTCAAATTGGTCCTTTAGCTTTTCTGAAACAACCTTGAATAAACTCATCCCTTCATAAGTGGAAGTGTCGTATGTTTTTCCCTGCACAATGTTCTTCGACCAGTTCTTTGGAATAGGAATCCAGTCCTTCTCATCCCAAAAGAAGGGCTCCGCCAATATCAGCGCCCCTATCTAAGAATCAATTTAAAATCCATTTCCCCGGCTCCTATATTTTCTGATAGAATCAAGCAACTCCCTGAGGCTTCTTGTTCCGTTCTTCTTTCCGAATGCATCCCATGCTAAAGAGACTGGAAGAAAAGACTGCCTTACGAATATTCCTCCTCCAGCAATATAATTTCGTGGAGAATGCAACTTGAATAGAAACAGTTCTCCCGGACTTATTGTTTTGAAATTCCTTGTTGAATTAGGCTGCCAAAAATTAACTTCATCCGGCTTTATTGATTTGAGATATTTAAACCAATTATCGTCAGTCACTCCAACAAAAATTTTCATGAAATCCTCCTCATAAAGAAATTTCATGTCCTAAAATCACTCTAACGGTCTCAGTTCTGACTCCCTAATAATCTTTTCGGGAATTGAATGGTCTAATCTCCATAGTATTTCAATCGGTCTCTCTCCTTCATGAGATACATACCTTGCATTCCCCAAGCATGTATAGACTGCCGTTTTGCTGCCATATTCTTTTTTATCACTTCTAACAAAGAATAAAACCTTGTGGCTTTCTGATTTATCATTTATATATCTTTGTCCTGTATCTGACGCTATACTTGTGGCTCCCTGGCTTTCCCAATGAAACAAATGGTTGTCGCAAGCATAATCGTTATACATAGTAGTAGGAAGATAGTCCCCTTCAACCTTATTGATAGTAACAAAAAATAAATCAGTATTTTTTTCTCTAACATAATAAACCCCTGCAACTAAAGGTAATTTCCTATTTTCATTTGTTATTCCGAAAGCTGCCATAACCTGATCTACTGAATACTGGGCATAAATATCCAAAGGCACTTCGGCATCTTCATAAGGTTTTTCAATGATTTTTTGATGACCTAATTTATAGTCAATTATTTCAATAAGCTCTCTGACCATATCAGGATTGTTTTCTTTTAATCTTTTAAGGCTATCTAAAAAACTGACTTCTGGCACCTTTCCCCAAACCGTGTAATGAAACATAGCCAGTAAAAGCCTATTTGCCTTAGTCTCCTTATAATCTTCTTCGAGAATGCTTTTGCTAAAAAGTAAAAACCTTCTTGAATTGGCCTGGGTAAAACGCCAGCATGCATGCTTTAGCTCATTTGGGTTTTCAACCATCCACTCTTCTCTTTTCTCCGCTACATTCTGTAATTGGTAAAAGCTATGGGCTTTGTAAAGTTCTTTTATATCAAGATCATATTTATCTACAAAATTCGCCAAATTAAAGGGGTCTTCAAAATATTGGTCGTACATATTTATCTTATAAATAATATTTCTTTTGGTCAGAATAGATGATTGAATATTGTTTAGAATGTGCTGCCGCGCAATTTTCTCTAACCTAATATGGCAACCCTTTGGCATGCTTGGGAACTCTTCTTCAATTTCCTTCTTAAGAGATTTTTTTGTTTTGCCCATAAGAGCCCTAAACTTCATACTAAAGTCATAATCCTTATGTGCTTGGCCGACATAATCAAGAACCGTTAAGGCTTCTTTATCCTCTGTTAGCCTCAAACCTCTACCGAGCTGCTGTAGAAATACCGTTAGTGATTCGGTTGGCCTAAGAAAAAGCACCGTATCAACCTCTGGAATATCTACTCCTTCGTTAAATAAATCTACAGTAAAAATACAATTCAGCTCACCCGTTTGAAGCAGTTCTTTGACTTTTTTCCTTTCTTCATCACCCGAATTAGATGTTAGACTTATCGAAGGTATTCCGGCTTCATTGAATTTACTTGCCATAAAATCAGCGTGAGCAATACTAACACAAAAGCCTAAACCCTTAAAAGTTCGTATATCAGTCAAGTATTTTTCAAGAGAGTCGAGTATTACTCCAACACGCTCAGTATTGCTTGTATAAACATTTTCAAGCTGATCAATTTTATAGCCACTTCTTTGCCATTTCATGTTCTTCAAGCTAACGGGATCAGTAACGGCAAAATAGTGAAATGGAGATAAAAGCTTTCTATTTATTGCCTCAGTAAGTCTAATTTCAGAGGCCATCCTATTATTGAAATGCTTTAAAATATTCCCTCCATCCATTCTCTCAGGTGTTGCAGTAAGACCTAAAAGTATTTCCGGGGAAAAATAGTCAAGCATGCCCATGTATGAATCAGCCGTTGAGTGATGCGACTCATCTATTACTATGTAATCAAATTCATTAGGATCAAATTGTTTATATCTATCTCCGCGACTCAAGATTTGAACGGTCGCAAATACATGGTTATATTCGTTTGATTTTTCTTTACCGTTCCAAAGCTCTCCAAAATTTTGATCCCTAAGAACACCTCTAAAGGTCATCAGACTTTGTTTTAATATTTCCTCTCGGTGAGCTAAGAATAGCAGTTTATTACCCTCGTTATTTTTTATAAAAGCCTTGTAATCAAAGGCAGCTACCATTGTTTTACCTGTCCCGGTCGCTGCAACCACCAAATTTCTATACGACCCAAAAACTTCTCTTTCCTTCTGCAATTCTTCAAGTATTTCTGTTTGGTATGGATATGGTCTCAAATCAAAAAACACAGCATCAGAACCATTGCTTTTGTCATAGCTTAAGGATGTTCTAAGCTCCTTGCAATGTTCCTCGCTGTTAGGATCAAATGTCACAAACTCCTGGTCATTCCAGTAGGTTTCAAATGTGCAACGAAACTTCGCCATAACATCCTGAGAAGTATACTCAGAAACCTTTAAATTCCATTCCAAGCCCTTTGACAAGGCAGGATTAGACATATTCGATGAACCTATGTATGCTGTGCTAAAACCTGTTTCGCGTTCAAAATAATACGCTTTCGCATGAAGCCTAGTTCGCTTTGTATCAAACGAAATTTTCACCTCAACATTAGGAAGCTTTGCCAAGGTCTCAATAGCCTTATAATCACTTGCTCCCATATATGAAGTAGTAATCACTCGAAGCTTTTTCCCCTCCGCAGCAAAGGCTTTTAAATCATCGAGCAAAAGTCTCAAGCCACTAAATTTAATAAAAGAAATAAGAAAGTCCATTCTGTCTGCAGTTCTTATCTCCCTCTTTATTTCACTTTCAAGAGTTAGTGACCCTTGCCCCGTAAAAAGAGTACTACCCGCCAAGGAAGATTTTGGTCTATTATTAATCAGTTCATCTAAGCTTTTGCGATTATCATGAACAGCCAAAAGCTGCACCATGCTTTTATCTAGAAGATCGCCTTCAAGTAAAAACGCGGGCAAATTCAATTCATCGCTTATTTTACTTACTAGAGATATCCGCTCTTCCTTAGTCAACTGACGAAGCTTTTCACGCAAAGCTTTTTGATAAGCTAAAGAAATCACTTGAGCTTCCTCGGATTCCTCAACAACACGTTTTTTAACAGAATAGTTGTCCATATCTTGTTTCAATACTTCATCGATCATTTTTTCGTATAGCCCGTTTTTCATAAGATTACCTACTTCCACTATTTTATATAGTTCAAAATTCAGCCCTTATACGGCACTAACTCTTCCTTCAAATGTCTCACTCCACCCCTTGGGTCTTCGACGTCTCCCTTGTATCTGGGTATTAGATGAACATGCAGGTGGAATATTGTCTGGCCGGCATCGTAGCCTATGTTTACTCCTATGTTGAAACCGTCCGGCTTGTATTTCTCCTCAAGCAACTTTTTCGCCTTGTGGAGAAGGTCGTTTATTGCAAGTATCTCTTCGTCTGTTGCCTCGAAGAAATCTGCGAAATGCCTTTTGGGAATTATAAGCATGTGTCCCTCGTTTACGGGGTAGCTGTCGAAGAATGCAAGTGCCAGGTCGTTTTCAAGCTCTATTTTTATGCCTTTGCGCTCACAGAATATGCATTCCATTATGTATCTCCCTTGTATCTTTTTCTGAAGTAGTCGGTGCTTCTGTATTCAAGTATGTCTTCCATGTGGGACGCGAGTTCTTTCCCCAAGTATGGCTCCAGTTCCTCCTCCAGCATGAAGACCCTGTTTATTTCATCGTAGTGAAAGAACCTTTTCTTTGAAAGAAACTTTACAGGATTTCGAATTGCGAGGCGTGTGAATTTTTCCGTATCCCAATCCTTCCAATCCTTGTTGCTCTTGTCGCTCAAGTCTTTTTGATGAACTTTATAATCCCTGTAGTAGTCCTCGAAGCTTTTTTCGACTCTTTCTATGGTGATTTTTCTTTCTATTGTTTCCCCGGAAATAAAGGCCCTTATGGTAGGTATCTTGTAGGACTTTGCCATGGATGTTTTCTCAAGTTCTCTGAGAAAGGCTTCCGCCTCTGTATCCTTCCATGACTTTTCGTTTTCTGTCAAGTCACCCATTTCATCAAGAAATGACAAATACCCCTTTTTGAGAAAATGTCTTGTTTCTATGTCGGTTCCCTCGTATATATCCATCCGTTTGGGTCTTCTTTCCAGGCTGTCTTTCAGCCTTTGGTACTCGTCCCTCATCCTTTTCTTGAGAGGGTCTCGCTTGCCCATCTGGTAGAAGAGATCCAGCAGCCTCATCTCAAACTGAACGAGGCAGCCGTCCGGAAAATCCATTTGGTCAATCCTCTTCCTCCCGCCCTTGTCGTCCTTCATGGGGTTTCCCCCTGACAGGAGCTTGGGTATATGGTGGACCCTCTTGTAGTTTCCTATGAAGTTGAGCACTGTGAGATGTGTCTTTCCTTCCGCCTTTCTCAGGCCCCTGCCGAGCTGCTGGAGGAAAACAACATGGGACTCTGTAGGCCTTAGGAAAAGCACTGTATCAAGGTCCGGTATGTCCACTCCCTCGTTGAATATGTCCACCGCGAAAAGAACCTCGAGTTTTCCCTTCTCAAGTTTTCTTAAGGCCTCATCCCTTTTCATGGTCGCCTGTTTGGCGAGGCTTCCACTGTGAACCGCCGCGGAGCTTATGCCCCTTTTGCTAAAGTAATCCGCCATGAACTCAGCATGCCTTATTGATGAGCAAAAGGCCAGAGCCCTCTTGCCCCTGTAGTACATGTATTTCCCAAGTACAAGATCAGCTCTCTTCATTGTTGAAAGCGCCTTTTCCAGCTCCGATGCATCGTACTTACCCTTTCTTATCTTTATGGGTCCGTAGTCAGTCTCGTCATATATGCCGTAGTATTTGAAGGGCGAAAGCAGGTCGCGGTTTATCGCATCCTTTAGGTAAAGCTCATAAATCACGTTGTTTCCGCAAAAGCTGAATATGTCCTTCATGTCCATTCTGTAGGGGGTAGCTGTAAGCCCCAAAAGGAACTTGGGCTTGAAATAGTCAAGTATGCTTCTGTAGCTTTTGGCCGCCGCGTGATGGAACTCGTCAATCACTATGTAGTCGAATGCGTCGGGGCTTATGAATTCGGGATTCAGGTATTTTTTCTTGCCCAGGCTCTGCACGCTTGCAAACACCACTCTGCCTGAAAGGTTCCTTCCGCTTCCGTCGAATATCGATGAGGAAAATCTGTCATGGACTTTTTCAAATGAATCCCTCGCCTGCTCCAGTATCTCCCTTCTATGGGCGATGAAAAGAATCCGGTTGAAGGCTAAGGAATCGAATGCAGCTATGTATGTCTTGCCGACTCCTGTGGCGGCTACCACAAGGCCCTTGTCCACGCCCTCGCGCCTTGCCATGTCAAGCTCGTAGAGCGCCTCTATCTGGGCGCCTCTGGGTTCGGGCTTCTCTATGGGTTTTTCTTCCTCAAGGGAACTTGCCCTTCTTAAAACCCCGGGTCTTTTCCACTCGGATGCATATTTCTTTAGTATTTCGTCCGTAAGGGGAACGCTTTCCTCTCTGTAAACCCTGTCGAAGCTTTGGTCGAATTCCTTGAAGTCTTCAGGCGACATGCTCTCCATGAGACGGTAGTTCCACTCCACACCTGTTGTAAGTGCCGACCGCGAAAGATTGGAAGAACCTATGAATACCGCCCCGCTACCGCTTTGCTTCAGTATGTATGTTTTAGTGTGGAATGATACGGATGTGTCCTTGTAAAACCTTATGTCTACAAGGTTACCCAGTTCTTTCTTCAGAAGATATAGTGCGGATGGCTCGGTTATGCCGAGGTAGGTGCCGGTTATCACGGTAACCGGCACTCCCTGGAGGGCCTTTTTCTTGAGATCGCGAGCTAAAAGCCTTACTCCCGATTCCATGAGAAAGGAGACGATGAATTTTATTTCAGTCGCCCTGGCTATTTCATTTTTCAGATGTTGGTAAAGGTTGCCTGTATTGCCGGTTATGGCATTGTGCATCGGTATCCCTTCTCCTCGTTTCTTTACATTATGTCTATATCTTCTTTCTCATTTTTTCACAAGTTTTAATTATGAATTCTTTTCTCACAATTGTTTCCAACCATTCTTCGGGTATGTTTTTGTATCCGTAGTGAATCCCCACAAGGCCTCCTGCTACGGCTGCCACTGTGTCTGTGTCATATCCAAGGTTTACTGCCCTAAGGATGCATTCCTTGTAGGAACCGGTATTTAGAAGGCACCAAATAGCGGCCTCCAGTGTATCCACAACATAGCCGGTGCTTCTTATTTCCTTCTCGGGAAGGTCTTTGAAGTCCGGATCTGAGATTCTTTTGAAGTGGGGGAGTTCGGCTTTGAAGCCGTCTTTTTCTTTGTAGTATTCTATTGCCTTTTCAAAGCCCTGCCTGACGGCTTTGTCCATGCTTTTTCCGTCGAGCAGGCTGGATGCTATGGAAAGGTAGATCCCGCAGGCTACCACGCTTCTTTTGTGGGCATGGGTAAGGGACGAGACATTGTCTATTATAGCCATCGCCTCGTCTTTGTTTGTGAATTCGCTTCCGTAGTTTTTTCTAAGGTGAAAGACAAGAGGAAGTATTCTCATCAGTGATCCGTTTCCGTTGTCGCCTTCTTCCTTGCCGCCGCAAAGCAGGGGATCCATGCCATTGCCGAAGCGCATTATGGCTTTGTAGGTTCCGTTTCCAATATCAAATGCTTCCCCATGCGGGGTGAATTCGCCTTCATAAATCCATTTTGAGAAGTTCTCCATTATGTTCTGATAATCGAGTCCTCTTGAAAGGCTGTCCGCAAGACAAAGCGTCAGGGACGAGTCATCGGACCAGGTGCCCGGAGGAAGATTGAATGTGCCGTATCCGCGCATTCCCGTTACTGGATTCTCTTTAAGCTTGTCCCTGCTCAGAAACTCTACCGGAACTCCCATGGCGTCGGCAACGCAAAGCCCCATTATGGCGCCCAGTATCGGGTTTCTTTCGTCTTCGCTTATGTTTTTTTCCTTGTTGAAG
>Ga0209942_1001790_pt1 | contig 11392 bp, 8 predicted proteins | sample SalPonR1_A_D2_MG_FD_185695 | JGI IMG/M metagenome (GOLD analysis project Ga0209942, IMG submission 185695) | Salt pond soil microbial communities from South San Francisco under conditions of wetland restoration - Salt Pond MetaG R1_A_D2_MG... ... | reverse complement strand
AGCGTTTGCCGTCTATTTAGAACCCTGGCATGCAGATGTCTACGATTTTTTGGAACTGAAAAAGAATCACGGTAAAGAAGAGATGCGCGCCCGGGATTTATTTTATGCCATGTGGATTCCGGATTTATTTATGGAGAGGGTCCAAAACGATGAGATGTGGAGTCTATTTTGTCCGGCTGAGGCTCCAGGCCTCTATGACTGCCACGGTGGCGAATTTGAGCAGTTATACCACAAGTACGAGCGTGAAGGACGCGCGCGAAAGCAGGTAAAGGCACAGGAATTGTGGTTTGAAATTCTCGAATCTCAGATTGAAACCGGGACACCATATATTCTGTATAAGGATGCGGCCAATAAGAAATCCAACCAATCTAATTTGGGCACCATCCGCTCAAGTAATCTATGTACGGAAATCATTGAGTACACGGCACCCGACGAAGTGGCGGTTTGTAATTTGGCCTCGATTTCACTTCCGAAATTTGTCAAAGAAGATGGCACATTCGATCATCAGAAGTTGTACGAAATTACAAGAGTGGTCACTCGGAACCTCAATAAGATCATAGACATCAATTACTATCCCATTCCCGAGGCCGAAAACTCAAATATGAGGCACCGCCCCATTGGAATTGGAGTACAAGGCTTAGCGGATGCGTTTATTTTGATGCGCTATCCGTTCGATAGCCCGGAGGCCCGAAAACTGAATCGAGATATATTTGAAACGATGTACTATGCGGCCCTTACGGAGTCTTGCGCTTTGGCTGAGAAGGAAGGAGCCTATTCCACTTTCGAAGGTTCGCCGGCTAGTCGAGGTGAATTGCAGTTTGACCTTTGGGGCGTAAGTCCATCCGACCGATGGAATTGGTCCGGGTTAAAAGCAGAAATTCAGGAAAAGGGCTTGCGAAACAGCTTGCTATTGGCCCCAATGCCGACAGCTTCAACGAGCCAGATATTGGGCAATAACGAGTGTATAGAACCCTACACCTCAAATATTTATAGTCGAAGGACGCTTTCTGGAGAGTATGTGGTGGTCAATAAGCATTTGCTTCGGGATCTTATTGCACTTGATTTGTGGAATGACGATCTGAAACAAGAGATGATGGCAGCTAACGGATCGATTCAAAAGATTGATGATATCCCTCAGGAAATCAAAGATTTGTATAAGACCGTGTGGGAAATGAGTCAAAAGGTCATCATCGATATGTCGGCGGATAGAGGCGCTTTTATATGTCAGAGTCAAAGTCTGAATTTATTCGTGGAAAACCCATCCTTCGGCAAGCTATCGAGTATGCATTTTTATGCCTGGAAAGCAGGTCTGAAAACCGGTATGTATTATTTGCGCACCAAGGCTGCCGTCGATCCCATCAAATTTACTTTGGGAGACAAACACCAGAAGAAATTCGCTAAAAATGGAGCCGTTTCCAGTCTTACCTCATCCTCGCCCGAGCCGGAATCGGAGGGATCGAGTTGCAGTATGGATGACGATTGTTTGATGTGCGGCGCATAATTTTATTCCTCCCCGGAATAGGTAAGGTCATTTGACTTTCAGGGCCCTGCGATGGATTTCGCAGGGTCTTTTTTTCTTTTGGGCGTGCCACTCGAGTGCCCTGCGGGCAGCTCGAGGGTCGGGCTATCCGCTCGTAGTCAGGGCCCCATGGGCCGGCATCCCTACGGCTCCGTGGGGCTTCCTTCAGTCGCCTACTCGCACTAGGGCTGCTTCGGCACATGCGTCCCTGACTGCCGCTACTATCCCTCACGCGGTGGACAGGGAGTGGGATTTTCCGTGGATTTGTTGACCGTACCGCGTTCTGTGGTATTTCGAATTGCTATCGCGACTCTCAACCTGCCGCTTCTATCCTTCACGTGAAGACGAATGTCAACCGAAACTCCAAATCGCTTACGAAATAGATAGCTCGGGAAGAGTAACTATTGCAGCTGAACTCGGATTTTCGAACTCCATCAACCTTCCTCGTCTTACGAAGCATCTTGAGCGGTTGGCTTTTTGCAATTAGCTTTTGCTCTCTTTCGTGATTTCACCGCAGACTTTAGTGCCGCTTTAGCGGTTGGTGCGAATCTTGATGCCGACTTTGCAGTAGTTGGAGATATTGATGATGGCTTGGCTTAGGCCGTAAAAGAAATGGGCTTTTTTTATGATTCTATTGGGGGGCTGAGCAGCAAACGCAGTGAGCGACTTTAACCTTGACTTCCTTTATCCTTTAACCTTTGAAAAACTCCATCTTCGGGTGAGGGATGGGAAGGGCGCTCCGCCGGAGCGGAGCGGTCCCGAGAATCGCCAATGGCGATCTCGAGGACGGAACCCCTGGACAGCCCGACCCCAGCACTATTTTTGATCCGGAAATTTGTGTTGATAAAAGGGGAGGAGTGGGGAATTCCTTTCTGACTGAAGAGTAGGGATCGCTCTAAAAAATAGTGCAGGGGGCACCCCCAAATCATAAAAAAATAGAAATGGATGAGCTTTCAAGGGTTATAAATGGGAAAACTAGGCCTTATTCCAGCGCTCTTCTTGTTTTTGCTGAATTTTTTTCTCGGCGGCATTCGATTGGGCCTGAAACCACCTTAGGTTTTTCAGATCATCGGGTAAGTACTGCTGTTTGGTGAAATTTCCGGGATGATCGTGAGGGTATAGGTACTTTGTTCCATAATTTAACTCTTTCATCAGCTCTGTTGGAGCGTTTCTAAGATGCAACGGAACGGGCTTGGGACCGTTTTTTCGAATGTGATCCAAAACCTGGTCTATGGCGAGGTAGGCGGAATTGCTTTTGGGTGAGGAGGCGAGATAGATGGCGACTTCGGACATGACGATGCGGCCTTCCGGCATGCCGATTTTGCGGATGCTATCCATAGCGGCATTGGCCAATAAAAGGGCGTTGGGGTTGGCAAGTCCAATATCTTCGGCGGCAGAAATAATCATACGGCGACAGATAAACTCCGGCTTTTCACCGGCATTGATCATGCGGGCTAGCCAATACAGGGTAGCGTCGATATGTGAACCACGAATGCTTTTAATGAAGGCGGAGACGACGTCGTAGTGGTTTTCTCCCTTTTTATCATAGGCGAAGGACTGCTGCTGCACGATGGATTCGATCAAATGATTATTGATCTTCACGGATTCGGAGTCTTGAGCAGCTTTTACAGCAAGCTCTATAATATTATATAATTTGCGCGCATCTCCTCCGGAATGTATGAGTAGAGCGTCCCACTCCTCCACGGAAATAGCTATATTTTTGAGCATATCGTCTGCTTGCAAAGCTGTAGTGACCATGTTTTTCAGCTCCTCTTTAGAAAGTGGATTGAGCACGTAGGTTTGGCATCTGCTGAGCAGCGCGTTATTAATCTCGAAAGACGGATTCTCAGTGGTGGCTCCTATGAGCACAATGGTACCTGACTCTACCGCTCCGAGTAGGGCGTCTTGCTGGTTTTTGCTGAATCTATGGATCTCATCGATGAAGAGAATGGGTGGAGGCTGGTCAAAAAAATGAGAACTTTCAGCAGAATCAATAGCAGCTCTGATGTTTTTCACACCCGCATTAATCGCGCTAAGCTCTATGGTTTTGCGTTGTGTCTCCCGAGCGATGAGACGGGCAAGGCTGGTCTTGCCAACACCGGGCGGGCCCCACAAAATCATGGAGGGGATATCATTCTTCTCTATCGAAAGGCGTAAAGCAGCACCGGGAGCCATGAGTTGATTTTGGCCGACATAATCATCCAGATTTTTAGGTCGCATGCGATCTGCTAAGGGTCTCAAATTCTTTTTCGTTTATTACCAACCATTTACGGCTGTGTGACGTTATAACTTCATAGACAAATATATGATATATTTTGTGTGCTCAGGAAATTGAGATTTGAATGCAAACCGTATGAACGTTGATTCGGAAATGTTAGCTGCATGTAAAAGGGATGACCGAGAGGCTATTCACAATCTTTACACTCTTTGCCATGGGCAAATGATTGGAATAGGTTTGCGATACTTAAAGGATAAGAATGACGCTGTATCTGCTTTTCATAAATCATTTATGAAGATTCTCAACGGTTTATCATCTTATTCGGAACAACAAAATTTCATGGCTTGGGCAAAACGTATTATGGTGAATACTTGCATAGATACGTTTAGAAAAACAAGTAAACATTTAGAAAGGGAGTATCCTTTTGATCCTTCAGATTACTACTATAAAAATGGCTCTGTAGACTGGAATTTGGCCGAGATGAATATGAGGACAGAAGATTTGCTTGAAATGATTCAGTCTCTTCCAGAAAAGTCCCGACAGGTGTTTAATCTTTATGTATTTGAAGATTTTAAGCATCAGGAAATTGCTGAGATTCTGGATATGAGTGAAGGGACATCGAAATGGCATTTGTCGAAAGCAAGGAAAGTATTGCAGCAAAAATTAATGAACGCATTAGATCGAGAAAATAAGAAGGTATATGCCTCGTAAAATAGATCAATTTTTTAAAAGTAAGGTCGGGAATCACACCACGCCCTACCGTCAGGAAGACTGGAAAGCCTTCGAGGCGATGCTGGATAGTGATAAGGTTACTGGGTATTCCAGTAGATTATTGTGGCTTGTTAGTCTCTTTATATTATTATCTTTTATCCTATTCCTTCCGGGAGCAAATATTTTAACGGGCGTTGAGAATGTTGAAGAAACGCAAATTGAATCAGTGAAGAAGCCTTCAGGGCTTGGCTCAGCTATTAAGGTCACGACGGATCGGTCTATTCAAAATTCGAGAAGTAGGTCATTAAAAACTGCGAATCTATCAAGCCAATTTCTCCCCGCTTATTCTCAATCGAATGAATTTGCTTCGGATAACTTTATTTCAAATTCATATAGTAAATCTAGTTTTTCCTCTACAAACTCATTGAGCAAGAAAAATTTTGTATCTCCATTTCATGAGGACTTTGGAACCTTTCGAGGAAGCGGTTTTACTGGCCCTATTATGGGGAAAGGATTACTTTTCTCAGGAACGACACCCTTTCTCGATAATCTATCCACAGAAGAGCTTTATATTGACCCGGCAGAATATATGCCTAATGAAAGGAATGAAATAAAGTATAATCAAGCTTCCCGAATGCGTTATGGAATAGGTATGCTGATTGGAGATGAAAATTTAACAGACTTTGGTTTTTTTGCAGAACTGATATATCCATTAAATTCTTTGTTTAATATATCTGCGCGTCCAGGTATTCTTTTGACTTCTGTTAATGGTCATACAGCATTGTACAGTCAGGAACAGTATGATTTTGGACGGAGTGTCATGGAGATTGAGTTGGAGACTACCCACCGATTGCAAGTTGATATCCCTATATTTTTATCAATGGATATGAATAGACACCGCTTGGGAATTGGTGGTGGAGTTCGCTTTAATGTAGCCGAAAGATATGAAGAAACGCAAACCCGAATATCGGATAAGAATAGAGTAGGGGGATTAGCTATCAAAGAACGGGTCGTCGATCGATCTGCATGGCAAAATTCTTCGACAGACATTCGTCCTTTTATAGAAGGATCTTACCAGTATCAAATTCACCCGAACTGGTTTTTAGGGTTTCGTACCCGTCTGACATTTGATTCTTCATTGTCGGAGGTGACTGAATCAGCAAATCGAGTGCAGTATGGTGTGATTTTAACCTATGCCCTTAATTAATAATAGTGATGCGACTAATACTACTTTCATTATTTCTTGGCACCTTTTTAGCTTGTGATAGTGAGCCAACATATGAAGATGTGAAAGGTGAACCCACGATCTTTTTTCGAGGTACTATTGACGGGGAAAGGGTGAATTGGGAAGCTGGAGTCGATAATGAATATAATTTCACATCAATCGAAGTCAATGAATTTGATTTTTATGATTTACATAGCGTTTTAGGAGACATTGATAATGAAGGGCCAGAATTGGAAATTGTCCTACTTGATCCCGCTGAAATAGACGCTAACCTGAGTGATCAAGAACGCTTCTCTACAGGTCCAAAGTCATTTTTATATCAACCTGAGGCGATATCCTCTTATACTTTGCGATTACATTCGCCCCAGTTATCTAACTATCTAAATAATTTTGAGTGGATTACAGATCAAGGTACATTTTATTCCCAGAGTCCGGAAATAAAATTTGACGGTGCAGGTTCTGAATTAATTTGTTTAAAAGGTCAGACCAATGACGGAGATACGATTCATACTTGTAAGCGAATCAACCTGGATCAAAATCGTTGGGTATCGCCGTCTTTAAAAATTATTGATAGCACCCCAGATAGTATTAGAGTACAGGCGAATATCGATAATATGATATGCGATCGATGGGAGTGGAATGGTTATACACTCGAGAATTACACTTTTTCGATTCCCAGGAGTATTTGGAGTGATGAGTTGGTGCATCTTCGAATGTATAACAATAGTTTTCTCATCTCAGATATCATTTTCAAAGGCGAAGTGGATGATAATTCGGAATTGCAGATCGGCTGGGCTGGATTTTCCAGTGAACTTGTTGAGCGAAAAATAGAGGATCGGCTGCAACATGGGAAAGTAGAGATCAATTATTTAGATCCAGAAAATGGTTTTTTTAGTTCGAAATATGTTCAAGGCGAAAATGACTTCTTTGAACTGCTTGAAGCTGAGCCCTTCGAAGTAAATGAGAATGGAACTCGGACACTTTTAGTCACTTTAAAGTTTAAAGCACTTTTAGCTACGGAATTAGGACATCAGATGACCATCGAATCTGAGGAAGTTAAAATGGCATTTCCCGTTCCAGAGTCCTAAGAATACTTTTTAGTGATATCCCAATAATGCCTTTTTAGCCAGGTTGCTAAGCCATCCAAACCTGGAAAAAGAACGCGTTCATTAATATTAGATTGGTCAAGCTTATCTCTTACTTCCCATTTTAGATCAGCAGGAATTTCAATTTTAAAGGACCTAACATCCTTTTGAGTTACCCATTCCGATATAACGGCGGAGGGGTCAGACATCATGCTAAAAACAGCATATTGATTGACAATTCGATCATCTATGGAAGGCGGTTCAAAAAATAAAGCATAGGCATCCTTTTTCAGTTGCATGAGTTCGGAAAGGTTTTGAACAGTTCGATCCAGCATTTCGGCTGTAAAAATATGAGAGCCCTCAAGTTGGATAGTTTCTTTCAGGACTGTTGGCAGTTGTTTTTTCGCATCCACATAGTTTATCGCCCAAATAGCACCATCCTGATTGAAATCATTGAAATTTGCTGTTGCAAAGTGTAGCGCTACTAAGGGCGAATAAGTCCAATCCAGTAAGCGAGTAGGAAGTCCGTGATGTTGTGCCACGGCCAACAGATACCAGATTGAAGAGTATCTATGTGTTTTGGAGGAATATTTTTGGAAATTACGCAACAAATGTTTTTCAAGATGCGATTCGCCCAACCGGTTCAGAGTCGTTGACAAATCATAACCTAATCGATCCAGTCCCCGATATACGTAGGATGAGCGAAACCTATTGAGATGAGGGTTATGGGAGTCGAAATACAGCATCTCCTGAAGCTCACTCCAGCTTTGAGGCCGCAATACGCGATGAACGGATGTTTCTCGCTTAGACTCTCCCATTTTAATTTGTTTTGGATTGATGTTCCTTCCATTGATGTTTTAAGTCCTGATATACAGCTTTTGGATCTAGTTGGTCTACCGACGACACTTGATCCACGGCCCGAAGCAAAAACTCATCTTGAAAGCGCCCTTGATCCAAAGCCTCCCGGTAGGGTAGGTCAGGCCGAAAGGTAACCAGAGAGTACTTACTGTGATAATCCGCTGTGGTTTTCTCCAGAACCATTTCCAACGCCCGTTTCTTAGCAAAATTTTCATCATTTACGTGATCCTGCATTTCGTAAAAGTTATCTAATGCCAGATCAGCTATAGCATCTGTATTCACTTTCCGTTCCCTGCTGTACGCCTCAAATAACTCGTTCCAGTTTGTACCGTAGGTTTCTAAATATTGGTCAAAGACATAGACATCTTCAAAAGCACAATTCATACCCTGACCGTAGAAAGGTACTATTGCATGCACTGCATCACCCATCATAAGTACTTTGTCCTTAATATTCCAGGGCGAACATTTAATAGTGCCCAGGGAGGAGGTTGGATTTTCGTGAAATTCCTGGATCAAGTCGGGCATGTGAGGCACAGCATCTGGAAAATAGGTCTCAAAAAATGGCATTATTTTATCGTCATCATTCAAGGCATCAAAGCCCTGAGTACCTTCATAAGCCTGAAATAAGGTCACTGTAAAGCTTTTGTCCAAATTCGGTAGCGCGATCATCATAAATTCATCCCGCGGCCAAATGTGAAGTCCTTCCGGTGAAACAGCGAAACCTCCATTCGGGGTCGGCGGAAACGATAATTCTTTGTATCCGTGAGTGAGAAAAGACTGCTCAAAGTCAAATCGCATTTGATTCGATCGAGCCATGAAACTTTGACGAATAGCTGAGCCGGCACCATCAGTACCAAAAACCCGGTCGTATTGTTTCCTTATGGTTTCTCCCCGGCTATCGCGAAAGTGGAGTTGTGCCTCCTCCGGCTCAAAAGAGGTGCAACTGTGGTTAAAATAGAGGGTGACGTCCGCGTATGATTCAGCCATGTCCAACAAAAGAGCATTTAATCCTGATCGGGATATCGAGTTAATGTGATGGCCATCACGCCCACTATAGAGACTCATTTTTGTTTCCCCTTTCATATCATGGAGTAGTCTTCCCTTCATCGGGAGCATAAGACTACGGACCTTATCTTCGGCACCTACCATTTCGAGTGCCTGCAAGCCTCTGTCAGACAGAGCCAGGTTGATAGATCGACCGGCGCCTAAATCCTGTTTTCGAAGATCTGGCCTACGCTCAAATAAATCCACTTTAAACCCGCGCTGGGCTAATCGTACAGCTAATAAAGTCCCACATAAACCAGCCCCTACGATAGCTAAATGTTCTTTTCCCATAGTAATCTTTATATCTAAATTCAGGATCAAGTAATTAGTTGTCAGCTAGCAACGCTTTTTCAAGTTTTTCCGCAAATAGAGTTCCTTCTTCGAATGTATTATATAGGGGAACCGGAGCGATGCGAATGACATCGGGCTCTCTCCAATCGCTCACAACTCCCATATGGGTCAAAGCCTCAAAGAGAGTTTTATCTCCACCTTTTACACGCAAGCTGAGTTGACAACCTCTGTTTTCTTCTGCTTTTGGGGTGATAATTTCAATCCGATCGCTGGGAATCGATTGAATGCACTTTTCAAAAAACGAAGTCAGTTGTTTTGACTTGTTTCGCAACGATTGGATTCCGACCTCCCCAAAAATGGATAAACTTGCTCTCAAAGCAGCCATGGCTAAAATGGGTGGATTACTTAGCTGCCAGCCTTCCGCTCCGGGTTCGGGCTGAAAGGTATCCGGCATTTTAAAACGAGACCTTTTATCATGCCCCCACCAGCCAGCAAAGCGTGGCAGATCAAAATTTTGGGCGTGGCGATCGTGAACAAAAACGCCCGACATGCCACCCGGTCCGGAGTTGAGGTATTTATAAGTACACCAGGCCGCAAAGTCGGCCCCGGATTCGTGCAATTGGCAATCGATGTTTCCGGCGGCGTGAGCCAGGTCAAATCCCACCACACATCCTTTTTTATGGCCGGCTTTTACAATTTTATGAAGAGGAAATGCCTGACCCGAATAATAATTCACTCCCCCTAAAAGTATAAGTGCCGTTTCATCCCCATGTTGTTCAATAAATTGAAGAAGATCATTTTCTTGGGTATAGGCGTTACCCGGTGATGGGGGGAGCTCTAACAACCCATCTTTGGGGTCTATCCCGTGATACTCCAACTGACTTTTTACCGCGTATTGATCGGAGGGGAAGGCATTTTTTTCGATAATAATTTTAAATCGGTCTGAATCGGGTCGGTAAAATGACACCATCAGTAAGTGCAAATTTACAGTGAGACTGTTCATGACTACGACTTCATGGGGTAGCCCACCCACTATTTCTGCCATTTGTTTCGTTAGAAACTCGTGATATGGCATCCAGGGCTTACGGGCCTCAAAGTGTCCATCCACGCCCAGATTTTTCCAATCCTCTAATTCTTGTTGAATAAATTCTGCTGTCCGTTTGGGTTGCAGCCCTAATGAGTTTCCACAGAGGTAGATTCGATCATCGCCGCTCGGAGTTTTAGGGATGAAAAACGACTCGCGCAGATGCCGGATGGGATCATTTTGGTCGAGTTCCCGTGCTTGCTCGCGAAATGCTTTCATATTCAGGATTTTGCTTCTGTTTTATATTTATCAGTTCGACCGAAATCAGCCATTGTTTTTCCCAGCCATTCTAAGGCTGTTCCATGTAACAATTGATTTTTCACTTGATCCGAAAGCTTCATAGATTCGATAATTTTTCCTGGTACATGTTCACCTAAAGGAAAGGGATAGTCAGAACCGAGTGCAATCCGATCTGCTCCCACGAGGTCGATTAAGTAATGCAGCATTTTCTCGTCATGTACCAGTGAGTCCAGATAGAAATGTCCGAGGTAGTCTTTAGGCGCTTTATGATCGTTGACGGCACATAAATCGGGCCTGACATCGTATCCATGTTGAACCCGACTGACGGTGCCTGGAAACGACCCGCCTCCGTGTGCAAAAGCCACGCGCAGTTTGGGCAGACGCTCAAAAACGCCACCAAAGATCATGGAGCAAATAGCGCGACTGGTTTCCGCCGGCATACCGACTAACCACGGGAGCCAGTATTTTTGCATTTCATTCATACCCATCATATCCCAGGGATGCACGAAAACAGCAGCACCCAATTCTTCAGCGCGCTGGAAAATGGGAAAAAGCTCTTCTGCATCCAAATTGTGTTCATTGACATGGGTGCCAATCTCAACACCACTCAAACCTAATTCATTGATACACCGCTCTAGCTCCTTTATGGCTAAATCGGGCTCTTGCATCGGCAAGGTCCCTAGTCCGGCAAAACGATCGGGATAGTCTCGAACTACCTCTGCAATATGGTCATTAAAATATCTTGAGGTATCATAGGCGTGCTTTCCTTCAGCCCAGTAATGAAATAAGACTGGAATCGGCGACAGGACTTGCACATGCACATCGGTTTCCTTGAGATCCCGGATTCGAGCTTCTGGAGCCCAGCAATTATCCTGTACTTCCCGAAAAAACTCATCGTCGATCATCATATTTGCACAACACGGCTTGTGATGTTCGAGATAAATAAAGCCGCCATAACCAAAGTTGTCCGCCCATTTTGGAATATGTTTGGGCATGATATGGGTATGGATATCTATTTTAAAAGAAGAGGTATCGTTGATCTTCATAGCTATTCGTATTTTATGCAGATATTTTTCGGTTCTGTAAAAAAGTGGAGGGCATGATAGCCGCCTTCTCT
>Ga0209942_1001788_pt1 | contig 11401 bp, 9 predicted proteins | sample SalPonR1_A_D2_MG_FD_185695 | JGI IMG/M metagenome (GOLD analysis project Ga0209942, IMG submission 185695) | Salt pond soil microbial communities from South San Francisco under conditions of wetland restoration - Salt Pond MetaG R1_A_D2_MG... ... | reverse complement strand
CCGGCCGCCCAATTGCGGTGAATGTCATCACTCTCAGGACCTTCGGCCGTCCGGGGGGCGGGCTATGCGGTGCTGCGCCGAGCTTGGCCCTCGTGTCATTACCACTAAAATAGGTATAGAAAGCCACTGTAGATTTTTATTCAGATCAAGATTGTCGTGCATCTGTGACTGAATAGAAGAAAGGTCTGGGCAAAAAGATCAAGTATGGGTCATTTAGAATTCAATGGTAATGACACTAGCGGGCCGCTCACCAGCCTGAGCTGGTGGCGCACCTACTATCCCTAACACAAAGCGTCGACAGCATTTATCGTGCTATTCCTGCTCTGAAGCAATAATAACCAGAACGGGTAGAATGCCTTTCCATCTACTCGATACGATACGCTTACAGAATCAAAGGGGTCGATCGAATCTTCAGTTTTGTTTGGTTTCTCTCCGGAATCAAATACGTAGCCCAGAGAATGGGTGATGCTTCCATTCGGTAGACATACCAAGCTGTACGTCTTCTTCGGAAATCTATGAGGGTAGTGAATTTCGCAGTATATCCACTATAAAGACTCAGAGAAACTCAAATCACACGAATACCAAATCATCCTTTTGGATAAAGTCTACATGCAAAGCAAGAAGACCTCTAAGCGCCTTACATTCGTGAAACTTTATTTTTGAAGCCGGCTATGATTTCTCGTCCTCAGCTTCTCGTAATTTTCGCCGTAGTATTTTACCCACATTACTTTTGGGCAAATCATCCACCCATTCCACTTCCTTCGGTATTTTATACCCCGTTAAATTCTCCCGGCAATAGGCAATCAGTTCTTTTTTATTCAAACTCTTTTCCTTTTTGACGACGAAGACTTTGACCACCTCATTTGATTTGGGGTCCGGGATGCCAATAGCTGCAGCCTCCAACACCTTGGGGTGCATAGCGAGCACATCCTCAATTTCGTTCGGGTAGACATTAAATCCAGAAACGTTGATCATGTCTTTCTTCCGATCTACGATACGGAAAAAGCCGTCATCCATCATTTCACCGATATCTCCGGTGCTAAACCAGCCATCCTTAATGACGTCTGCTGTTTCTTTTGGCCGATTGTAATAGCCTTTCATGACCTGAGGTCCTTTAATCTGGATTTCGCCGGCCTGATTGGGGCCGAGTTTATTTCCTTCTTCATCTACCACGCGCATATCCGTTGAAGGGGCCGGCATCCCAATGGAGCCCAGCCGCTGCCGTCCGTCTATAGGGTTCACAGAAGCAACCGGTGAGGTCTCTGTGAGTCCATAACCCTCTGTGATCTTGCAGCCTGTGACTTTTTCCCATCGTTCTGCCACTGCTTGCTGCACGGCCATACCTCCGCCTACGCAAATTTTGAGTTTCGAAAAGTCCAAGTTCCGGAAAGGCTCGTGATGCAGCATAGCATTGAAGAGCGTATTGACTCCTGTCATCAAACTAATGGGATAGCGCTTGAATTCCTTAACGATCGAATTAAGGTCTCTTGGATTGGTTACGAGCACGCTCAACGCACCTACACTCATCATAGCGAGACAATTGGTGGTAAAGGCAAAAATGTGGTAGAGGGGGAGGGGACAGAGCACCCGCTCAGACTCATCTGTCAATTTAGTCGTTAGTATAGCTTTGATCATCAACATATTGGATACAATATTCTGGTTGGTGAGCATCGCGCCCTTAGCTACACCAGTCGTGCCTCCCGTATATTGATGAAGGATAACTCGATGGGGTCCATCTTCAAAATCCGGCAAAGTAAATCGTTCACCTCCCTTTAGGGCTTCTTGAAAAGAAATGGTATTGTTGAGATCAAATTTTGGAACTAATTTCTTAATGTACCGTACCACAAAGTTGACTATAGTTCCTTTTATCGCACCGAGCATTTCCCCCAGACTGGTGACAATGACAGTGTCGATCTGAGTATCACCAATAATTTTCTCCAAATTGTGCGCGAAATTTTCAGCGATCACAACGGCTTTTACACCGGAGTCTGTAAACTGATGCTTCATTTCCCGTGGGGTGTAGAGTGGATTGGTATTAACTACCACTAAACCTGCTCGCAGAGCACCGAAAAGAGCAATGGGATATTGAAGTAGGTTAGGCATCATCAGACCGATGCGGTCTCCGGGCTTTAATCCCCGGGAACTCAAATAGGCCCCAAAGTCTCTGGACATGGCATCGATTTGCTTATAGCTGAGCTCCTTTCCCATGCACGAAAAGGCTTGTCTATCCTTATAGGTTTTAAGCGCATGATCTATAAAGGAATTGAGATTTTCGTACTTATCTGCATCAATATTGGCTGGTACATCGGCAGTATAATTTTCGAGCCAGGGTTTATCTTGCGCCATCAGTTTTTCAATTTAGTGGTTTTAACAATCTATGCTTTTCTCAGGTCGAGCCTCTGGCTCATTATGAGCCGTGTTTTATTTGTCATGTAAAATAGTAAATTCATAGAAACTTAACAAATGCGGGTTTTCAATGACCTGAATATAGAACTAGTGTCATTACCACTAAATAGGTATCGAAAAGTCGCAGAAGATTTTTGTTTAGATCAAGGCGCGATGAAAGAGTACATTTGAAGAGGCAAGGCGCCCTTTGTCTCTACTCTGTGACTGAAGAGCAACGAAGTTATGAGCAAAAAGATCAAGACTTGGTCTTTGACGAATTTAGTGGTAATGACACTAGACAGAAGAGGGGCTGCTTTTCCTATGAGATGCCGAAGCACTTCTCTTTTGGACAGTTTGCAAAACTCCCTTTTTTAGGCAATCTTGATACTAAAACATGGGGCATGCTGTTTACATAAACTCAAAAAACTGTGCGACCGAAACCAGCTTGATGACACCCGAGATGGGGTTTAGAGGTTCAGAAGATGGGATTCTCTTTGGTCAGAGCAACATATTCATATACTGTCAGGGCTTAAAAAACGGCTTGTTTATAAAAAACAACTTACATTTGATAGGAGAAATAGCTGTCGCAATCATTTAAATTAAGAATATGAAAAGTTTTATTGTTTCTTCAATTCTCTTCTTTTTACTCTGCTCCCTGTCAGCTCAGGAGATTACTTTATCTGGTGAAAAATATGAACAGGAATATAAGACTTTAGATCAGGGAGTGGTGTTGACAGATACCAGCAATTATTGGGAGGGCTTTTCCGAGTTTTACGAACCCTCTCCCCCGGTTTCTTTTTTTTCAGGGGCATTGAGCTTTCAAGAAGTGGATCTGGATGAAATTGGTCTTTTTTTATTTGCTGAGGAGTTAGCTGAAATCTTAATTTTCCCTCTTTATGTAGGTAGTGAAGATTACGATATATGGGAAGTTTCGGCTCATTCTCCTGAAGACACAATAGCAGAAACAGGTCAAATACGAGTGCAGGAAACAGTTACAAGTTTTACTGTAGAGTATAGTAAGGTGGCCTACACGCTGTATAATTTCAACACAGATTCTTTATTGTTTCTCGACATCCAATTCACTTTTCAGGTTCAATTGGATTATGAAAATGACAAGGTCCGCTATCATTTTGGTGAAATTGTGTTAGGACCAGAAGCCGAAACGCAAATGCAAGAACTTTCCATCATATCCGGCATTTTTACGGGTTTCGAATTTTCCGAAGGAGAATTGCAGCTCCCCTTCATTTTTGCAGATGGTGATCCAGCCATGCCAGAATTTTTCGCTGGAGAAGGATTCTTTGAGGAACTTCCGCCGTTCTTCATCGAAGACTTTCCTGAGGAAGGTACCGTTTACGAATTCAGTATGGATGTGATGACCTCTACCGAGGAAGTCTCCGTGTCTGAGACTCTATCTGTTTGGCCTAATCCCGGCTATGACCAGCTCACAATTTCTTATCCTGCCCCTGATTTTAGTTATGAGGTTCGAAACGCTGCCGGAGATTTAGTTCAGGAGGGGAGGGCTCAAAGAACAGCCCGGATCCTAACCGCTAATTGGCCGGCCGGTGTGTACTTTGTTTCCGTGGGGAAAGGCAAGCAAGTGTTAAGTGAACTATGGATTAAATACGAATAGCCTTATCTGATCATTGTAAGGCCACCGAATAGCTGATTTATTTGAATGAAAGAGATCTTTTTGGGGAGATTCTTTTTTCAGGAAATCGAGCAAAACATCTGTTTACTCTCCTTTCGTCTGCACTTAATTCTTTTGCAAAGAAGCCAAATCCGGGAATAGATTATTCCCAGATATTGCTTCGGCCATAATGGATGCTTTGTACTTTAGAATAAGCGTTTGAGGTGCTTTTTGCGTATCATTTATTAAAATCTCTTATTTTATGAAAGCGATCTATGCGTTATTATTTCTATTTATATTGTATCAAAGCTCGCCCGCTCAAAATGTGACCATCTCAGGTGAAAAATACGAAGAACCGTATTCGTCCATAGTGCATGGAATTCAACTGACTCCCAACCATGTAAATTGGCGCCTTATCGAACAAAGGAATTCACTGGCCCGGCCTTTCCCTTTTTTAAATAATCGATTCATAACCACAAGATTAAGTTTGACAGGGGCCAATATTTTGACAGAAAACGACAGGTATTTTTTAAGCACGGTTCCCATAAGCATAGAAAATCGATCAAACCCTCTTCGAGGTTTAGCGGGTAAGACGGATAGCGACACTTTGAGTGTCGGGCAAGTTATCATCTTAGAAACAGACTCTATAATGAGCTTAGAGTTTAGAAATGTAGCGATGGAATTATACAATGTAGAACGGGACAGCTTTTGGTTTTTAGATCTTCGCTTTAATTACAAATATGAAATTGATTTTAGAGAAGATCAGGTTCGCGTTCATTTTGGAGAAACCATAGTAGGTCCATCCGCAGAAGAACAAATCGGGGATCTTTTCATTTTCTCAGCTACCGCTTTTCAGATTTATTCAGAGGGGAGGACATTCCTGTTCGCCGATGGCGATCCGGAATCACCCGAATTTCATTTAGTTTTTGATGAACTACCTGATTATGGACTTTACGCGCTACAATCTATTCCTGAGGAAGGTACTGTTTTCGAATTTAACTTTGCCAATACCACGTCAAATGCGCTTCAAGTTGCAGATCAAAAGATAGAGGTTTACCCTATACCGGGGAAAAATTATTTCCAACTTGCCTTTGGAATGCAGAAGTTCTATTACGAGGTTCACAATATGTCGGGTCAATTGATGACTTCGGGACTTTCCTACGGACAGGCCAAAGTTGAAACTTCAGATTGGATGTCAGGCCTATACCACATTTCAGTAGAAAGTGAAGGATATTCAGCCGAGCAATTGTGGATGAAGGCACAATATTAGAGTATTTTTTGCGCCAGTGCTGTGTAAGGGTGAGGTGCCGCCCTGTCGGTGCCGAAGTCGCGGCCGCGCGCAAGGCAAGGGGCGAAGGGCAGCGCGGTCGGGACCGAGTGAATAACGAGCCCTGGAACATAACGCCCAGCCGACATGGAGGGCTCTGCCCGTTTTGTCGGCTGGGGGCGCCCACCTTCCCCTAAAACATCTTAGATTCTATAGGATTAGGAATTTTATAGAATAAAGTGTACTTTTGCCGCTCGAAATTTATTGTTTAACCCTTAAAATCGATTCTTTAGATGTCAGAAGACAAGAATCAAAACCCAGAGGAGTCACAGGAGACTCCTGAAAATACACCTGCTAACGGCACGCCCGAGAGTGAAAAGGTGGATACTCCTGAAACAGAAACTTCAGCAAAATCGGAAAGCGAAGCGCCTGAAAAGGCTGAAAATCAGCCAGAAAAGACCGAGGCGAGCGACGAGAAAGCTGCGGATGACAAAAAAGAAGCAGCAGAAGACGAAAGCCCGAAGGCTGCTAAAGAGGACGAGAAAGCAGATGAAACTGCTGAGGAAGCCTCCGATGAGGATAAAAAGGAAGAAGAAGAGCCTGCCAAAGAGCCTGAGCCTGAAGTTCCTCACGATGAATTTGATTGGGATACGGGCAATCGCGCCGGCTCCAATTACGAGAAAGATGAGTTTAAGCGAATGGAGAAAGTATACTCCGACACGCTTACGTTCATAGAAGATAATGAAATTGTAAAGGGGAAAGTGACGCGCATCTCTGAAGGTGACGTGGTCCTGGATTTGAACTACAAGTCAAATGGTGTTGTGCCGTTGGCCGAATTTCGGGATAATCCGGATTTAGCTCCGGGTGATACCGTCAGCGTGTATGTAGAACAACTGGAAGATGAAAAGGGACAACTGATATTGTCTCGACGGAAAGCCAAGTTGTTGGGTGCCTGGGATGCCATTGTAGATTCTTACAAGAATGATACCATTATAAAAGGTACAGTAGTTAGTAAGACAAAAGGTGGACTTATTGCCGATTGCGGAGGTTTGGAAACATTCCTGCCGGGATCGCAAATAGATATTAAGCCTATCGTCGATTATGATGCCTATGTGGGTAAGACGATGGAATTTAAGGTAGTAAAGATTAACGAAAGCATTAAGAATGCCGTGGTATCGCACAAGGCCTTGATAGAAAGTGATCTGGCTGAACAACGCGAAGAGATCATAGCGGGTCTGGAAAAAGGACAGGTTCTGGAAGGTACGGTGAAAAACCTTACCGACTTTGGAGCGTTCCTCGATCTGGGTGGTGTCGATGGTTTATTATACATTACAGATATTTCATGGGGACGAATCAGTCACCCGAGCGAGGTTCTTTCCCTCAATGATCAAATCAATGTGGTGGTTCTCGACTTTGATGAGAATAAAAAACGTATTTCTTTGGGTCTGAAGCAGTTGCAGCCACACCCGTGGGATGTGTTGCCAGAAGACATCAAGGAAGGCTCTACGGTCAAAGGAAAGATCGTCAATATCGAGGATTACGGTGCCTTTTTGGAGATTATGCCGGGCGTAGAGGGTTTGATTCACGTATCCGAGGTGTCCTGGAGCAATCAGCCCGTAAATGCGCGTGACTTCTTCGATCTTGGGCAGGAATTTGAGGCGAAGATTGTTACCATAGATTCGGAGGATCGAAAAATGTCACTGTCTATTAAGCAGTTGCAGAAAGATCCGTGGGAAGAAATTGGTATCAAATATCCCGTGAATAGCCGTCATGAAGGTGAAGTGAAAAATTTAACACCTTACGGTGTGTTCGTTGAGTTGGAAGAAGGAATTGGTGGAATGATTCACATTTCCGACCTTTCATGGACGAAGCGATATAACCATCCTTCTGAATTTACCCGTGTGGGTGAAACGATAGAAGTTGTGGTGTTGGAGATCGACAACGAGGACCGTAAAATGTCCTTAGGTCACAAGCAATTGGAAGAAAATCCATGGGATACCTTTGAAAATGTATTCCCAGTGGGCTCTTATCACGATGCGACGATTCTGCGAAAAGATGATCGCGGTGCCATCGTTCAGTTGCCCTATGGATTAGAAGCTTTTGCTCCGATAAAACACATCAAGAAGGAGAATGGACAAATGGCTGAGGTTGATGAGGTCTTGACGATGAAAGTTCTCGAGTTTAATCGCGATGATAAGCGTATATTGGTTTCACACTTGCGATATCTTCAGGATATTAAGCGTGAGGCTGATGATAAAGTAAGAGAAGAGAAGCAAAAAGACCGTGATCAGACGAGAAAGACGATCAAGAAGCAGTCCTCGAGCATTGAACGCTCTACGATGGGCGAGCTCGATGCCTTTTCACAATTGAAGGATCAACTCGAAGGAAAAGAAGGTCAGCAAGAAGAGGAGTAGGTCACTTCGGTTTTTTGAGATTATTGGATTAGGCGAATGGAACCCCGGTTTCATTCGCCTTTTTTGCGTACTAACGGGATAGTTTTTTTTCTCTTGCTTCAACTTCTGCTTCATAATCGTGTTTGTTAAGTGTAAAATATAAATGTGAGTAAAAAGGAAATCAGTATAATCGGAGGTGGTGTAGCCGGGCTTACGGCTGCTGCATCTTTGGCCCGTGACGGGTACAGTGTAAATCTCTTTGATAAAAATCAAATGCCTGGCGGCCGGGCCTCATTGATGAAAGTCGATGGGTATACCTTCGACATGGGGCCGAGCTGGTATTGGATGCCACAGGTATTTGAGGACTTCTTTCAATCTATGGGGTCTTCCGTTGCCGAAGAATATGAACTCGTTCGGCTGGACCCTGCATATAAAGTCTTTTTTGGTCCTGATAATGCTGTGGAAATACCAGCAGATTGGAAGGGATTGAAAGCACTTTTTGAGTCTATGGAGACTGGAGCTTCTGTTCAGCTGGAAAAGTATATGAAAGAGGCTGCTTACAAGTACGAGGTGGGAATGGATGAGTTTGTTTGGAAGCCCGGCAGATCTGTTATGGAATTTGCAGAGTGGAAAGTTATGAAAGCGATGTTTCGCTTGGATATGTTTACTTCGGTGAAAAAACACGTGCGGAAATATTTTAAAGATGAGCGTTTACAGCAAATCATGGAATTTCCGGTTCTTTTTTTAGGAGCTGCTCCAGCGGATACGCCGGCCTTATACAGTTTGATGAATTATGCAGATCTTAAGTTGGGAACCTGGTATCCCAAAGGCGGTATGTATGAGATTTCCCGGGCGATGGCGAGGGTCGCAGAGGCTGTGGGTGTTCAATTTCATTTTGATGCAGAGGTGGAAAAGATCATTGTTCATAATGAGAAGGCCACCGGGCTTCGTTTAAAATCAGGAGAGCGCATTGATTCTGAGGGTATTATTGCTGCTGCCGACTACCATCACGTCGATCAGAATCTGCTTCCCAAGTCTCATCGGCAGTACTCTCCCGGGTATTGGGATAAGCGGAAATTAGCTCCATCAAGTTTATTGTATTACTTAGGCGTTGATGGCGAGATTCCCAATCTTCGGCACCACAATTTATTCTTTGATGAGGATTTTGATGAGCATGCAAGAATCATTTACAAGAGCAAAGAATGGCCAAAGCATCCTTTATTTTACGCTTGCTGTCCCTCTAAGACCGATTCTAGTGTAGCTCCGGAAGGCAAAGAAAACCTTTTTTTGTTGATACCTTTACCTCCAGATCTACCAGATGACGATGAGAAGCGAGAGGAATTATTTGATTTTATGATGGAGAAGTTGGAAAAGTATACCGGATTTGCAGTTCGTGACCACATAGAAGTGAAACGGGCTTTTGCTATGCGAGATTTTAAATCTGCCTATCACTCTTTTAAGGGAAATGCCTATGGATTAGCCAACACGCTGGACCAGACTGCGATATTGAAACCCTCTATGCATCACAAAAGTATAAAGAATCTCTTATTTGCTGGACAGCTAACGACCCCCGGTCCGGGTCTTCCCCCGTCTATAATTTCGGGTCGCCTGGCAGCGATGGAATTGACCAAGCAAATTTGATTAAATAACGAATTAAATTATGATGTCACTTTACGAGTCCGTAAGCCGCGAGTGCAGTAAACACATAACAACCCGTTATAGTACCTCGTTTTCGTTGGGCATTCGCATGTTTAGCCCGAGAATGAGACCCCCGATTTACAGTATTTACGGGTTCGTGCGTTTTGCAGATGAGATTGTGGATACCTTTCACGATAAAGACAAAGCCGAGTTACTGGATGAGTTTTGGAAAGACACGCATAAGGCTATTGATCGTAAGATTAGCCTCAATCCGGTATTGCAAGCTTTTCAGGAGGTTGTACATAACTATAAAATCGAGCGGGAGTTAATCGATGCCTTTCTGCGTAGCATGGAAATGGATTTAGATCACAATCGCTATCATCAGGATCTTTATGAGGAGTATATTTATGGATCGGCAGAAGTCGTCGGCTTAATGTGTCTTCGGGTCTTTTGCGAGGGGGATGAGGAAATGTACCAGTCTTTAAAATCACCCGCCTGCAGTTTGGGGTCTGCTTTCCAAAAAGTTAATTTCTTACGGGATATGAAGTCTGATTTTAAGGAGAGAAAGCGCGTCTATTTCCCCGGAGTGAGTTATCATGATTTTTGTGACGCAGATAAGTCAGCTATAGAATGTGACATTCAGAAAGACTTCGACGCCGCTTATGAGGGAATAAAGCGCCTTCCAAAAGGAGCCCGACTGGGCGTATATGTGGCATATGTGTATTATCAGAATTTACTTCAAAAAATCTCTTCCTCCAATGCCGAGATTATTCGCAAGAAGCGGTTGCGGGTAAATGATAGTAAAAAGATATATTTATTGGTGACTTCCAGTGTCAAGAATCGACTGAATATGATATGAGTTCTGACAAGAAATACATCTTAGGCTGGGGCTTATTGACATTATTTTCAGTAACGATGTTGTGGAGTCAATTGGGGCCGGTCACAGGAGAACTGACCTGGAAATTGGATCAAGTTCAGTATCCTTTGCCCTTCCTGGAAACGGCAAATGCCTATTTGTATTTAATGTTGCTCTCCCTTTTTTTCCCATTTGTACTGTCCTTTGATCGGAGAGTAAACTATGTAAGTTCCTGGAAGTACTTACTATCCGTTTTTTTATGGATTTCGTCACTCTATATTTTGTGGGATGTGATGTTCACCCGTTGGGGAATATGGGAGTTTAACTCTGATTATATTCGAGCTTGGCGTATTTGGGGCTTACCCATAGAAGAGATCAGTTTTTTCTTAGTGGTCCCTTTCGCCTGTATATTTATTTATGAATGTGTGAAGTCATACGAGTTGCGCCGCTATCTGGGCGTGTTGGCGAGTGGGCTCATGCGAATAGTATTGATAGCTGGAGTTGTTTTGGCTTTAGTTCAGTTTGGCGGATACTACACTTCGACCGCCGGGCTTGTTTTATTATTGGCGGGGATTTTTTTGGAGTGGAAGTATACGGAAAGTGAGAAGCAGGATATCTATATAATGCTGTTATTGTCGTACATCCCATTTTTTGTAATTAATGGATTTTTAACGGGCTGGAGCACTTCAGAACCTATAGTTGTATATAATGACGATCAAAACTTACCCTGGCGACTTGGAAGCATACCTATGGATGATGCATTGTATCAGGCAGGCATGATGCTGTGGATGGTATTTATATATGAGGGGGCCAAAAAAAATAAAAAAATATTTTATTTCTTTTAAGGTGTTTTTATCCGGTCAATTCAAAATTAAGTTTGGCGTAGAAGGGATGAAGTCCAAATGGTCTGTTTCAAAAGGCGGTTTCATACAATTGGCAAAAATATTTATATGAAGTTATTTAGGAAAGGGGTTGCGGGTTTCAATAATCTGTTATATATTTGCATTCCCGTTAAACGAAATGGGTTGAATAAATAAAAAAGACATAGCTTAAGAAGCGGTTAGGTGGAGCGAAGCCACAATGTCTTCAATGATCTGCAACGGCAGAGAAGTTCTTTGAACTGTAGGAAGGTAAGGAAAAGAGGAGAGAGAAAGATTTTAATGAGTAGCGTGAGCGAGCGATTGAATTTGCGTTTACGGTTAGTTTTGGATTAGCTGTAAGCGGTATAGATTTTT
>Ga0209942_1001786_pt1 | contig 11407 bp, 7 predicted proteins | sample SalPonR1_A_D2_MG_FD_185695 | JGI IMG/M metagenome (GOLD analysis project Ga0209942, IMG submission 185695) | Salt pond soil microbial communities from South San Francisco under conditions of wetland restoration - Salt Pond MetaG R1_A_D2_MG... ... | reverse complement strand
AAGGATTTATTATTCATTGAAGAAATTATAGGCGTCGGAGAAATTGCCATTTCTGATCACCGTTCTAGTCAACCAAGTTTCGAAGAACTTTCAAAGTTATCTGCTGATACACGAACCGCTGGCATCTTATCAAATAAGGCTGGTATTCTAAATGTACACCTTGGAGACTCTGATAAAGGTTTAAAACCAATAATCGAAATCGTAAATAATACAGAAATTCCTATTACACAGTATCTACCTACGCATATTAACCGTAATGAACAACTTTTTAAAGAAGGTATAGAATATGCTAAGAAAGGTGGTTATATTGATTTTACAACTTCAACAACAAAGCAATTCATAGATGCAGGTGAAGTTGAGGCACCTTTGGCTATAAAAAAAGCCATTGAATCAGGTGTAAAGATTAATCAAATAACCCTTTCTTCAGATGGCCAAGGGTCTTTGCCAGCTTTTGATAGTACTGGAAATTTTACTGGTCTAGCAGTTGGCACATCAATGTCTTTATATAATGCTTTTAAAAAAGCTATAAAGGTTTATGACGTTTCTATTGAAGAGGCTTTAATGACTATAACTAAAAATCCAGCTGATATATTAAAGTTAACAAATAAAGGTGAAATAAAGGTAAATTTAGATGCAGACTTAGTACTTTTAGACGATGAGTTAAACATTCAATATGTCATTGCTAATGGAAAAATTATGATGGAAAAAAATATAATGATTCAAAAAGGCACTTTTGAATAAAGATGGGAGTAAGTTATGAAAAAAGTACAATTAATTGCAGGTTCTTATGAAACAATTGATGCTTTAAAGAAGCAAATTTTTACTTTCTTACCAGAAACATTAATAGATTTGACGTGTCACTCAACTGTACATGAAAGTAATTTTATGATTAATGATTGTGATCTTGTAATTTTTTCATCTGATCTTGTTTATGAAGAAACCCTTGCCCTTGTTAAACTCAACTCAACTGTTGACAAAATCATTGGCAAGAGAACTTTAAATTTTGATTATCTACAAGATATTATTTCTATTCCAAAAGATAGTAAGGTACTACTAGTGAATGACCTAGAAGAAACATCTAAAGAACTAATAAAAAATTTAAAAACCCTTGGACTAAATCATTTAAAGTATATACCTTATTATCCTACAATAGGTGTAGAAGATAATGCTATTAAATATGCCATTACACCTGGGGAAGAAAAATATGTTCCTAATTACATTCAAGAAACTATCAACATTGGCCCCCGACTATTTGATTTTACGACTATTGCAAAGATCCTAAATTATTTTGATTTTTTAGACCAAGCAAATTGTATTTTCAGCGATAATTATCTTCATAAACTTATTAATATAAGTAAAAATTTAGCGCTTAAAAAAACCGAAACTGAAATTTTAAAAAATGATTTAAAAAATATTCTTGATGGTTTTAAGGAAGGCCTACTAGCCTTCAACCTAAATGGACATGTGACTTTGATTAATAATAATTTAAAAAAACTTCTTAAAATTAGACATAAAAACACTAAGAATATTCATCTAAAAGAGTTAATCTATAATAAAAAACTCCTATCATATTTATTGAATGAACAAGTAAGTACTCCTTTCCTACTATCCCTTGAGGGACAAGAAGTTTTCGTTCAAAAAATTAATTCTAATGAAAGTAATAATACTGTAGTGAGTTTTAAATATGATCATCAGTTACCATTAGGAACACAGAATACAAAAGAATTGTCAAAAGGCTACTCAGCTAAGTATCGATTTGAAAATATTATTGGTGAAAGCAACGAAATAATGAAAGCTAAAAAAATTGCTAAAAGATTAGCACCTTCAGATATAACTATTTTGATTGAGGGGGATAGCGGTACGGGTAAAGAGTTATTTGCTAGTGCCATTCATAACCATTCATCAAGAGGTTCAGAGAAATTCTTGGCAATTAACTTTTCAGCTCTTCCTGATGATTTAATTGAATCAGAATTATTTGGATATGTTGATGGTGCTTTTACCGGTGCTAAAAAAAATGGTAAAAAGGGTCTTTTTGAAGAAGCTGATGGCGGGACTATTTTTCTTGATGAGATTGGTGATGTATCCTTAAAAGTGCAAACCAGATTGTTAAGAGTTCTTGAAGAAAAAGAGATCATGCCAATTGGTAGTAATAGGATCATTCCTATAAATGTAAGGGTTATTGCTGCTACAAACAAAGACTTAGAACAAAGAGTTTCTAATAATGAGTTTAGAAAAGATTTGTATTATCGATTGAAAATGGGCTATATCCATCTACCTAGTCTAAAAGAAAGAAAAAATGATATAGGTCCACTGGCAAAGCATTTAATTGATCAATCTACAGTTAATTCGATAAATTTATCTGAAGATGTAATAGATTTCTTTAGAGATTATGATTGGCCAGGTAACATCCGAGAGTTAAAGAATATCATAACTTATATGATTGCTTATACTGATAAAAGTTTTTTAACTCTTGAAGATCTTCCTCAAAAATATTATTTTAAAGAAATTGATCAAAAAGATAATTCTGTACCTAATACAATTGATTACCAATTAGATCGCAATGAAATCTATATTCTGAACTGTATTAGTGAACTAATTAATACTGGTATTAAGCCTTCTCGGAAAAAAATATCTATAAAAAGTGAAACAGACGGATTTTCCTTAAGTGTTAATCAAGTCAGACGAATCTTGAACGAATTAGAAGAGTTAGACCTCATTATTAAAAGAAAAGGTAGATATGGTACAAATATTACTCAAAAAGGACTCAAAGTTATTGGGCTTTAATGGTTGTAATTGGTTGTTGTTAATCAACCAATTACAACCATTATTTTTATATTCACCCCACTAATGTCATAGATGTTTAAATTTTCTGATTATTCTATTTGGTACAATCCTTGCATTATATATTAGTAAGTCAATTAATATTAATGAGGAGGAAATTATATGTCAAATGAAAAAAAAGCGGTTAAAAGTAAATCGCTCAACAAAAAATGGCAAATGCCGGATACTTATGTTATTATTTTCTTTGTTGTACTTTTCGCAGCACTATTAACTTATTTAATTCCTATGGGTTCATTCGAAATGGAAGATGTTACCTATATGAGCGGTGGTTCAGAAAGTACACGATCAGTTCCAATTGCTGATAGTTTCGATTATGTAAGAGATGAATCTGGTGCACCAGTAACAGACGGCGTTAGTTTTTTTGAACCCTACGGTGGTTTAGGTTTTAGTAACTATGTCTTCGAAGGACTTGTTAGTGGTAGTAAATGGGGTTCAGCAGTTGGTGTAGTAGCTTTCATATTAGTTATTGGTGGAGCATTTGGTATTATTTTAAAAACTAATGCTGTAGAGGCAGGAATCTTTAAACTAATAGACATCATGAAAGATCGCAAGATTCTGCTATTACCCCTTCTCTTTTTCCTCTTTAGTGCAGGTGGTGCAATATTTGGTATGGGGGAGGAAGCTTTGGCTTTTGCAATGATTATTATTCCTATAGTTGTCGCTTTAGGGTATGATTCAATTACTGGTATATTTATTACTTATATTGCCACACAAATTGGATTTGCGACAAGTTGGATGAATCCATTTAGCGTTGCAATTGCACAGGGTGTCTCTGGTATTCCTGTACTTTCTGGTACACCCTTTAGATTAGTTATGTGGGTATTCTTTACCATCCTTGGTATCCTGTATACTATACGATATGCTAAAAAAGTTGAAAAAGATCCTACAAGTTCAATTGCTTATGAAACAGATGCATACTTTAGAGACGATATTGAAGAAAAACGTGAAATGAATATTGATTTTAGTTTAGGTCATAAACTTGTCCTTTTAACGATAGTTGCTGGGATTGGCTGGATCGTATGGGGCGTTGTACAACATGCTTATTACTTACCTGAGATTGCCACTCAATTCTTTTTAATGGGATTAGTTGCAGGAATTATCGGCGTTGTGTTTAAACTTGATGGTATGAGAGTTAATGATATAGCTGATGGTTTTAGAGATGGTGCAAAAGACTTATTAGGTGCAGCATTAGTTGTTGGTATGGCAAAAGGCATCGTATTAATTCTTGGTGGTACTGATGCTGGTTCAGCTTCAGTTCTAAATACTATACTTAACTTCATAGCACAAGGATTGGGCGATTTGCCAACTGTTGTATCTGCATGGTTCATGTATGTATTCCAATCAGTTTTTAACTTCTTCGTTGTTTCTGGTTCAGGACAAGCAGCATTAACAATGCCTATCATGGCACCACTAGCGGATTTAGTTGGTGTAACTCGACAAGTAGCAGTTTTAGCATTCCAATTAGGTGATGGTTTTACAAATATGATCGTTCCTACTTCAGGCGTTTTAATGGGTGTATTAGGTATTGCTAAATTAGACTGGGGAAAATGGTTTAAATTTCAATTAAAGTTCCAAGCACTCTTAGCTACATTTGGTAGTATATTTATAGTTATTGCTGTATTAATAGGATTTAATTAAAAATAGACATAATTGAAGCAGGGATTTTATTCCCTGCTTTTTTCATTACCATTATAGATTTTTACTAAGATCTTTTTCATTTCTTCTCTATTCATTTCTACTGGATTCCCCCTAGTTGAACCTTTTAAAGAATTATCAATTAATAAATCTAGATTTTCTCTAAATACATCTTCTGCAAGTCCTAAAGCTTTAAAACTCTTTGGAATGCTTAACTCTTTATTTAACGCTTTAATTTCATCGATAACATTATCAACATCTAAAACACGTGATAAATAATCAATTTTTTCTTGAACCCTTGGATCCTTGGAATTGTATTCCAATACATATGGTAAGCAGATACCATTTAATAAACCATGACCAAAATCAAACATGCCACCAAAAGCATGAGAAATACCATGTGCCATACCGAGTCCAACATTTTGGAAAGCCATACCAGCTAAAGCCTGGTAATTATGAACTTTTTCTCTTGATTCGATATTACCTGTATGGTAGGATTCTCTTAAATGTTTTAAAAGTCCCTCAATAGCACCTTTAGCCATAGCTTCAGTGAAATCATCTAAGTTGTGGTTTATATAGCACTCAAGGGCATGAGTTAAAGCGTCTAATCCCGTTTCAGCGACTATATTCTTGGGCATGGATAATGTTAATCTAGAGTCTAGTATTGCCATGTCAGGTATAAACCCAATAGATTTTAAACCTATTTTTAGGTCTAAATCATTAAAGGTAATAACAGCAGCCTTTGTTACCTCTGTACCAGTACCAGATGTTGATGGTATGGCAATAAAATCAGTTTTTCTTTTATAATTTGAAATATCCTTTTTTAATACATTTTTAAAATTTAGGGATTCGTAATCATAAAATAAAGTCATTACTTTTGCTGCATCTATTGGCGAACCGCCACCGATACCAAGAACAAGATCCGGTTCAAAATCTTTCATTTCAATAACACCTTTGTCAACAATTGTTGTATCTGGATTTTTTTTAATACCTGAAAATATCTTAATTTTTTTATTTGAAAAAATATTTTCTATCTCTTTTATACTACCATTTTTAAAGGCAGAGCTACCACCTGTGACTATGAATATTCTTTCGTAATTTAGTGTCTTCATATAATTAATAGCATTCTTTCCAGTAACTAATTGGTCACCATAAAATTTTAGTGCTTTCATTATTCATCTCCTTAGTTTTCACCTTCTTCAATATAATTATTGAATATTTCTAGTTTGTCATCAAGATCATTAGCTTTGGAAAATCCTAATCTAAAATCAGCACCTTCAGAGGCTTTATTTGAATAATTACTGAAAATAATTTTGTTTTCAATAGCTAACTTATCTACCATATATTCAGCACTTAATTTATTCATAATAATCAAATCAACATTTTCTTTTAATAATTGTTCTATTAAAATTTCTTCACTAGAATATTCATTCTTTTTAATTCTGTTATTTTGGTCAAAAGCATTAAAATATTTATAATCTGTTAAATAGCCAACAGTATACCCTTCAATAGCCTTTAATGTATTAATTGAAAAGTTATTAGTCGATTTATACAAAAATACATATTCACTATAAGTACGATAAGGCTCAGAAAAATCCATGATTGATTCTCTCTCTTTGTTGTATGAAATAGACGGCACAACATCTACAGCACCCGTCTTAAGCATTTCTAAAGACATATCCCACGAACAAATGAGAAACTTCAAATCAATATCCGTATTTTTATAGGCATCTTTAATTACCTGCACATCTATTCCTGACAAATTACTATTTTCAAATGTTATATAAGGTGCATAAGGACTAGAAGCAATTACAAGAGTATTCTGAGATCTGGTAAGATCATAGAAGTTAAAACTTTCATGTTCAAGGGTATCAATTCTTTTGTTAAGTTTCGAAAGGGCACCTTTTTCTTCTTGAATACTGTTTGTAATGCTTTGAACATTTCTTACAACTTCATTCACTGCCGAGGAAAGTTCCGATAATAAATTATTAGTTGCATCTAGTATTTGATCCGTTTCCTCAGATACCTTACTGCTCTCTTCTGTAATTTCTAAAACATTTTTAAATATTTTCTCAACATCATTCAATTGTTTAAAGCTTTTTTCTATAGATGAAACTGCTTGAACAATTAAATTGCCAATACTTCCTAAGTCATTTTGAGTGTTTTCAGAAATACTTGCCATGGATTGGATGCGGCCGGTTAATTTTTCTGCAATGCCTTCTGTCTCAGTAGCTAGCTTTCTAATTTCGTCAGCAACCACTGCAAAACCTCTCCCATGTTCACCTGCTCTCGCCGCCTCAATAGAAGCATTTAATGCTAAAAGATTTGTTTGAGAACTAATTTTTAATACATCATCAACCATAGCTTTTGATTCATTTGTTGCCTGGTCTAACTCTTCAACATTAGAATTTATAGCACCAATTTTTTCAGTTACTTGCCTAATTTGCTGTATATCTTCATTTGCAGTTTCTCTATAGTCTAACAGAACATCATAAGACTTTGTATTTCCTTCTTTAATTTTTATAATTGATTTCAAATTTTTTTCAAATCCATCGGATAATTTTGAGAAATACTCTTCAAAATCTATAAAACTAGCTAACTGTTCTTCGGTAATCGCCGATGTATCCACTAAATTTTCCATAATTTCATCAAGTGCAATGAATGTTTTATCCATTAAAAAAGAAAACTTTGTTATTGAGTCAATAAAAACCCTTGAGTGGTTTTTAACTTTCTCAAAATACTCATCTTGATTCCTCTCATCATCCACTATATTCTTTTCTTCAAGTTTCTTCTGTGACTTATTCTGAAATAATTTAAACATGAATGGTTCCCCCTTCATTCATCTGATACTTCTATAACTCACTAAACACATTATATCACAATGCATTTAGGATAGAAGTTTAATTTTGATTGGTATAAACAAAGCCGAAAGCTTAGCTTTCGGCATCATTATTAAGGCAATTCTATTATCTGGTTTTCAAATATTAAATTTGGGTCTTCTAAGTTGTTAAACTCTACTATTTTATCAACTGTTGTCTCATGTGCTTGTGCAATTTTCCATAAAACATCATTTTCTTGAACTCTATATTCAGTCATTTTAACTTTAGATTCTACTGAATTTCCAATAATTATATTAATAGGTTTTATATTTAGAATAACATTTTTAAATGAATATAAATCTGCTGCGCCACTTTGACTCCAGTAACCTTCTGTATCTGTTGATTTACTAAATTCAAATTCATAACCTGTTGAACTGTCATTAAAGAGATATGTTTTTACTCTATCTGAAGCTTCGTTGTCTATCAAATTATAGGCTATCATATGTTTCAACGAACTATCAGCATCTACAGCTCCACTTATTACAGGATTTTCTCTGCTAAAATACTCATAACCAATTGTTGTGTATTTACTATCATCCATTTCGAAAGAATCATCATTTAAATTGAATGCATCATTTGGTTCTAAATAACTGATACGAATACCTCTGTATTCCTTATTTTCTTTAATGGCTTCCCTTAAATCAACAACTACCACACCATTTTCACCTTTTACAGAAAGTTTATTATCTTCTGATGTATATATTAAAGCAGTATTTTCTTCTATTCCAAAATTTATTGGATATTCTTCTTTATGTTCATACCCAGTGACGATTAATCTCCCCAGTCTACCTTTTCGATCAAAATGTTGATCTATGATCCCTTCTTTAAAGAAGCCGAGTCCCTTTGTTATAACCAATCCCCCTTGGTCCTGATAATCTAACGTCGAATCATCAAATTCATCTGTGTGACCAAGAGTTAAAGCACCATAACTGTCACCACCAGCAATCATAATTTCACTCATAATAGCAGCCCCAGCAGATGTACCACCGATGACGCCTCCCTTTTGATAGACTGACCATATACTTTCAAGAACAGGTGTATTATTGCCTGAATTATCTAATAAAGCTTGAGTAATTCTTAATTGGTCACCACCAACAAACCAGATACCTGTATATTCTTTTATTTCACTGGCAAGTATCTCATCAGATGCATTATTATACCAAGATGATTCATCAATTTCATCTGTTCGACTATCGTCTTTAATGGCAATTGGTATCAACTTTACCTGGCTCTCTGATAAACCCCTTGATGTCATATCTTCAATGAATAACTGAGTATATTTGTGGGGACTACCACTGGCAACTGGTATAATGCCAATCTTAGCCTTTTCTGTTCCGCCAGCCAATCGAATAAATTCTTCATATACAGCATCGTTGTCCCCTCTTAAAGCACCCCCAACCATTAATAAACTTCCTTCTTCCAAATTAGCAAATGAAAAACTAGTGAATAATAAAACTAAAACTAAACTAATAAATAAATATTTTTTCATGGTCCCCCTCCTATTATACAAATTCCACTACTTAATTAATATTGCAATTTTTATACCATCAAATATGTCATTTTAAAGGAGAATTTCTCATAAATAATAAAATAGTGGTGATTATAGGTTTTTGAAGCCACCTATAGTCACCACTAGTAACCATGAATAGAGGTCTAGTTAGAAAAGCCTAAATTAAAAGCTTTATAGTTTAATTGAATAGCTTTTTCTGGAACAAAATCTTTAATGGATTCTCGCCAATACTCCTCGTCAATTTTAAACTCATCGGATAACAATGCTTTTGCTAACATACCAATTAAAATAACATTTGCTATTTTTTCATTTCCAATTCTTACTGCTTCCTTTGCTGCATTAATTGAAAGAATCTGATATTCTTCATTTAATGCTTCTATAGCTTCTGATGGATAATCTTCAACCTCCTGTTGAACTAGTACAGGATTAATATGCTTTTCATTTAATAAAATTTTTCCCTGTTCTTTCAACATATGATGCCATCTTAAGGCCTCCAAAGGCTCCATTGCTAATAAGTAGTCACCCTGACCTTCTCGTATATTAGGTGAATAAACTTTGTCTCCAATCCTAACATTTCCCCAAACCATACCACCTCTTTGAGATAAACCAACCACATCATTACTTTTTACTTCATAACCAGCTTTTAATGCGGCTTCACAAATTATATCAGTCATTAATACTAAACCTTGACCACCCATACCAGATAACAGTATATTTTTATTCATCTTCAACCTCCAGTTCAGTAGAAAGTTTAATTGCATTTACAGGACATACTTGTGCACAAACGCTACAACCGACGCACATATCTTGATCAATAGAAGACTTCAATTTATCAATATTATGATACTTTTTCATTTCTAATGGTGGACAACCAGTATGAATACAGTTGCGACAGCCAATACAAACAGTTGGATCAACATAGTAATAAGGTTTATTTAATTTATATTTTAAAGCGCAAGGACCATTTAAGACAAATATTGAAATACCTTTTTTTCCAATTGCATTATTTATTTTTTCTTTCGCTTTTTTATAATTGTATTGATTTATTTCTTCAACCTCTTCAAAACCAATTGTTTCCAGAAGATCTTTTATACTCACTTTTAGATCATTTTTTGAATTAAAACGTCCTGAGCTACCATTGTGCTGGCCACCAGTCATTGCAGTTGTACGATTATCTAAAATCAAGAACGTTACATTTTCTTCACCATCTGATTGATGAAGCAAATTAATAAATGATGGAATGCCTGAATGAAAAAAGGTCCCATCTCCAATAACACTAACAATTGGTTTATCATTATTTTTTCTAGATTTAATCAATCCTTTTGTAATACCAACACTAGCACCCATGCTTATAATTGAATTTGACTGCTCAAATGGCGGTAATGCTGCAAGTGAGTAGCAGCCAATATCTCCAATAACTAAATCAGCTTTTGATTTTTTTACAATATCAAAAGTACTTCTATGAGGACAACCAGTACAGAATACAGGATGTCTCGCAACAACAGGTTCAGATTCAATTGTCTTCTGATTAATTTTATTAATAACAGCTGCCCCTTCAAGACCTTTCTCTATAGCTTCTATACTTAATTCTCCAGTTAGAGAAAAATACTCTTTTCCTTTACAAACAACTCCCATAAGTTTTAATTCATTTTCAATAAAAGGTGTCATTTCTTCAATGACGATTACTTCGTCATAATCAGCAGTAATTTCTATAGCTCTTTTCTTAGAAATTGGATAAATTAGTCCTAATTTCCATATACTTACATCTAAATCTAATTCTTTTAAATTTTCATATAAGAGACCGGAAGTAATAATCAGAACGCCTTTGTCTTCAGTGGGCTCATATATATTTAATGAAGTATCATAAGCATAAGCTTCAACGGCCTCTAGCCTATCTTTCATATAAGTTTGTTGCGATTTTGCATTTGACGGTATCATACAGTATTTTTCTGGTTTTTTTTCCATACCAGGTATATCATATTCAACTCGGTCATTTAAAGTAACAATACTTCTGCTATGACATAATCTTGAAGTGATTCTAAGCATCATGGGTATATTATACTTTGAACTTAAATCTAAAGCTTTTTTTGTAAACTCAAGTGCTTCTTGACTATTACTCGGATCAACTATTGCCATATTTGCAAATTTACCTAGGTTTCTATTGTCTTGTTCATTTTGAGAACTGGACAGCCCCGGATCATCTCCAGTTACCAGTAAGAATGGTCCCTGAGTTGGTATTTCAGTAAATGCCATTAAAGGGTCTAAACTAATATTTAGACCAACATGTTTCATTGCCACCATTGCTCTAGCACCGTTAAACGAAGCACCTATAGCAACTTCTAAAGCAACCTTTTCATTCGTAGAAAACTCAGAATAAATCTCGTCATACTGATTCACAGCACTTAAAATGCCAACAGTAGGCGATCCAGGGTAACTAGAAGCTAATACACCTCCTGCTTCATAAAAACCTCGTGCAATTGCCTCATTGCCTGTCATCATCATCTTTTTCATTACTTCCCCCCCAAGCTATTCTATCTATAAT
>Ga0209942_1001785_pt1 | contig 11408 bp, 13 predicted proteins | sample SalPonR1_A_D2_MG_FD_185695 | JGI IMG/M metagenome (GOLD analysis project Ga0209942, IMG submission 185695) | Salt pond soil microbial communities from South San Francisco under conditions of wetland restoration - Salt Pond MetaG R1_A_D2_MG... ... | reverse complement strand
TCCAATATAAAGCTGTGTGATTGAGTGGCTGAACACCCATGTGAGATAAACTTCGCCGAAATGCGGAATGACAGCTCTATGTTGACGCCTGCCTTGTCTGACCATGTCATCAAACGCCGTCACTTTTGCTCTTTCAGCCCAAGGCCTTAACTGAGGCCCTCCCTGAGCGGACCAGTCACGCTGCTCCAAGAACCCATCATATCCGTGCTTGGCCTCATAGAGATGGCATTCAGTTGGATGGAGGCCATCAAATTTGACGCCAGAGAATTGCCAGCCACCAATTTGGTTCGCACTGGGGACATAAAGATGCCATGGACAGACAAAGTGCTGATAAGCGGCGGCGTTTAACTTGGTCGCGCGCGATCTTGAAGCTTCATCTGGGCCGTGGATGTTTTCGATGACAGGGGGTCCCATGTCCCGTGCCGCGCATTGGGGACAGGTCTCACACTGCGGATCGTCTTCGAGCTTTGTAACGCCTTCGGTTTCTGTTTGTCCGTCCGGCGTGGTCTCAGGCTCTGTCCGGGTTTCTGTTTCGCCGTCACGGGGTGGTGCAAAAGTCTGCGGAAGACGCGATGCGGTGGGTCGGAAGACGCGGTGCATTCGGCATCTGCGCCTGATGGATAGCGTCCCGCAGAAGACGCGACTGCGCTTGCCATTCGCGGCGGTGTCGTGCCGTGTTTTGCCATGCGCTTCTGCCGGCATCTGTGCGCACAAGCGCGACGGACGGGTCGCTTTGTTACCACACTGCATCTTCGATTGGCGCCCCCCTTCAGATCCACCCGCCGCGTGACATCAGGCCCATCGCCTCCAGCTGTCGCCAGCCGGTGATCCGGGTCGAGGCGTCGCACCACAGGTCCGGGTCCCCGCTCAGCGCGTCGTAATAGCCCTCGTAAAGTTGGCTGTTGGCAAAATGCTCCTGCCGCGCCTTTTCCTCGGCAGACCGCTCCACGACCGTGTTCAGGAACTTGCTGTGCAAAAGCACACCCGAGGTCAGTTCCCCGCCATCCGGGTCATAGACGTGGTTCAACCGCCGGGGCAGAAGCGAATGCGCGGAACTGACATAGGCATAGCGCCGGTTCCATTTGACCAGCGGCACCTTGCCCATGGTGGGCGCGCGGCGCGGATCACCGGCAAAGAACATTCGCGCGCGGGGGCCGCCCTGTATCCACAGGTTCTGCAAGTCCGGCTTGCAGCGCATCGTGTAATTTCCGCCATCGAACCAGCACAGCCGCTCGAACGGATCATCCCCCGCCCGATAGGGATGCACCGAGAGCCGTCCCTTGGGATACATGTCCAGCATCAGCGCCCCGAACGAGGCCCGCCCCTGCCCCTCCAGCCAGTCGCACAGCGCAGGCAGGGGCCGGGTTTCGTGATAGGGATAGAGCAGGCATTCATCGGCATCGAGCGTCAGGCACCAATGGCCATGCCCGTGCCGCATCTGCAACCAAGTCAGCCAATCGACACCAAAGCGCGACAGCCGGTAACTCTGCGCCGTACCCCAGAGCGAGACATCGGGCTGCGCGGCCAGATAGTCGCGCGTGCCGTCGGTGCTGGCATTCTCGACGATCAGGAAATGCCGTACCCCGAGGCGACGATGGTGGTCGAGGAAATAGGGCAGCCGCAGCGCCTCGTTGCGCACGGTGCTGAAACACAGGATATCGCGAGGCCCGATCTGCGCAGTCCGGTCGGTGACCGCGTGCAACTGCCGACGCTTGCGGAAACTGCGCCAGAGCAGGCGGCGGCGTTTCCACCGCAGGCGATAGGCCATCGCCATGTCCCGTATCCCGTCACCTCTGCCCATGCGGCCCTCTTGATCCCCATCCGGCAGGGTCGGTGCTATTTCGCGTAATGTCCAGACTGATGCCAACGCCAGGCATCGCCGATCATCTGCGCCAGCGTCGAGCGGGTGGGCCGCCAGCCGAGGTCCGCCTCGGCACGGGTCGAGCCCGAGACGAGGCGCGTGCAATCACCGGGGCGGCGCGGCCCCTCGACGATCGGCACGGCGCGATTGGTCACCGCCGCCGATTGCTCGATCACCTCGCGCACCGAAAACCCGGTGCCGGTACCAAGGTTGAAGACCCGGCTCTCGCGCCCCTCCTCCAGCCATTTCAGCCCCAGCACATGCGCCTCCACGAGATCACAGACATGCACGTAGTCGCGGATGCAGGTGCCGTCGGGCGTATCGTAATCGGTGCCAAAGATCGTCAGCGCATCACGCTTGCCGTCGATCGCATCCAGCATCAGCGGGATGAGATGCGTCTCGGGCTGATGAAATTCGCCCACCTCGGTGTCGGGGTCCGCCCCCGCCACATTGAAATAGCGAAAGATCACGTGGCGCAGGCCATGCGCGGCCTCGAAATCGCGCAGCATGTCCTCGATCGCGCGTTTCGATGCGCCATAGGCGTTGATCGGATGCTGCGCGCATCCTTCATCGAGCAGCACGTTGTCCTGATCGCCGTAGGTGGCACAGGTCGACGAAAAGACGACGTCCAGACATCCTGCCGCCACCGCCGCCTGCATCAGGCTAAGCGACCCGGCGACGTTGTTGTGCCAGTAGAGCCCCGGCTCGCGCATGCTCTCACCGACCTGGCTCAGGGCGGCGAAATGCATCACCGCCTGCGGCTGATAGGCGGCAAAGATCTGGTCGAGCCGGGCGCGGTCCGTCAGACAGCCCTGCTCGAACGGGCCAAACTTGACCGCGTCCTCCCATCCCGTGCTCAGATTGTCGTATGTGACGGGGGTATAGCCCGCGCGGCTTAGCGCCTTGCAGGCATGGCTGCCGATATAGCCCGCCCCGCCGGTGACCAGAACATTCGTCAAAATCTGCTCCCGTGCGGCTGTCTACTGCGCGGCTTTTTCGGCATGAACCATGTCCGAGATGTAATTCCACAGGTCGTCGCGCAGGTCGTCGCGGGCGAGGGCGAAGGCCACCGTGGCCTGCAGGAACCCCGCCTTCGAGCCGCAATCGAAGCGTTGCCCGCGAAAGCGGAAGCCATGCACCTCCTCGCCGTCCCCGCGCGCCGCGTCGATGGCGTCGGTCAGCTGGATCTCGCCCCCCGCACCGGTCTGTTTCTTGTTCAGCTTCTGCAGCACCGTGGGCGTCAGGATATACCGTCCGATCACCGCAAGGTTCGACGGCGCGCTGCCCGGTTCGGGCTTTTCCACCATGCCCTGGGTCGAGACGATGCTGCCCATGTCCTCTTTCACGTCGAGGATACCGTAGGATTGCGTGGCCGCGTCCGGCACCTCCATCGCCGCGACCATGTTGCTCTGGGTCTCCTCGAACGCCTCGACCATCTGTTGCAGGCAGGGCTTGTCGGCGGCGATCACGTCATCGGGCAGGATCACGGCAAAGGGCTCGTTGGCGATGAAACGCCGCGCGCACCAAACCGCGTGACCAAGGCCAAGCGGCTTGTGCTGGCGCATGTAGGCGATTTCACCGCTGTCCATGTTGGTGGCCTTGAGGATTTCCAGCAGCTCGTCCTTGCCCTTGCGGCGCAATTCCTGCTCCAGCTGCGGGGCGTTGTCGAAATAATCCTCCAGCGCGCTCTTGCCGCGCGAGGTGACGAAGATGAACTCCTTGATCCCCGCCGCGCGCGCCTCGTCGATGGCGTATTGCACCAGCGGGCGGTCCACCAGCGTCATGATTTCCTTGGGCACCGATTTCGTCGCCGGCAGGAACCGTGTCCCCAGACCCGCAACAGGAAAAATCGCTTTTCTGACTTTGCGTTTCACTTTGTACTCCATCGCAATGGGTTATCAGTCGGGCGAAACGGCGCGGGCGCGAAACAAAAGCACGTGTTAACCTGCTGAGTCTTCACTGCGGATCGTTTGATCCAAATCCAGCTCATCTTGAAGCGTTTCAATCTCGGCTTTCAGGGCTTCGTATTCGGTGATCTTTCGCGCGAGAAAGCGGCGCGTGATGGCGGCTTTGCGTGCCATGCCCTTGGGGGTCAGAACGTAGGCATAGCGTCGTTTGTCGCGCGCGGCGGAGAATTTTCCGAGCTTGATAAGACCCTTTTCAAGCAGCGCGTTCAGCACGTAATTTGTGCGGCCCAGTGCAATGCCAAGCTTCGCGGCAAGTTCGCGTTGGCTGATCTCCGGATTCTGCTCCAGAATACGCAACACCCGGAAATGAACGTCTTCTTCGACAGGCCTTGTCATGACGTCACAGAGCGTTTGCGATCTCTTGACCTGCGTGGCTTCAATGCAGGTGGTGTGAGCATGTGATGCGAACGGCGTCCGCACTGCAACGCGAATCGTGCGACTGCAGCAAGTGCCTGAAAAGGCTCTGTTTTTGTGATAGCCGTAGCCATGCTGCGATAAGCATTAGCGCATAGAGGGCTAATGTGAAAGGAAAGAAGGTTGGCCATAGGAATGACTTGTGGGGATCAATTCGGGCAAGCGCGTCCCAGACTTTGGATCGGGGTTGTGACAGTCTGTTTCGCCCGCACAAAACATGAGCAGGTTGTCGCCATTGTCCCAATTCTTTAACTGCAGTGACACATTATTCGCCATGATGCTGTTGCATGGCCTGCGATTCTCGTTCATTTCTGAACAAAATAGGATTTTTGTTAACCATGCTCTCTCTGCGCTCCGATCATTTTGTCGCTGCTGACTGGCATCTCTTGCTGTGCAAGCCGAACCAGAACCATATTGCCTGTCATAATCTGTCGCGCATGGGCTTTGATGTTTTCATGCCGTTGCACAGGGTCGAGCGGCGTCGGCGTGGACGGATGCGGTGGGAAAGCGCGCCGGTGTTCAAGGGCTATGTCTTTGTCAGCGCAGGGCAGGGGGGAGGTCAGTGGCACAAAATTCGCTCTACACCGGGTGTTGCGCAGTTGATCGGCTTTGGTGGCGGGGCTCCGGCGCGGGTGCCCGCAGGCGTTGTCGCAGGGCTGATGGAGCGTTGCGACGCCAATGGCCTGCTGCAGGCAGACAAGGATTTCGTGACGGGGGAGCGCATCCGCATCACCAGCGGACCCTTCGCGGATTTCGTGGCCACCATCGAACATGTCGACGCTGAGCACCGCGTGCATGTGTTGCTTGACCTTCTGGGCAGCAAGACGCGCGTTGTGGTCGATCCTGCCCGCGTTGTTTGCACCGTCTGACCACGACCCCCTCTGGACGCGCGGGTCATGTAGAGGTAAGCCCCTGCGCAACAGGTTCGGCGCAAGGACAGAAGATGACTGCATCCCCTCCCACGGACAAGGACGCCATTCGCGGTACCGCAAGCCGCGTTTTGCGGGCAGAGGCCGAGGCGCTGGCCGCTATGGCCGATTGCCCGCCCGAAGGCTTTGCCCGCGCCGTTACATTGATGTTGGGTGCGGAAGGCCGGATCATTGTTTCGGGTATGGGAAAATCCGGACACATCGCGCGCAAGATTGCCGCGACGCTGGCCTCGACCGGTGCGCCGGCGCTTTTCCTGCATCCCGGCGAGGCTAGCCATGGCGACTTGGGCATGGTTACGGGTGGTGACGTCTGCCTGCTTTTGTCCAACTCCGGCGAGACTCGCGAATTGTCGGACCTGATCCAGTACACTCGCCGGTTTCACATCCCGATGATCGCGATCACGCGAGTCGGCGACAGCACGCTTGCGCGGCAGGCGGATGTGGCGCTAATTCTGCCCAATATGCCCGAGGCTTGCGCCATTGGCATGGCCCCCACCACCTCAACCACCTGCGCACTGGCCTTGGGCGATGCGCTTGCCGTGGCGCTGATGGAGGAACGCGGGTTTGCGGCGGACGCGTTTCACGTCTTTCATCCCGGTGGCAAGTTGGGTGCGCAATTTCTGCGGGTCAGCGATGTCATGCATGTTGGCGATGCCCTGCCGGTGGTCAAACCCGATACCTCGATGGGCGAGACCCTGATCGAGATGAGCGCCAAAGGTTTTGGCATTGCCGCTGTCACCGAGGACGGTATCCTGCGCGGGGTTATCACCGATGGCGACCTGCGCCGCAATCTCGATGGGCTTATGAACTGTACAGCGGGGCATGTGGCCACGCCAAACCCGCACATTGCCACGCCCGACATGTCATTGTCCGAGACGCTCGGCCTGATGAACCGCTACAAGATCGGGGCGATGCTGGTCGTGCAAGAGGGCGGGCGGCTCTGCGGGCTGGTCCACATTCACGATTGCCTGCGCGCCGGGGTTGCCTGAACCCGCGCCGACCAAAAGAGGATCGCCAAGACCATGACCAAGACTGTTTCAATCGGGCCGCTGGACGTCGCCAATGACCGCCCGTTCGCCCTGATCTCCGGCCCTTGCCAGATGGAGAGCCTGGAGCATGCGCGCACGATCGCGGGGAGCCTCGCCGAGACCTGTGCGCGGCTCGATATTCCGTTTGTGTTCAAGGCCAGCTATGACAAGGCCAATCGCTCGTCGCTTGGTGGTGAGCGGGGGCTCGGCATGGAAAAGGGCCTTGAATACCTGGCCGCGATCCGGGATGAGTTCGGATGCCCGGTGCTTACCGACGTGCATGAGGCGGGCCATTGCGCCCCCGCGGCCGAGGTCTGCGACGTACTCCAAATTCCCGCGTTTCTCAGCCGCCAGACGGATTTGCTGCTTGCCGCGGGGGCGACCGGACGCGTGATCAACGTCAAGAAGGGGCAGTTCCTCGCCCCTTGGGACATGGCCAATGTCGCGGCCAAGGTCGCCTCGACCGGCAATGAGAATATCATGCTCTGCGAGCGTGGTGCGAGTTTCGGCTACAACATGCTTGTGTCGGACATGCGGGCGTTGCCGATCATGGCCGATACCGGCTATCCGGTCATCTTTGACGCCACTCATTCGGTGCAATTGCCGGGGGGCAAGGGTGGGTCATCGGACGGGCAGCGGCAATTCGTGGCTCCGCTGGCGCGGGCGGCGCTCGCCGTGGGATGTGCCGGACTTTTCATCGAGACCCATGACGACCCTGACAATGCCCCCTCGGACGGGCCTAACATGGTGTCGCTTGACGCGATGCCCGCACTGCTGGAGCGCCTGGTGCAAGTCGACCGGCTGATCAAGACGGGCTGACACCGGAGTCTTTGCTGACGTTGCAGACGAGGAGAGCCCGATGTCGTTATCCCTACCGCTCGACCCTGGCCAGATCCTGATTGGGGGCACATGGCGCGCCACGCGCGCGACCCTGCCGGTCGAAGACCCGTCCACCGGCCAAGAGATCGCCCGCATCGCGCGCTGGCAAGCGGTGGATATCGACGCCGCCGTGACCGCCGCGCAGGATGCCCTCGCTGGCGAGTGGGGCCGGTTCACCGCCGCCGAACGGGGGCGCTGTCTGGCTCGGCTGGGGCGTCTGGTGGCAGAGCACGAGGACCTTCTGGCCGAGGTCGAGGCGCACGATGTGGGCAAGCCGCTGGAGCAGGCGCGCGCAGATGCCCGGGCGCTTGCACGCTACTGTGAATTCTACGGCGGTGCGGCGGACAAGGTGCATGGCACCACCATCCCTTATCTCGATGGCTATACCGTTTATACCCTGCGCGAGCCGCATGGTGTGACGGGCCATATTGTGCCCTGGAACTACCCCATGCAGATCATCGGGCGCTCGGTCGGGGCGGCCCTCGCCATGGGCAACGCCTGCGTGCTGAAACCGGCCGAGGATGCCAGCCTCACGGCGCTGCTCTTTGCGCATCTTGCGCAGCAGGCGGGATTTCCGGCGGGTGCGCTTAACATCGTACCGGGATTGGGGGACGAGGCGGGGGCGGCGCTCTCGGCGCATCCCGGCATCCAGCACCTGAGCTTCACCGGCTCAGTCGCCACAGGCTCCGCCGTGCAGATCGCGGCGGGGGCCAATGTGGTCCCGGTGACGCTGGAACTGGGCGGCAAATCCCCGCAAATCGTCTTTGCCGACGCCGATCTTGACGCGGCCCTGCCGTTTCTCGTCAATGCCGGGTTGCAGAACGCGGGCCAGACCTGTTCGGCCTCCTCGCGAATCCTCGTGCAACGCGGCGTGTTCGACGAGGTTGCGGCGCGCATGGCCGCTGCCTACAGGGCCAAGCGGATCGGCCCGGCGATGCAGGATTCGGATATCGGCCCGCTGATCAACGCTACGCAAAAGGCCCGCGTCCAAGCCTATCTCGACGGTGCGGGGGATTTGCCTGTGATCGCGCAGGCCCAGCCGGGGGCCGACCTGCCCAAGGGTGGGCATTACGTGCCCGCCATGCTCTTTGGGCCGGTCGCGCCAGACCATCCGCTGGCCCGAGAGGAAATCTTTGGTCCGGTGCAGGTGATGATCCCGTTCGAGACCGAGGAAGAGGCGGTCGCCATTGCGAACGGCACCGAGTACGGCCTTGTCGCCAGCGTCTGGACAGGTGACGGCGCGCGCCAGATGCGGCTTGCGCGCAAGGTGCGCGCAGGGCAGGTCTTTCTCAACAATTACGGAGCCGGCGGCGGGGTCGAATTGCCCTTCGGCGGCACTGGAAAATCCGGCCATGGCCGGGAGAAGGGGTTCGAGGCGCTGTACGGTTTTTCGACGCTCAAGACTGTTGCGGCGCATCACGGTTGAGGATCAAGGCATCGCACCCGGATCACATTATCTGCATCGATCAGGGTGCCGCTGTTCCCGATAACCTTTTCGTCGAGTGAACCATGCCGAAGCTGTCCCAAATCGCTGACCGCCCGTTCGCATTGACCTCCGGGTCGGCCTGACGGAGGCCGCCCAGTTGCGCCCGTCCGCTGCGGCCTATTCGCTCTGGCCAGAGGCACCTTTCGGTGCGTCGGCGGATTTCGGTGTGTGGCCAAGCGTCTTTGTCCCGCAGGAGCGCGCGAATGACGCCCGTATCGCGCTTGCGCCCGACGAGGCGGCGTATTGGCAGGCCTTCTACCTTTGGGACGATGTGCGCGACATGACCGCTCATATGCGGCCATTGCCGATTCCGACACATGTTGTGGCGCTTGCCTTCGATCCTGATCCGAACGTACCCTTGACGGAAGATGGTCCACTGGCACACCTGGTGTCTGGCGGTATGAGCCGGGAACCATATCGAGATGGACGCCATGTTCATGGGCTATGATATCACCGATGAATTCCTGCGCGCGGCGCTCTTTGATGCTGCGCGGCCGGAATTTGATGTCTGCGACGTGGCGCGTGCACCGTATGGTCTGGTCGCGACGCTCGAAACGGCACGTGCCCTGCGCAAACGTCTGGAGCAGGACGATCCGGCGCAGGCCCTGCTGGCCTGCATTTCGGTCTGGTCCCTCGGCGCGCGGTCGGCGACCGCCCCCCGCTGAACGCCGGGTGATCGGCCCGCGTGGGGCCGAAATTACCCATTTCAATGCCGGTGCCTTTCATGTCACCTGCCACCAAGGCTGAGCATTGGCGAAAGGACGAAGGACATGCGGCTCACTGGAAAGACGGCGATCGTGACAGGGGCAGGCTCGGGCTTTGGTGCGGGCATTGCCCGGCGATTTCTGGAGGAAGGCGCGCAGGTGTTTGTCGTAGACATCAATGCCGACGCCGCCGAGCGTGTGGCCGCAGAGCATGATGGTATTGCCCATGTCTGCGACGTCTCTGACGGCGCGCAGGTGGATGCGATGATTGCTGAGGCGCAGGCGCGGATGGGTCACGTAGACATTCTGGTCAACAACGCCGGTGTCACGCATCTCCCCAGTCCCCTCGAGGATGTGAGCGAGGCGGATTTCGACCGGGTCTTCGCGATAAACTGCAAATCGGTCTATCTGACCGCACGCGCGCTCGTGCCGCAGATGAAGGCGCGCGGGCAGGGGGCGATTCTCAACATCGCCTCGACCGCCGGGGTTTCCCCGCGACCGCGCCTGAACTGGTACAACGCCTCCAAGGGCTGGATGATCACCGCAACCCGCACGATGGCGGTGGAACTCGCGCCGTTGGGCATCCGCGTCAACGCGCTCAACCCGGTGGCGGGCGACACGCCGCTGCTCAAGAGCTTTCTGGGCGAGGACACGCCCGAGATGCGAGAAAAGTTCCTGTCCACCATTCCAATGGGTCGCTTCTCCACGCCGCAGGATCTGGCCAATGCCGCGCTCTATTTGTGCTCGGACGAGGCCAGTATGGTCACCGGCGTGTGCATGGAGGTCGATGGCGGGCGCTGTATCTGAACGCTAAGGTGGCACCCTTGGGATCAGACGGAATCCGACATTCGTCACGTGCGGTGCGCTACCCCCGGCCAGCCGTTCAAGGAGATGCGTCACTGCGACAAAGCTGATCTTGCTGCGCTGAGATGCGATGGCGGCCAACGTCTTGGCCCGCGCTGCCTGATGCTCAGCCCGTTGAACCCGGCGAGCGCCAGATCGTCCCGCACCGTGAAACATCGGGTAAGGTGATCGAGGGCTTGAGCCTCTTCCAACTCGATATCGAGCCGGAAATCGCGCCCGCCGTTCCAATGATGCGAGCGGGCAATGACCTGGTCGGCGCGCTCAAATCGGGTAAATTTGGTGTTCCGCTGTTTTTCGACGATGTCGCGCGGATGATGGAGGCCCTGCAATGAGTGACAGAAGGCTGCGCGAGGATATCTGTTTCTGGGTAAATTCGCAGTTCGACCGCGCCCTGACCTGCGATGCATCGGGCAATATCTCGGTTCAGATCGATAAGGTGGTGCACGAGTTCGAGGTGGATTGGGACTGATGCGCTTTTCCGCCAATCTCGGGTTTCTGTTTGCCGACCGGACCCTGCCCGACGCGATCCATGCCGCCCATGCGGCGGGGTTCGATGCGGTGGAATGCCACTTTCCCTATGACAGCGATCCGGGCGCGGTGCGTGCAGCGCTCGATGTCACGGGTCTGACGATGCTGGGGCTGAACACCTGGCCGGGCGACCGCGCGGCGGGCGATTTCGGGCTAGCGGCGCTGCCCGGGCGCGAGGCCGAGGCGCGCGCGGCCATCGCGCAGGCGGTGAACTATGCGCAGGCCATTGGCGCGCGCGCCGTGCATGTCATGGCCGGGCGCAGCGATGGTGGGGCAACGGCCGGGGCTGCGTTTCGCGCCAATCTCGCCCATGCCTGCGATCTGGCGGCGCAGCACGGCATCGATATCCTGATAGAGCCGATCAACCTGCGGGACGTTCCGGGCTATCATCTGGCGCATTCGGCTCATGCCACCGAGGTGATTGCCGCGCTCGATCGCCCCAACCTGGCGATGATGTTCGATTGCTACCACCTGCAGATCATGGAGGGCGATCTGGCCCGTCGGTTCGAGGCGCTGTTGCCGCTGATTGGCCATGTGCAGATCGCCAGTGTTCCCGAGCGTGGCGCGCCGGACCGGGGTGAGGTGGATTACCGCTGGCTGCTCGCGCGCATGGCCGATCTCGGCTGGGAGCGGCCCGTTGGTGCTGAGTATCACCCGGCAGGCGGGAGCACGGAGGCCTCGCTCGGCTGGCTCGATCACTTTCGCGGCCTTTGATCCGTCCGCACCCCTGCATGCCGCTGCGACACCT